>ERZ795056.4022-NODE-4022-length-15395-cov-6.770730_pt1 | contig 15395 bp, 14 predicted proteins | sample MGYA00375140_ERZ795056 | MGnify/ENA primary metagenome ERZ795056 (study PRJEB30185, sample SAMN05720227) | activated sludge metagenome | isolation source: Anaerobic digester | place: USA | collected 2015-03-09 ... | reverse complement strand
GATCTTCGACTCCAACCTGACGACGCTGCTCTCGGCACTGGTGATGATGCAGATGGGAAGCGGAATGGTCAAGGGCTTTGCCGTGACCCTCTTCATCGGTATCCTCACCTCGATGTTTACCGCACTCTTTGTGACACGCTATCTGGTTGACGGCTCGATGAGTCTCTTCAAGATCAAGCGTCTCCCCATTTGAGAGAGGATGGACGAAGCGAAATGATCAAGACGAACATCAATTTTATCAAGGGCAGGAAATACGCCTATTTCTTCTCGGCTGTTGTCATCCTTGTCTGTCTCCTGTCCATCTTTGTCTTCAGGGGATTCAATCAGGGGATCGACTTTACCGGCGGTCTGACGGCCAATCTGACGATCAATTTCGAGAAGTCGGATATCGGGATGATGCGGAGTTTGTTCTCGGCTGTCACGCTCCACCAGGTGGTGGGTGAGGAGACGAGCAGTGACCGGATCCGCTCGGCTATGGAGCGGAAGCCCGAAGCCGGGGCCGCTCTCTCGAATGCCGGAGCGACAAACGCTGTTGTCAGCAACCGGGCGGCTCTTCCGGCCGGAAAGACACGCGAGATTGTCGAGAATCTGGGCAAGAACATCACCCGTCTTGAAAAGAAGGCGGGCGAATCCACCAATCGCCAGAGCGAGACCTATCTGATCCGCATCAAAAACATCCCCGGAGTCGACAAGGACGAGATCGAGCGTGCCCTGACCGGTGTGCTCGCCAAGAAGTTCAAACAGCGCACGGTCGTGTCCGTCAGCATCGCTTCAAAGGATGCCAACGATGATGGCACGGCCTTGTCTGCACTCCTGAAGCCTTTTGGAATGGATGGCGAGCTCAAGGGCCTGGTGATGAATGTCAGCGAGCAGGGAAAGACCAACCGGGTCAAGATCTTCGAGGCAAGCCAGACCTTCGAGACGGCTGTCAACGAAACAGAGATCCGGAACGGATTGACCAAGCTGTTTTTGGCCCAGCCCCAGTACGACATCAGCAAGGCGGTCGAGTTCTCGTCCACGATCGAATGGGGATCGTTCAACTCGGTTTCTTCAAACATCGGAAAAGAACTCCAGGATTCGGCGATCTGGCTCTCACTTCTCTGCGTACTGATCATGCTCGTGTATATCGCGATCCGCTTTGACTTCCGCTTCGGAGTTGGGGCCATTGTGGCCCTGATCCACGACATGATCATCATGTTGGGTGTCGTCTCCCTGACGGGGAACGAGATGAATGTCCCGGTGATAGCGGCTGTGTTGACCATCTTCGGATATTCGATCAATGACACGATCGTCGTTTTTGACCGCATCCGCGAGAGTCTCAAGTTCTCCCGCAAGGAAGACCTTCCCGGGATTGTCAACCGCAGTATCAACGAAACACTCTCACGGACGATCATCACATCGGGCACGACCCTCTTTGCGGCGGTTTCGATCTACCTCTTTGCCGGCGAAGTCCTGCGTGACTTTGCATTCTCGCTGATCGTCGGTATCGTGTTTGGAACCTACTCCTCGATCTTCATTGCATCGCCGATGTATCTCCTCATGGAGAAGTTGACGGACAAGAAGGTAAGTGAGTCAGCCAGCAAGGCCTGATCCCTTTCCTCATTCCTGACAGACAACAGGGGTGCTCCAGCTCAAGCGGGGCACCCCTGTTTTTTTATGGGTCATCCGGAATGTCAGGGATGGCCAGGAAAAGAACGGTACAGGACGGTGGCCCCGGAAGAAGATGCGTTCTGGGCTGGTGCCGCGTCCGGTCGGGCTGAGGCTGTTCATCATGAACAATGCTCCCGGAATACAGGGTATCCCGGACGAAGAGACGCGAGTCCCGGAGGTTCCGCATCGGAGAGGGGGATTACTCCACGGGATGGACGGTCATGGAGATATGGTCGAAGATGTATTTTGAAAGGATGTACATGTCGCGTTCGTGACAGTCCTTGAGCCGCAGGGCGAAGACAGTGCCGCTCTTATAGACGACTTCGCCCGAGAGATCCATGTCCTGCGATGCCAGTTTGATCTGGATCTTGGAGATGAAAACACCGAGATCGAGCTCGGGGGCGGGGATCTCTTCGGGTGTGTTGAGCGCCAGTCCGCCCGCACTGATGTTGAGCAGGGTCGCGCTGTAGAGCTTGGCGCTCGAGGGTAGCCGGAAAAAAACCTTGCGGTCGTCGTTTTTGCCGGGGGTGACACGGAAGAATGTCCGTTGTTCATCCGCGGGTGTGATGCCCCGGATGATGTCCATTAATTTTGGAAGGCTTTTGTCCTCGGTGAAGGGTTTGACCAGCCAGCCCGCGATCCCGATATTGACGAAGGGGAGAATCGTCTTTTTGTCCGTCAGGCTGGAAGAGACGATCCGGACGGGCTTGCTCGGGAGGAGTCCGAGCATTTTGAGGAAGGCAAAGGCCTTGGTGGGATAGACATCGATATCGATCAGGAGGATGGTGATTTTTGTCGAGGAGATGATTTTGTGGGCCGCTTCCAGCGTCTCGGCGTAGTAGAGATTGATCCCGTTGGCGAAGAGCTTCCGGATCAGGATGTCCCGGAGGCTTGTTTTTGTGTCGACCAGAAGAAAATTCATGGGGTACACCTCGGTCGGAATCTCGGTTGGCGCAACGAAGTCATTGCGGTTGCTTGACGGGTTTCGCCACCTTTTTTTTCGCTTCGGAGATATTGACGATCTCGCGGATCCGCTTGGCCAGCCGGGGGAGCGGGATCAATTCGGAAAACATCCCGAGTTCGATCGCCTGGAGAACACGTTCGGGGGCCGCATTTGTCTCGGGATGCTGTCCGAGGACGAGCGCGCCCCGGCTCTTGAGGAGTCGCAGGCCGGAGACCCCGTCACTCCCGCTTCCGGTCATGAGGACGCAGAGTGCGTCTTTCCCGTAGGCATCCGCAATTGTCCGGAAGAGGTAGTCGATCGAGGGCAGTTGTCCGGAAACGGAATCGGCGAAGGTGTGCTCGACAAGATACCGGTCCTCGCATTTGATGACTCCCATTTGCATGGCACTCGATGCAAGGATCAGTCGGCCTGGAAGGATGTCCAGGTGATGTCGTGCAAGATGGACCTCGACGGGAGAACGCTCAGCGAGGACGGCCGAGAGCGGCGGAAGGAAGGGCGGTGGCGCCTGGAGGACGGCCAGACAGGCGATCCGCGGCCGCTTGGGGAGTTGGGGGACGATGCTCATGATGGCCTTTGTCCCGCCGGTGCCCAGACCGAGTGCAATGATACTGATGGTCCCGGGGACGGTCTTGATCTTCTTCCCTTCCAGCTTGGTGATCGCCGATCTGTCGGGGAAGACCGGCTGTCTCGTGAAGGAAAAGACTTTTTCGGAGATGCACGAGGAAAGCACGTCCGGATCCATTTGCAGGTTTTCGGATGGTCTCGGGAGGAAATCATCCGCCCCGGCTTCAAGAGCGTCCAGCATGATGCGCATGGATTCGACAGTCGGATCCGAGAGGAGCAGGATCGGGGGATGGGCTGGCAAGGTTGTGATCTCGGTGAGGACGGCCTGGGAAGCTCCGTCCGGCATCTCGTTGTCCAGAAGAACGAGGGAGAGTGCGCCGAAATCGTAATCACCGATCTCGTCGGGGTGGCAGCTTGCAAGCCTGAGACTGGCGTCATGGAGCGAGCGCAACAGGCGTGCGATCCCGGTTGTGACCTGATTTTCTGTCGTTATCAACAGTATGCTGGTTCCAGCTGCCATGGTATCCGATTTCTGTGGAATAATGACAAATATACCAATTGGCGAGTGGTTTTTTCAAGTACTATCGCCAAGTGTCCGGAAGCGTTTGCTCTGGTCGAGAGAACTCTGGACCAGGTTCCATGCTGCTTCGGTGGCGCATTCCACCTCGAGATCGATCCGGGTTTGCCCGTCCGGGAGGGGGAGACGGCGGACGGACTGGATTCCCGCGTTGTGGGCCGCGATCAGGGCCACCAGGTCGGGCAGGATCCACGGGTCATCACTGGCTTCCAGGCTGATCGTTTTCCTGAAGACCCGCTCCCGGGCCCGCCATGCGGGATACACGATCCGGTCCGGTTCTCCCAAGAGGTTGGGGATGTTGGGACAGTCATGGCGGTGGATGCTGATTCCTCTCCCGCGGGAGAGATAGCCCAGGATCGGGTCACCCGGCTGCGGGTTGCAGCACCGGGCGAACTCGAAGAGCAGATTCCGTTCACCGTCAACCACGATGCCCGGTGTCCCGATCTCAACTTCGGGTTGGGGTTGGGCGCCGGATCCCGGCACCGGCCGCCGCCGTCGGCTTTTCGGGTCATTCCCCTGCGCCGGGTCCCTGGTCCGCACTTCCAGATCAAGCTGCTCGGTATCCAGCATGGCGTTTTTCAGCCAGACGCGGATTTTGTGCCGGGCGCGGGATGAGCGGGCCACGCGGAGCCAGGCACTGGTCGGGTGTGCGGTCCGGGACGTTATGATCTCGACGACATCACAATTTTTGAGGGCGGTCTTGAGGGGAACCATTTTCCCGTTGACCCGTGCCCCGATCGTGTGCTGCCCGACATCGGTGTGGATGGCATAGGCAAAATCAAGGGGTGTCGCATCGGTGACCAGGCGGATGACGTCGCCCTTGGGCGTGAAGACGTAGATCTCGTCCTGGAGCATCTCGCCGGTCAGCTCCTGCATGAACTGGCGGGGATCGGTCAGCGAGTCCTGCCAGTTTTTCAGTTTTGCCAGCCAGGGAAGGGTGCTGGCCATATCCCGCATCTCGTCCGTATGGCCGGCCTTGTAGAGGAGGTGGCTGGCGGCGCCTTCCTCGGCGATGCTGTCCATCTCCCGGGTCCGGATCTGGATCTCGAGAAGTTTCCCGTCAGGCCCGACGATGGTGGTGTGCAACGAGGAGTACATGTTGGACTTGGGGAGGGCGATGTAGTCCTTGAAGCGGTCGTAGAGCGGTCGATAGAGGGAGTGAATGATCCCCAGGATCTGGTAGCAGTCCGGAATCCGTTCGCAGATGATGCGGACGGCCATCAGGTCATGGATCTCGCCAAACGACTTGTTCTTGGTCTGCATCTTGCGGTAGATGCTGTAAAAATGCTTGGCCCGTCCCTTGATCTCCACGGTGAGGCCCTGGTGGCGGAGTTCGCTACCGATCTCCTGCATGACACGGTTGATGCGGTCGTCCCGTTCGCGACGGGTATCGTCGATGCTTTTTTTGAGGGCGTAGTAGGCATCGGGATCGAGGTGCTTGAGGGAAAGGTCTTCGAGTTCCGTCTTGATCCAGCTGATACCGAGGCGGTTGGCGAGCTGGGCGTAGATGTCGAGGGTCTCCCGTGCGGTATAGAGTCTGCGCTCGGGTGGCTGCCAGGCCAGAGTACGCATGTTGTGGAGCCGGTCAGCCAGTTTGACGAAGATAACCCGGATATCCTGTGCCATCGCCAAGAGGAGTTTTCGCATGTTTTCGGCGGACCGGTCGGCCTGGCCGTGGGCGGCCCGCAGCCGTTTGATCTTGGTCACGCCTTCGACGATGTGCAGGACATCGCTTCCGAATTCGGTACGGATGGTCTCCGGATTGGCTTCGGCGGAATCCTCGACGGTGTCATGCAGGAGGGCTGCGATGATGCTGGTCTGGTCGATTCCCATGGATGCGACGATCAAGGCCGTCTCGGAGGGATGGGTGATATAACTCTCGCCCGAGAGCCGTTTCTGTTCCCGGTGGCAAAGGGCGGCATACTCCCAGGCTCTGCGGACCGTTTCAGGATCGTAGCGCAAGCCGTTTTTGTCCGTAATGGTTGTGAGCGCGGCCAGGAACTGGTCGGCACTGGTGCAGCAGGTGGTCTCCATCGATCAACCGTTCCCGTTGCTGGCGGATGGTCTTCCGGAGACCGATCTGAGCCGCTGTTGCCAGACTGCAGCTTCGTCGGGATAGCCTGCAGCGATGAGGAGAGCGCAGGAGGTGTTGACAGTGACGGCATCATTGTTGGCGAGGGCCATGGCCGCCGCCCTGTTGATCCATTCCCGGGCCAGCCCGTGGAGGTCGGCTTTGTGCATCAGGCCGGCAGCCTGGAGCGTATCGCTCCAGGAGCGGGAACTGAGACTGGTCCGGGCGATGGCGATCCAGGCCTGGACGGATTCGTGGTTGAGGGCGGCCCCGGTGTTTTCGGGGAGAAGGAGGCTGGCCGCCTGGAGCGCGTCACCCGTCAGGCCGGCATCCAGGGCGAGTTCGATCGAGCGGACAGCCAGAGGGATTGCGAGGTCCGGGTTGTTCCGGGCGAGGAAGATCCGGGCAAAGAGCCGGCAGGCCAGGTGCGAGTTTGTCGCGCCGGGAAGACAGCTGGCCCGTTCGAGGTAGGTTTGAAAATAGGCCGGGATCGTCTCGCCCCTTGTCGTCGAGTCCTGGAGGATGATGAAGCCCTCGTAGACGGCCCGCCAGTCGTTGCGTTCGAGCCCGTAGGCGCACGCTTGACGGATGGCCAGGCGGCTTTGGGGAAAACGGCCGGCGGCATGATCACGCCATGCCCTGGTGAGTGCGGCTTTCCATTTTATCGGGGCGGTTTCCGCCGGGTGGCCTGTCTCCGGAAGGAGCAGCACCACGAAGAACAGAGCCAGGAGCGCGGTATGGGGCCGTGAGGAATGCATACCGGATTGTAGCCCGGGTGCGGGCCTGCTGACAAGGAAAAAGAGGCCCACTCGCTGTTGTCAGGAGGAAAAGCGTCAACCAATCGGGTGGTCTTGCTTGGACGGGGCGGAGAAATTCGGAAACAATGTGTTTTGATACTGCGCCCGGGCCATCCTCCGCGCCAGTGGACCATCTCCCGACCACAATTTTACCCGGAGGACTAAGGCTGTTCACCAAAAAGAACAGGATTGGGATACGGGATGCCTTCGGGACAGGATCATTTGCAAACCTGCTGACAGAAGTACCGGGCAGGAATAAGAGACAGGGCGCGTTGTTCGACAGGAACCTGGCAGATGGCCGGACAGGAGGAGCCTCCATCCGGAAATCCTTGACTGGATCGTTCTTCCGGTCTATCATTTGAAGACAGATATTGGTTCGAATTTGTTTTTTCGGGAAGGTGTATGAGATTTATCGTTCTTGTGATTGTCGGATTGGCCGGGTTTCTGGCGGCCTGCAGTTCGACGGGTGCCATCCGTTCGCAATGGGAGCACCGCGTTCTGGCCAGTGGTGAGCGCACATCCCGCGAGTATCGCGAGGAAGGCCTGCTCCTCTACCGGGAACGGCTCGTCCCTCCAGCCTTCACTTCCATACTCTGTCCGGCCGGATCCTTTGTCTATCATCGTCCCCATGCCCTGGTCGCTGCTTCGAGTGGCTGGCTTCGCGAGGACGCCAACCTGGATTCCCTCGAGGTCCGTTCCGGTGCAGTCTCGCTGGCTGACAAGGATCGGCAGAGGGGCTGGTACCTGGCGGCATGGGACGGGAAACGGGCCGGAACACCCTCTGACTGGGTCTGGGTCCGGATCGGGACAAACGGGTATTGGCTCAAACCGCAGGGGCTGCACTATTATTCCGAACTTCTCGCTCCGCCCAGGGATGGCCAGCGCTGAGGGGGTTGAACCACGTTCATGCTTTCCGGTTGACGAGTTCGATGTCCTGGAGCGCACCCCGGGTGATGGTTTCCTGATCTGCAAGCCGGGCAATCTGGTCGGCGGTATGCCAGACCAAGGCATCCATCTCGCTTCTGTCCGGACGGAAAGGGCCGCTCTCCTCGAGCAGCCAGAGATCCGTGTACTCGCTTTCCTGTCTGTCGCGCAGGATGTAGGCGCCAACCCATCGTTCCTTGCCCGCTAGGGTGATCCCGAGTTCTTCCCGTGCTTCGCGAACCAGGGCCGCTTGTGCCGTTTCTCCTGCGCGGACATGGCCCGCGGCTGCCGTGTCCCAGAGTCCGGGGGCTGCGGCCCTGTCGGCGCGGCGTTTCTGGAGGAGGATGCTCTCGTTCGAGGGATCGCGGATCACGAGATGGACAACATGTTGCAGGAGATCCGGTCTGGTATGGAGCAGGCCCCGTCTGGCGCGTGCGATCTCCTCTCCCCGGGTGTCCACGACGGCCAGCCATTCGGAGGCATCGTCCGGGTCGGGGGTGCGTAACCGGCGCCGGGTGCGGATGATCCAGCCCGCCGCGAGCAGGCCCGGGAGAATCCAGAAGAGGGGGCCACTGGCCGATTCGAGGACGGCGTGCCATTGCTCGCGGGTACCCGGTATAGCGCCGGGAAGGTTGGATGGCAGGATTCCGGCAGGCTCGACAGCGCTGGCCCAGGCTCCAAACAGGAGCAGGGCGTGCAGGACGAGAAGGATGGCGGCTGCCTGCATCACCCTGGCAAGAAGGGGCTTGATCGCTTGTGGAATCTCGAGACCTGCCGTGACCGTTCTGGGGAGTCTGTTGAAAAAGACCGGGAGCATGAGAGCGGCACAGAACAGTTCCACTCCGGGAGAAACGAGTCCGGCCGGGAGGGGGATCGCACCCGGAATATCGGGCAAGCTGATCGCGGACATCAGGAGAAGATCAAGGAGGAGGCCCCGGTCGAATCTCCGGTATGCAAGGTACGCGTGCAGGGCCAGGAGCAGGACGACACCGCTGCCTGCCAACAGACCGGCAAGGCTTCCCCAGACGGTGTCGACCGTGAGCCAGACGATCAGGGGAATGATGGCTGTGGCGGCCTGTCTTCCCGGGCTTTCCCGTGTTTCGCCGCTCACAGATAGCACTTCGGTTCTTCGTCCGGAAGGCCGGCCAAGAGTTCAACATGGGGTTTGACCGTGGAGGAGTTGATTTTCGGGAAGAGGACTTCCTCAACCTGGAAGAACCCGACGGAGCTTGTCATGGATACGGTGATCCTGAGGGGCTTGCGTGTTCCGGCTTCCAGTGAAACATCCTCGATCGCTGCAGCCGAATACTGGTGGATGTCCCCGGGCTTGGGTTCATTATTGAGGATCATCGGGATCCGTGCGCGGCCCTTTTTCATGTCACAGCCGTCGGCGATCAGGACGGTGCCTGCTTCGAGGGTATGGATCCTGCGGCTGGCCATGTGGCCGGCGATGCACTCGAGGGTGATCGAGCGGATGGCGATTTTTTTGGGGAGGTCGGGTTCGATGGCGCTCAGTATCCGGTCGAGGATCGGCAGCGAGAGGATGACGCCCATCCGTTCGTGTTCTTCCCGGCCGACGGTCATCCCGATATCGTGCAAGAGGGACGCCAGGAGGAGGATCATCTGGACGTCTTCGAAATCTCCGTCCCCCTCCCGTTCAAGCGTGTAGGCGATACCGGCCCGATGCAGGATTCCGGCGATGACCAGGGCGTTCCGGGCCACGGTTTTCATGTGGACCGGACCATGGTCGTTGAAATTCATGCGATTGATGGAAACCGTGTTGGCGTACTCCTGCAGGGTTTCGATCTCCTTGTCGGCAAAGAGCATCTCGGCGAGTGTCAGCGCCCTGCCTGTGACGAGTTCAAGGATCCGGTTTTCAATCTGCTTCTCTTTGGGTGATTTCATTGCACTCCCCCCTCACAGGGAGAGTCTAGGCATGAACTGCCTCCGGGGGCAAGGCCGGGGAGGCCGTCTGAGGGTATGTGGCCCGGTTGCCGGGAGAGCCGTCTCTCGAGGATGGTGCTTGCCGGCTTTGTTCCTGACTATATTTGCCGAAGTCACGGGTTCCGGCAAGGGATCCGTGACGGACGACGAGAGAAAAAGGAGCCCGCGATGCGTGCGATCATATTGGCTGCCGGTATCGGCAAGAGACTTCAGGAACAGGGCAAGCAGATGCCCAAGTGCTTTGTCAAAGTGGGCGGCAAGCGTCTGGTGGACCGGCATCTCGAGCGGCTGGCGCAGTGCGGGATCAAGGAAGTCTGTTTTGTGGTCGGCTATATGGCGGATGAGGTCCGGGCCCATCTGGCGAATGACGCCAGTGGGGTCAAGGTCTCGTTCATCGAAAACACCGATTACCTCAAGGGGAATATCCTCTCCGCGTATGCCGCCAAAGACCTTTTTGACGAGCCGTTCATCATGATGGATGCGGATGTGGCCTATCCCGCCGAACTCTTTTCAAAACTCGTCAATTCGCCGCATGCGGATTGTCTCCTTCTGGATGAAAATTTTGACAATGACGACGAAGAGATGAAACTCGGTGCCGATGCGGACGGGCGTGTCTGGGAGATCTGCAGACGGCTTGCCAAGACATGGCCGGCCCAGGGCGAGGGTGTCGGGTTCTTCAAGTGCAGCCCGGCGACGGGAGCCATCTTCCGCGAGATGCTGGGCCGGGTCATCGCGGCGGGCGGGGAAAAGCTGGAGTACGAGGAAGTCCTCGACATGGTGATGAAACTTGCTCCGATCCGGTTCGAGTTTGTCGGCGGGCTTCCATGGACCGAGATCGATTTCCCTGAGGATCTTGAAAAAGCCAATCGGCTGTTTTCCTGAACAGGTTTGGAGCGAATGATTGACGCTTCCGCCGGTGTGGGATAGACTGGCGGAAGGATACTCTCTGGAGGGTGTGGGCATGGTGCGTGTGTTTGGTATAGCGTGTCTGGTGCTGTGGGTGGCGGCCTGTTCGAGCGGAAAAAATGCCGAATCCGGAGATTCCCGGTCGGTGGAAAATGTCGGGACTCCGGTTGTCCGGAAAAAAATCGACAAGCTCGATTCGAAGGCCTTCGTCGAGATCACCATTGATTTGATGAAGGAAAAGGCCAAGTGGGAAGCGGACTGGGTCAAGTTCATGCAGCAGAAGCGGGAAGCCTATTTCAAGGCATGGGGTTTGACCGAAAAACAGTTCAATGATTTCCCTGTCAACAATATGGCGGCCATGCAACGCTACTTGAGGGAAAACCCCCAGGCGAATCAGGCCTACATGGATGCCAGCCGCACGTACAACAGGCAGGGACCCTGAGCATGGATCCGTCCCCGGGTTCTGGCGGAATGGCCCGGTCCGGAAGGGCTGGTCGGTTCAAAACGCTCTTCCTTCCTGTTCTTTTTCTGGTTCTTGCCCGGCCTTTGGCCGGGTCGCCGTATTGGGTCAGCGGGGAGCGGCTTGCCGATCTTTTGATGTATCACCATCTGATGGACGGAGTCCAGTACGACCAGGCTGGTCAGGTTCTCGACCGGCTTTTGGCTGCTGGCCGGAGGACTGCCCATGTCCGGGTTCTCGAAGCCGGGTATTGCCTGGAGATGCACGACCTCGGTCGAACCGGGAACTGGCTTGCCCGTGCAGGGGATGCGGCCCGGGCGGCTGTCCGGCTGGATCCGGCCGGCTGGCGTGGATACTTCCTGCTTTCCCGGTGGAACGAGATTTCAGGGAATGTGCAGGAAGCGCTGCACTGTGCCAGGCAGGCGCTCGACAAGGAGGATGTCCCCCGCGATGTCTGGGCCAGTGCCATCGAATTGGCCAGAAAGCACGGCACCCGGGGCGACCTTGGCCAGCTCCTCGAGGCAGCCAGCGAGCGGGGCTATCTTGACGGGAACGGTCTGTATGCTTTGGGGATGATCCGGCTTTCGGAAGGCAGGCTCCAGGATGCGATTTCCTGTCTTGAGAGTGTCCGGGAATATGGAGACTCCGGACTTGGGGTGCGGGCTTCCAATGCATTGCTCGTGCTCTATCGTGAACGGCTGGATTTTCGCAAGGTCGGATTGATGCTGGATCAGCTTCAAAAACTCTTTCCGGGCGATGTCGTGTATCGCCAACACAGGGTGATTCTCGACTTTTTACGCGACGGGATCCCCCGGCAACCGGTCTCGCTGGAGGGTTTGCATCCCGAGTCGGTCAAGCAGTCCGAACATCTTGCGGTCCTGCTTCTGGTGAGCGGGGATACCAATGGTGCGCGGCGGATCGCCGGATTGCAGGATGATTCTCCCGGATATGTCGGAGCCGCGGTCCGTTTCCATCTTGACCCTGTTCCGGAACGGCGGGCATCCCTGGCCCTGGCTTTGGCCGGTCGTGCCATGCAGGAGGGAATGACGGATCTGGCTGAACAATGGTTGACCAGAGGCTCCACCTTCCTTCCTGTCGGGGAGAGCATGACCAATGCTGACTGGTTGACCCTTCAGGCCAGACTCGCACTGGCACAAAAGGAATATGTGCGGGCGGCCGAGTATGCAACCCTGCTTGTCCGGTCCAGACCGGCTGACAACGAGGCGCGGAGTCTCCTGGCTGCGGCTTGTGTCCAGCTTGACCGGCATGAAGAAGCCATTCGTCTCTTTACCGCTGCGGGGGATGGAGACGGATTGGTCGGGGCGGCCTTGACCCGGGCCAGGCGTGGGCAACCCGAAGTGGCGCTGCGCTATACGGAAACCCTTTTGCGGCAGGCGCCCCTCCATGGAGAGGCGGCCCGTCTTCATGCCCTCTCGTTGGAGCAGTTGTCCCGGACAAACGATGCGCTGCGCGCGCTCGAAACGTGGTATGGGCACGGCGGGAGGGACGCGGCAACCGTGGCGGTCTATGCCCGGCTGGAAATCGGCCGTGGGGAGGGACAACGGGCCCTGCGTCTGATCGATGAGGCCGCATCCCGCAATACCGAGGTGCGGAGCGGTGTTTCGCTGGCCGTGCGTGGTGAACGGGCTGAGCTCGGGCTGTTGCGGGCACAGGCGCTCTCGCTTCTCAAGCGCTATCGCCAGGTGGTGGCGGTCTGTGAGGATGTCCTCGCCCTTGGAGGCTTGCCGACCGAGCGATTGGTCGAACTTCACCTCTGCCAGGGGCAGGCCTTTCTCGCCACCGGCAGGACAAAGAGTGCGCTTGCGGCTTGGAGACGGATCCAGGTCCTTGTACCCGGAGAGAAACGGAGCCTGCAGATGATCAAGGAACATGAGGCGGTTGACCAGCGGAGCGTCCGATGGCGGTGAGTGTTCGTGCGAAAATATCGCATCAAATTACTGGAATCGGCGCAGTTCTTGCGCTCATGCTCGTTGTAAGTGCAAGTTGCAGAGGCGTTCCGGAGAAGCCGTCTGTTCCTCAAAAAAAAACTGTTGCCGAACTCCTGCGTCTGGTGGACGCTGAATCGCGCAGGGTCGGAGAATGGCCAATCTTCAAGGCCACAGCGCATTTTTCGTACAAGGATCGGGATCTCGATGCCGGCTTCTTTCTCGTCATCCGGCGTGACAGCCTGCGGAATTTCACCAGGGTGGCGATCGAGGGGTCACTGGACCAGAATCTCTGGGCCGATCTCGTGGCCATGGGGGATACGCTCTCCCTCTATCTCCCGCTGGACAAACGTGTCTTGACAGGAAGCCGCTCCCGGGGAAGCGGCTTCCGCATGGACGGTGGGGTGCGCTTCAGTCTGCACGAACTGCTCCTGCTGGCCGAATTGCGTCCTGTGCTTGAAACAAACCAGGCAGCCCGTGCGGAATCCGGTCCGGATGGCGCATCCGTGCTGGCTTTGACAGCCAATGACGGGAATTCCGCCACCATGGTGCATTTTTCTCCGGATGGATGGATCACCGGCATCCGCTCCATGCGGCAGGGCCGGGAGCGGGCCCGGATTCTCTACGAAAAACGGGATGCGCGGACCGGGATTGCCCGCAAGCAGACGATCATTGTCAGGGATTTCGGGATGGAGGCTGTTGTCTGGCTCTCGACCTGGGATCCTTCCTGGCGCTATGCACAGGGAGATGAAAAACTTGTGCTTCCGGATGATGTCCGTACGGTCGGGATGGACGGATCCGGGACGGAACAATAGTGCGGATCCGGAAATATGGAAGAACGGTATTGCGGAAACTTCGGTCCTGCGATATCATTCGAGCGGGGACTGTTGTCGGAAGACAAAAGTTCAGTGAGAGGCGTGCAAACGGATAAGAGGATGGATGGCATCGTATGAAGATTACGGATATCCGCGTCAAGAAGGTACAGGGTGAGGGCAAGCTCAAGGCCTATGTGTCAGTGACGTTCGATGAATGTTTTGTCATTCACAACATGAAAGTGATTGACGGGAAGAGCGGTGTTTTCGTTGCGATGCCCAGCCGCAAGACAAACAAGGGCGAGTTCAAAGATGTGGCGCACCCGATTACCGTGGATTTCCGGACTGCACTCCAGGACTCGATTCTCGAAGCCTACGCCGTTGCCCCCGACTCGTCGCCGGACGACGAAGACGATGAGTGATATATTTTCCGGGAATCCCCGTGACGGGGGTTGAGTCTTTCCGTACGGGGTACATCATGAAGTTTGTCAAAATGCAGGGTGCCGGGAACGATTACGTCTATATCGATTGCTTCCGCAATCCGGTGCCAGAGGATCCCCGCTCCTTGGCCATCAAGGTGAGTGACCGGCATTTCGGGATCGGTTCCGATGGTTTGATCCTGATTCTTCCGTCCGACAAGGCTGATGCCCGGATGCGGATGTTCAACAGTGACGGAAGCGAGTCCGCGATGTGCGGAAACGGGATCCGGTGTGTTGCCAAATATGTTCTGGATGAGGGGCTTGCCGACGGACCCGGCCTGGATATCGAAACGGGGCGGGGTGTGCTCCGGTTGGAGAGCGAGAAGGGCGCGGACGGTCTGGTATCGCGGATCCGTGTCGATATGGGCGAGGCCATCCTCGATCCGGACCAGATCCCCTCGAAGGGCTTTTTCGGGAACCCGGTGGTCCGCGAGACACTCCGGCTCGCGGATTCCGGCCGTGATGAAACAGGTCTGGCGATGTTTCTTGAAAACGGCTTTGCCTGTACCCTGGTTTCCATGGGCAATCCCCACTGTGTGATCTTTGTCGAGGATGTGACCAATTTTCCCGTTGACCGGATCGGCCCCCGGATCGAGCAGGATCCCCATTTTCCGGAGCGGACCAATGTCGAGTTCGTTACGGTCGAGGGGCCGGGTGAGGTGCGTATCCGGACCTGGGAGCGTGGGGCGGGCGAGACTCTGGCCTGCGGAACCGGGGCTTCGGCGGTCACGGTGGCCCTGGCTCTGACGACTGGCTGGCGCAAACCTGTATTGGCACATCTTTTGGGTGGGGATCTCGACCTTGAATGGCGTGAGGATGGGCATGTTCTCATGAGCGGTCCGGCCGTTCTTGTGTTCCGTGGGGAAATGGATCTCTGATGCCGGGTGCCTCGAAGCGCGGACACAGGCTGGGAGATGATCCGCAGGGTATCCTGGCCGTCTTCTCGGATTCCCATGGAAACCTTGCCCTCCTGGAAAAGGCCGTGGAAAGCGCGCTGGGTGAGGGCGCCACGTTCCTCGTGCATCTCGGGGACGATTATTCGGATCTTGCTGAGATCGATACCGGGACGGCAGTCGTCCGGCGTGTGCCGGGTCTGCGCTGCCCGGAAATGCGTAATCCTTTTATCGACAGTGTCCTCTCCTTTCAATTCTCCGGGTGGCGGATCGTGGCAGTCCATGACTGCAATCAAGCGCCCGGGGTGGATGGCCCGCGGGAGCTTGTGCTGCATGGGCATACCCATATTCCGGACTGCGAAAAACGTCCGGACGGGCGTTGGTATTGCAACCCGGGGCATCTCAAAG
>ERZ795056.4021-NODE-4021-length-15401-cov-6.932947_pt1 | contig 15401 bp, 13 predicted proteins | sample MGYA00375140_ERZ795056 | MGnify/ENA primary metagenome ERZ795056 (study PRJEB30185, sample SAMN05720227) | activated sludge metagenome | isolation source: Anaerobic digester | place: USA | collected 2015-03-09 ... | reverse complement strand
CAATAATTGTAATGATACTTTTTGCTCAAAACATTTATATTCTTATGTTGATGAATTCGTTAAAGAAAATTTAGACTCTGTTGAGAAATTATTTATTTGATAATATAAATAACACTTAAACATATGGACAGACCAATAAGAAAAAATTATCCTATTTATAAGGAATTCCTCAATTCCTTGCCCGCACCAATGATTGACGAGGTATCGGCTCAATTAACTTACAGAGGATATGCTGAATTAGGGGCAGGATATGGAGAAGCAAAATGGTTAATAGTAAGAGAAACAAAAGCCAACGCTGCCGTTCCTCACGGTTTGATAACTACAGAATATGCCAGCGGAAGTATGGAATTTGACCAAGTTTGGGCAAATAGAGCATCTTTAACATACAGCAGATAATGGCTAAAGAAAAACCACGGTACAGGGCGATTAAAGAATACGAAAAGGTATTCAAGAAAACCTATGTATCTATGATAAAAAATATGACAAATCAAATCTTTAAAAAAATAAAAACATATGGCAACAATTGACGAAATCAGGAAAGCGAATATTGACAAGGTCAATAACATTATGAATAGGTTTGAATCTCCCAAAGAAGACTCAACTTTAGAAATGAGCGAGGAACAATTTAATAAAGCGATTGAGACTGGGGAATTCTCTGAAGTATATACTGATGGGGGTCTTAATAAGTTTGGCGTAGAAATAAGAAGACGTTATGCAGCTGGTAAGTTATCAAATGACGATTTGGAAAAAGCCAAGAAAGACCTGAGTAAACTTGTAAAAGTAAAAGTTGTTGATAGTCGCGGACATAGCGTGTTTCGTTGGGTGAAAAGAGGAGAAGAGCCAAAGAAAGAAACAAAAAATCTTCAAGAAGTATATGAAGATGATGTGAGAGAAAGATTTTCAAAGAAAAGTTTGAATGAAGTAAAAAGTTATCTTGATTTAGCTGAGAGAGCACTGAAGAAAGAAACCGACGATGTGGAAAAAAGAGATATACAAAGCGATATTAAGGTTTTTAAACAATTGATAACCGAGAAGGAGTCAGACGACAAATCAAAAAAAGAAAACTTAGAGGATATTAAAATCCCAAAGGTTGACGGAAGAAAAGTTACAAGCGTGACTCGTAGCGATAAAGACACTCTATTCGCTTGGCACCCAAATGGCCAAAGAACAACAATAAAGAAAACAGATTCAGACTATTCAAAATTTGAGAAGTTTGTTGAAGAATTTGATGCTCCGCACCTTACAGAGCAAAACTTCAATAAAGCCATAGTTGATGGTCTTTTTAATGAGGTATATGACCAAGCGGGAATAACCAAGTATCTTCAGGATTTAAAGAAATCAATATACGAAAATCCTGATACCGACATTGAGAAAGCCAAAAAAGACCTTAATAAACTCATAAAGATTTATAAAGTTGATTCTACAGGAAAAAGAAATGCGTATTGGGTAAAAAGAGGCGAAGAACCAAAGGGTTCTGAAAGAGAAACATCAATGAAGGACTTATGGTGGAAACTTAATAAAGAGGAAAAGAACGAGTACCTTATTATCAGTCGTAGCAATGATTCTAAGCGAATAGAAGACTTTAAACAGCGTATGCTTGGTAAATATAGTGGTAAGTCACCAAAAGTGGAAGAGAAGACAGAGAAAAAACGTGGTTTTAAAAATCGTGAAGATACACCATTAGATGATATGAGGGACGAAGAAAGATTTGAGGGTGGACACTGGAAGAAAATAAAACAAGAGGAAGAGGAGAAAATTTTTAATTTAGAAGTGGAAAAAGAATTAGAATTAAAAGAAAGAATAAATAATAAAAAAAATATAAAATTAGATTGGAAAAAGAATGTAGAAGGAGATTATGAAGCTTATAAAGATGGTATTGGTTTTTATATTTATCACCCAGATTCTAATTTTTATTTAAAAATTAATAATAAAAATGTAATAAAAGGAACTTTAGAAATATGTAAAGCAGCAGCTATTGATTTTTTAAAAAATAAAGGTAGTAGATGGGGAATTTAGTGAAGTTTATGACCAAGTTTGGGCAAATGCAATATTTTCACGGAGAAACAATTGATGGACAAAGACATCGTAAATGGGTCAATTATTCTGTAAAATAAACAATATGTATGTTCCTTTCACCCCAACAAATACAAGAACTTTCAAACATTGTAAATATTAATCATTTGGTATTTACAGGAACAGTTACTGGGCGAGACTTTCTTACAGAATATGATGAAGAAGTATTAACAAAGAATGGGATTGATTTAAACAAAATTCCAAATTTAGGTTCATTGGAGACCTCTTTTCGTTTTGGTATGCTCGCTGAAGCATTAGGTCACGAAAAAGCTAAAGATATGACCTATTCAGATTTCAAGAAATTTTTAGCTTCAGGAAAATATGCACCTTTGACTTCTGTAGAAAAGGGTGCTCTTGATAATGTTAAACAAAGGGCATATACTGATATAAGAGGATTAGGCAATAGGATAGGCAGTGATTTAGCGACTTTATCTATTGAGACTGATACGAAATTAGCAAAAAGGTATAAAGGTATAATAAGAAGTGAGGCGATAAGAGCAGTCGGAGACCGTAAATCTATAAGTGAATTTGCTTCAGCCTTGGGACATAGGACTAAAGACTGGGCTCGTGATTTTGATAGAATTGCAGATTTCATAATGCACGAGGCTTATGATACGGGAAGAGCCCAAGTTATTTTACAGAGATATGGTGGAGATATGTTGGTATACAAAGAAGTTCTCCCTGATGCTTGCGATACTTGTAGAAAACTGTACTTAACAGGTGGGATAGGAAGCAAACCCATACTATTTAAGGTGTCAGATTTATTAGCAAATGGAAATAATGTGGGTAGAAAAACAGCTGATTTTAGACCTGTTGTGGGAGCCACACATCCATTTTGCAGGTGTACGATTTTCAAAGTTCCATTAGGGATGAGTTGGGACGAAAAATCAAAGGATTTTAACAAACCTATCAAGAAATATACATCGAAAACCAAAATATTTGTAGGAGGAAAGAGAATTGCATAGAGTTGAAGCATATAAAATATTGGGAATTCCAGTATCATCTTCAGATGAAGCTGATTATTTATTGGAGAAAATGATTAATGGAGACATTGAAAAAGCCAAGAGGGTTGAATTAGTAACGGTAAGAGGAAAAAACAAGGTATTTCAAAGAAAACAATTAGTTGGGAAGAAAGAAGATGATTCACCCAAATTAAGAGGCTCAAAGTTATTTGAACATTTGGGTTCTAATAGATATTCTGATAAGGAAATCGATTCAACAATTAAAGATTATTTTGGTTCTCAAGGAAAATCATTTACCTACAGCGATAAGATACAAAGAAAATTTGTACTACAATTTTTAGAAAATACAGAAGAAGTAATAAAGAAGTTGCCTAAAAATCATTTTGCAGGTAATGATTATTTAAAGTCTGTAGATTTAAGGTTTTGGGACAGGTCAGGCATTGCAGCATATGAGGATACAAAAAAGAGAATAGTTTTTTCAAGAGATGTAATAAAATCTGTAGCGAATGATAAGATTACAGATATTACAGATAAATTGGAATTACAATCTATATTCGCCCACGAGATAGGACACTCTGTTTGGGAAAAATTTACTCAACTTTCTAAAGGTGAGAAAAATATTGATAAACTAAAAGAATTCAATAAAATTTGCGGATGGGGATATCAAGACCCAACAGCGTATGAAATGTCAAGCAGTACAGGTTTTGCAAAAAGAAAAAGAAGAGTTGAGACAGATATAGAACGGTTGATAACGCCATATGCTGAGACTAATTCTCAAGAAGCATTTTCAGAATATTATGCTTTTTATGCGTTGAATAGAAAATTAGTTGATGAACTTATCTCAGTACCATTCAGAACAAATCAATCTAAAAAAATACCATTTAGAGGTGGTGAAGAAGTATCATATAAAAAAATAGTTGATTCAAAACCTGTCTTTGCTTGGATGAAAGAAAATATATTTGAAAATAAACACTTTGAGAAAGCATTGGAAGATGATATAGAAAAAGGTATGTCTGAGAGAGAAAGGGAAAATAGGTGGCACGAAATGTTTTATGCCTTACAAAGAGAGGGGCATTCTTCTGAAAGTGCTGCAAAGATAGCCACAAGTAAGTATGGAAGCCACAGTGATAAAAAGAGAACAAAAGAAGACCATATGAGAACATATAAACATTTACATCAAACAACAGAAGAAATTCAAAAAGCTATGGAACAAGACATTAATCCAAATGGTGGGGAAAATAAAGAAAAGGAAGCCCAAAAAATAGGGAAACAGAAACAATTTGTTGATGTTTTAATTTTTAATGAGAAAGATGAATTATTGCTGTTAAGAAGAACAATTCAAAGTGATTTTGAACCACTTAAATGGTGTCTTCCTGGAGGACATATAGATATCGGTGAAACACCAGAGATTGCCGCCAAAAGAGAAGTATTTGAAGAAACAGGGGTGGAAGTCACAGAATTATATCCTGTTTATATCTATGAGACACCTGAGGTCAAAATTAATTATTTTGAAGCTAATTATATTGATTCTGAAATCCATTTGGTTAATGAAGAGCATAGTAATTATGTATTTACCAGTGATTGGTATGATTATGATTTACTTATGAATTTGAGAGATAATTTAGAAAAAATAATTAACATAAGGATTAATGAATTAGAAAAAGCATTAGATAATATTGATATTGAAAAAGCCATTAAAGGTCAATTAAACAGAAGTCGTCTTGTTAAGAAAACCATAGTAGACAAGAATGGTAAGAGAGTAACAAAGTGGGTTAAACCATCAGAGATTGAAGCACCTGAAAAAATTAGGAAACCTCAAGAACAAAAAGTTGATGATAAAAAATCTGAAAAAATAGAACCTAAAAAAACTGGTGAAAAGAAGCCAGAGGAATATGCTAAACAAACGAAGACCTCAGATTTGGAAAAATATATTAAGAAACCCAATAGCGATGAGAAACTTAAGAATATAGCAAAAGAGGAAATACAAAAACGCAAAGATGGTAAATCCAAAGAACCAACAAAAACTTCTGGGAATAAAGAAGAAAGACCAAAAGTTGAAAAACCCAAAAGAAAAGAAAAATTTTATGATGGTTTGGTAAAAAAATACAAATTAAGCAGAACGCCCAAAGATTATGTAAAAAAAGAAGATGTTATAATTGATGAGACTGACCCTGAAAATCATTGGGTTATGAGATGGACTGAGATTAATGAGAGAACAGGAAAGCCGAAAGTTATGACATCATACAGTCAATCTTTTCTTGATAAGAACAAAGAGAAGAAATTTGAACGAATCAGAAAAATCAAACCAGCACAAATAGAGCTTGTAAAAAAACAAGCTGTTAAAATGATAGATAATGAAGATTCAAGCATAGCGCAATCATCTGCCATTATCGCCATTATCGCCCATACAGGATTACGACCTGGAGATAGGAAAGGATTTTTAGATACAGGAAATAGAGGTGTAAGCACATTGGGGGCATCTAACATTTTGATTGATGGGGATGAGATAAGGTTTGATTTTACAGGTAAATCATATAAAGAAAATAAAGCATTCATAAAAGACGCAAAACTTGCCGAATATTTAGACAAATTAAAGAAAGAGAAGATGGGTGAAGAATTTATTTTTGATGTTTCAAAATCTAAGATAGTTAATGTATTTCACAATAAATTGAATTTCAAAGGATTTAAATTGAAAGATATGCGTACATATGTGGCTTGCGATGTTGCTAAAAACATTTTGTTTACTGATAAAACACCACCGCCACCACTATCAAATACAAAGACAGCTATTAAAAAAGAAATAACCACTAAAATAAGAAAGGTTTGTGAAATAGTGGCTGAGAAGCTAAATAACACACCAACGATGGCAAAGTCAAGCTATATAGACCCAAAGGTTTTTGATGCTTGGTTATTTGGCTTGGGAGTACAACCAGAATTAATTCAAAAAGCTATGGATGGAGAAGTCATATCTTTACAAGATATTATAAAAAATAACCAAGAAAGTCAAGTTGTTGATACTGATGAATATAATGATTTTGATGATGAGTTAAATGATGATGTTGACGAATATCCTGTTCCTGATTGGATGGATTTAGATGAACCTGAACAAAAATTAAAAAATTATTTGATTAAGAAAGAGGGAGAAGAAGTAAGTAAGGCTGAATTAATTTCATTATTTGAAGAGGTAGGATTAGGAAACAAAACAATAGAAACTATATTAAAAACCAATAATTCAAAAGAATAACTTGTAAAACAGCTATATAAAAACAAATTAAATATGGTTATGAGAAATAATCAATTGAAAATAGGGAAAGAAGTGGAAAAAGAGCACAAACCCACTTTTGATTTTATTCGTGAATTTTTTGAAGAAACTGGTGAATTACCATCAGAAGAACTTTTTTATTCTCACATAGCGCAAGACCATTTGGTAGAAATATCTGATTATTATGATAGATTAGAAGAAATGGAACAAGAAGCCAAAGAAGAAAACAGTATTGAAAAGTGTATAACTACAAGTGAGTTGCCAAATTTACTTAAAAATACGATTATCATTACAGATTTTCAAAAAGCCATAATGGAGATTGATTTTGATGATATTGAAAAGGCACGTTCTGTAAGGAAAGATACATCCAAGTTGATTAAAAAAATCATAACTAATAAGGCAGGAAAGAAACAAACTGTATGGGCGATTGCTTATGAAGAACCAAAAAAAGAAAGTAGTGGGGTTGATGGTGCGATTGAAAAATTACAACATAGAATATCTATTAATGAGAAAATATTGAGTGCACGAGATAATTCTTCATCGACCAACAATGAAATGTTTGTTAGAGTTCAAAAAGAAAATGATGAACTTAACAAAAAACTTAATGAACTGAAAGAACAAAAGAAAAAGTTGGAGATAAGAAAGGAAACAAAGAAGAAAATTTCTGAGTCCAAAGGAGAAAAGATGTTTGATAAAATTGCAGATAGTCAGAAATTGGATAAGCCAATGAATGAAAAGGATTTTTGGTGGCAGTTATCAAAACAAGAAAAGAATGAATATTTGGCAATAACAAGACGTAAAAATCCTGATGAGATAAGGAAATTTAAGGAACGTGTACTTGGTATTAAATCTGAACCGAAAGTTGAAGAAAAGCCAGAAAAAGTTGTTGAGGAAAAGAAAAAGCTATTAAGTGAGATAGGAAAATTAGAATATGATAGAAAGAAACAAATACAGGTTAATGGTTTCGTAAATGGTAGAACACTCAATGAATTAAGAAAAAAGAAGAAAGAATTGGAAGAAATAACAAACAAAGAAAACAAGGAAGACCAAGGAGTTGTTAAGGGTTCTTTATCTAAACAGGAAGTTGAGGTTTTGGAGAAAATAATGTCTTCTGATTATTATAATGGTATTGATGATAGAAGAAACAATGGTTCTTCCAGCCCTGTTTGGGATTATTCTGTATATGATTATTTATCTTTTAAGGGCAAAGAACGTTCTGGTGTATTATCTCAAATGCAACAAAAGGGGTTGATTGTTATTACAGAGAAAATGGATAAAAATGACATAGCAGGTTCTGTATATATAACAAAGAAAGGTTTTGAGGAATTAGAAAAAATGTCTGATGAAAAACTTTGGAGAGAACCAGGAAAAAAAGATAAAGAAAAAACAGAACGTGTTGGAGATTTAACCAAAAGTGAATTTGATGTTTTAAAATATAAAGTTGTTGGTAATATATCTCCAACAACGCAATTACCAAAAGGAACACCAGTTAGTGTTAAAAATAAAAAAGGTTTTGTAGAATCAAGTAGTATTGAAAGAGACCAATTTAATCAACCAATAGTTGTACACAAAATACATTTTTTAAAACAGTTTTCTCATAAACAAGGGAAAACTGAAAAAAATCCATCTGGAGAAGTATATAGAGATATTGATAAGATTGAAAGAGTGAATTATTCTTTTATAACGGAATTAGAACCCAAAGAAGAACCCAAAGAAACACCTAAGAAAATAAAACTGAGTCCATTTGCAATCAATCAAAAACTTACAGCTGAGGGAGTGGCAGTATCTTCCAAAATAGCTGATGAGGATGATAATTTAATCTTGAACTACACATCAGAGTATAAAATCACTGATTCTCTCAAAAATAGAATGCGCGCAAAACTTAATTCAATGGGATTCAAAAAGATTCAAGTTACAGATAGCAATATAATTATAGATAATTCAGAAAACAATATTGAAAAAGCTGAGTAATATGGAAAATAAATTTAATTTTTGGGTTCCTTTAGAGATAGAGAAATCAGGAGAAGGAGAAAATAAAAAAATGAGGTTGAAGGGAATTGCTTCGACATTTGATGAAGACACCGATGGGGAATTTTTAGACCCCAAGGGATTTGATTTGTCATACTTAAAGAAAATAGGAACAGTTAATTGGCACCATCAGAGTAAGAATTCTCCTAAGACCATTATTGGAGAGCCGATAAAGGCAGAAATAACAAATAAAGGACTTTATACTGAAGTTGAATTATATAAAGATTCACAAATGGCTCGCGAGGTTTTTGAATTGGCAGAGCTGTTTGAAAAAAATTCAAAAACAAGACGTTTGGGTTTCTCTATAGAGGGAAAAGTTCTTGAGCGTGACCCATTAAATGAAAAGATTATAAGAAGAGCCAACATTACGGGAATAGCAGTAACACATATGCCAAAGAACAGTCACACTTTTGCTGAAATAATGAAAGGAGAAGTTGATTTTATACCTTTGGAATATGAAGAACAAGAGAGTCCAAATGGGGGATGTACAACAATCGCTGAAATTAATCGTCCTGATGGGTCTGTAGTTATGTTGTATTCTGATGGGAAAATAGTTTTTAAAGCATTAGACACCAATTCAGGAAGACCCTTGAAAAAAGAACATGTTGATGGCAATGAAAAAGGTTTGAAATTTAAAACAAAAGAAGAAAATATTTTGAAAAAAGCTGATGTGTATGAGAAAATATTTAATGATTTTTCAGGTATTACATTTGAAAAAGCTAAAGAAATTTATGGTGAAATAATAAAACCAATAAATAATATGGAAAATATAGAAATTACAAAAGAATTAATTGAAAAGGCATATGAGGTTCTTGGCTTAACTCCTGATGTTGAAGAGCAAGAAGAAATAATCAAGGCTGTTGATAAGAAAGAAGAAGATGAGGAGGTTGAGAAATGCGGGGATACGAAGTTTGTTAAATCTGAAAAGGGTGAAGACAAGGAAGAAGAAAATGAGGAGGATGAGGAAGATGAGGATGAGGAAGATGAGGATGAGGAAGATGAGGATGAGGAAGATGAGGATGAAAAACCCAAAAAGAAAAAAAGAGAAATAAAGAAGTCATTTGGCGAAGAAGGAGATATTGATATTGTTAAGGCTGTAGGGGTTGTTCTTACTGATATTCGCAATCAATTCAAAAAGGACTTTTCAGATTTTCGTAATGAAATGAGTGAAAAATTTGAGGAATTGAGCAGCGCACCTCAACCAAGGAAGTCAATAAGTAAAGCCATTGAGAGATTTGAAGAAAGAACAGAAGACGCAAATACATTGTCTTTATCCAAAGACCGTGGTAAGATATTAAATTTAATTGAAAATCTTACATTTGTTGGTGGAGGAATTGACGAGACCTTTGCAAAAGGACTTACAATATTTGAGTCAGCAAATCAATTACCATCAGAAGTTATCTTCGCACTTAAACAAAAAGGATATACTATTATAAAATAATAAGAAATCATTGTAAATTTAATCGTTGAGAAATAAAAATAATTAAAATTTAAAAAAACATGGAAAATTTAGGTGTAAATTTACAAGATTATCAAAATACCGATTTGGTAAATCAGGTGTTGTTTGGTAACGCAAATGCTACGCAGGAACAAATAAATGACCTCGCAAAAGCATTAGAAGCAAGGGACATAACAGGTCAGTCAACATTGAATTTGACCACAGCATCAGGTGCCCCATTAAAAGTTGAGTCATTAGACAAGAGTTTGAAGCTAATCACATTTCGTGAAAGTGATATTGTTTTGTGGAAAAAAGTCCCAAAATTGCCAGCTTACAACACTGTTGAAGAATACAATCAACTTATATCTTATGGCGCTGACCGTGGTGGTTTTAATGTTGAAGGAGAACTTCCTAATGAAGAAGACAGTCAATACGTTCGTAGGTCACAGATGGTGAAATATCTTGGTGTTACTAAATCTGTAACCCATCCTATGACACTTGTGAATACAATGATTGGTAATGTGATTGACAGAGAAGTAAAACATGGTACATTATGGATTTTGCGCAAATTGAATCGTGCTCTTACCAAAGGTAACTTGGACATTATCCCTGAAGAATTTGATGGTCTTTATAATCAGCAATTTAAAGCATTTAATTCAATCAATGATTATATGGACTCTACGAGCGTTATTGACCTCCGTGGTGCGTCTTTGAGCGAAGGAGATATCGAAAATGGCGCTGAATCAATCATAGAAAATTTTGGACAGGGTACTGACTTTTTTGCACCGCCCAAAATTATAAGTGATTTTGTAAAGTTCTTCTATGCTAAGAAATTTATTTCTCCAAATACATCTGAAGTATCTAATGCAATTATGGGGCAAAGAGTTACAGCTTTGGAGACAACATATGGAAAAATCAATTTGAATTATGATATTTTCATGAACAAAGAAGTAACAAAAGCATTTAATTCCGCTGCTACATCTCCGCTTGCCCCCTCTGTTATTACACCTGTTGCCTTAACACCTGTTGCCCCAGCAGTAGCAAATAGTAAATGGGCAACTACAGATGCTGGTACTTATTATTATGCTGTTGTTCCTATAAATCGTTTTGGTGAGGGAGCATTAACAGTAATGAATCCTATGGCTATCGCTACCGTATTAGCAGGTGGTGCTATTGATTTACAATTTACTGCCGCAGGTGGTGCTAATCCCGCTACAGGTTTTACAATCTATCGTAGTAATAAAGCTCCCGCAAGTTTGGCTTCTGCAATATTTTATCCGTTATTTTCTGTATCTACAACTAATCTTTCTGCAGGTTATGATGGAGCAGCAGCGGGCTCAATAAGAGATAATAATCGTTTTATGCCCAATACTAATCAGGCATTCTTAATTCAAAACGATGAAGAATGTTATGCTTTCCGCCAATTAGCTCCTCTTATGAAAATGGATTTGGCTGTTATTTCTCCTGCATATCGTTTTGCAATACTTCTTTATGGAACAGAATTGTTATTCGCCCCAAAGAAAATGGTTCGTTACATAAATGTTGGTTAATAATTAATAGAATTGTTAAAGACTCCCCCATTGCGGTGGGAGTCTTTTTTTTAATAACTAAATTGTAAAAAAATGAAAGTAAAGATTAAAAATGAAAATGAATACGGCAAAGGCCATATTCTTCCTGTAATAGGGATTGTACAAATTTCTGATGATGGGGTTGTTGATGTTCCTGACGATTTTGCAGAAATGTTGGTTAATTCTTCAGCTGATTGGGAAAAAGTAGAAGAGGTCGTAGAACAAAAGAAAGTTACCAAACCAAGTAAGGTATTGGTTGATGATAAGAAAGACAGCGAGCAGCTTCCTCTTGACGAAAAAGAACAAAATAAAATCAGAGTAACATTATTGAAACTAACAGAACGTGATTTAAAAGTTATTGTTGATGAAATACAAACACCAAAAACTGAAAAAAATAAGTTTATAAAAAACAAAAATCTTATGGTGAGTTATATAATCAATAACATACCGACTCAAAAACTTCGTGAATTCATAAAAAATGGGACAAATCACATTTAATATAATATATCGGACAAATGAGGGACTCTTTTTAAGTCCTTTTGAGGTTGCTGAAATGTTTCTTTATGGGATAACCATGACTAACAATGATGGGACTAAATTTTCTGATGAAGCCATACGTATGAGGATTTTATCAGCTCAAAAACAAGTAGAGAACTATTTGAGCATAAAATTGATAAGACAAGTTTATTGGGAGAATATAGATTTCATAAGGACTGATTACACACAATGGGGATTTTTTAAAACAGCATATCCTGTAAGAAGTCCATTATCTTTAGAGGGTTGGATAGGAACTGTAAGACAAATAGAATATCCTATTTCTTGGGCTTCTTTCCACAATACTAATGATGAGGAGAATTATTTTAGAACAATTCATATTGTTCCTGTTGGGACAAGAACAACAACTACTCCTATGGCAGTGGTATTTTCAGGGATAACTCCACATTTGGGTTTTATGGGAGTTGCAAACATACCGAATTATTGGAAAGTCAAATATGTTACAGGGTTCAGCAAGTTGGTTTACCCAATAGTTGAAGCAATAGGTAAACTCGTTGCAATACAAGTTTTAGCTGTTCTTGGAGATATTGTATTAGGAGCTGGAATTTCAACAAAAAGTTTATCATTTGATGGTCTTTCTCAATCAATAAGTTCTACAAATAGTGGTTCTTCATCAGCATATGGTGCAAGAATTAAACAATATACAGAGGAACTAAAAAATAATATGAATGATTTGAGAAATTACTATAAAGGTATATCCTATATGACTTGCTAATGAGAAATAAAACTATCACCGAAAAAGATTTGGCAGACTTGACCTTTCAACATTTAGCTGAATGGAATATTAGTGATTTTGAGGTATTATTAGAAGCCAGAGGATACGATGTATTTCACGAAAGAGCAGTTCAATGTCCTTGTAAAGTCAGAGGTGGGGATAATTTAGTTAATTGTACTAATTGTCTCGGTACAGGATGGATTTTTTTAAATAAGAATAAAACAAGGATGGTTATTCAATCAATGAATGTTGAGACCAAATATAAAGATTGGACAGAGGAAAAGATAGGTACAGCAAGCATAACTGCAAAATTTTCGGATAGATTAGCATTTATGGACAGAATAACTCTTGAAAACTCAGAGGGTGTGTTTAATCAAATACTTTATCCAATATTATATAACAATCAACTCTTCGCATATACAATTTATGATGTAACTGAAGTATTAAATATGTTTGTGTTTAATGGAGAGAATATGCCTTTAAGAAAATTGACTTTCCCAAATGATTATACTTTTGAGAACAACAAAATAATGTTTAGCAACTCATTAGAATTATCATCAATACGATGTTCTATTGTCTACACCCACCCATTACAATATCATATAATTGATTTAAACAAAGAAGTAAGAAACACTTTTAATAGACAATTAAGTGGTGATTTTGAAAATACAGAATTCCCTGTATTTGCTGTTATGAGAAGAAGCCATTATGTTTTAGATGCTGAAAATTATTTAGGAAATTTAGTGAAAGACAATACATAATGATACCAATAACAATAGACTTTACAGATACAATATCGGATAATTTTTTATCAAGGAATGAGGCTGATAGATTAATATCTTCAACAATAATGGAGATTAGAGATGGCTTTGCAGAACATTGGAGAAAGGTTGCTATTGAAAACTTAAGAGGTTCGGGAGATATTTATGCTAAATCAATATATGTTGGAGAAGAGGGGAAATTTAAGGGGTATGTTGCATTACAAGGTTGGTTTCCTAATGCCTTGGAGAATGGTGTTGACCCATTTGATATGAAAATTGGGTTTTCCAAAAGCAGGTCTGTTAAATCTTCAAAAAATGGCGGGTGGTATCTAACAATTCCATTTAGACATTCAACTCCTGGAGCGATTGGTGGTTCTTCAATTTTTTCCTCGTCATTGCCTAAAGAAATCCATAAAGCAATTAAGAGCAAAGCGGATACAAAATCTAAAGCATTTGATGGAGTAAAGTATGGAAAAGGATTAAACACATCAGAACTACCAAAAGAATACAGAGAATTAAAAACAAGAAAGCCAATAACGATTGAGGGAAAAATTGTTTCTGCCTACAAACACAAAAATCCAATATATTTGGGTATTCAAAAACAAACCAAAGTGTATGCTGGAGCAGAACAAGCTCAATATTCTTCTTTCAGGAGAGTTAGTAACAATAGTGACCCATTATCTTGGATGCATAAAGGATTCACAGCCAAGAAATTGGGAGAAATAGCCATTAATTCATTTGGAGAAAAAATGACAGGAATAGTTCAATATATGGAAGAACAATTTTTACAAACGAAATAGCATGATTATAATACCAGAAATATTATTATTTAAGGCAGTTGAAGGAATAATCAATAAGCTAATCGTAGATACTAAGACAGCACAACAAGAATCAGATACTTTCATTTATCGCTTATTCAAGGGGTTGACTATAGAAACTTTTGATTTTTACAAAAGTACAAAAGAAATGCTTTTGAGACCAAAAGACCACCCAAGACAATTGCAAGTGAGATTATTTTTTGATGCCTCAAGAGCAACACTACCAACAATTCATATAACACTACCATCAGAAAATCCTGAATTTAATGGGATAGGAATTGATGAGGGTTATGAAGATGATATAATAGATGGAGATAACAATAAAATTTTTCCTCAATATACACGCATGTCAACTGCAACATATAATGTGGTTGTTACATCGGATAATACATTTGAGGTCATTATAATTCATAGTTTGCTCAAATATATGTCTGTTGCTCTTATGGATGTTCTTGAATTAAATGGGTTAAGGAATATAAAAATATCCGCTCAAGATATTCTCCTTCAGAATGATTTGGTTCCTACAAATATCTTCTCAAGAGCATTATCTATTAATTTCAGTTATGAAAATTCAGTACCAAGTTTTACAGGTCAATCAATATTTGATAGAATAAGCATTATGGGGAATTTGGTATCATCTGACCTTTATACTACAGAAATTGTTGATGGTATTGAAAGAGTTTTTGTTTTTCCCAAAGGAGAAAAAGGTGATAAGGGTGATGCTGGTATTAGTATTGTTTGGCTGGGAATTTTTGCTTCTCCGCCATCTTCTCCGCCTGAAAATGGTGCTTATAGGAATTCAGTTGATGGGATTTGTTATATTTGGGATGGCTTTCAATGGTGGGAACTTGTTGAAGACGGTAGAGAAATTGAGCTTCAAAAATCATTAACACATATTCAATGGAGATATGTTGGGGAGTCTTGGTTTGATTTAGTCGCTTTATCTGATATTACAGGTCCTCAAGGAGCACCTGCTATAACATATGAAAAAAGACATAAATGGATAAATCCATACAGCTATAATGGAAAAGCACCATTAGGCAGTTCAGAAAGTGATGCCGTGTGGAAAATAGTACGCATTGAGATTGCTGGTGATGGCTCTGTTGTAGAAATCAAGACACTTAACAACGTAAAATGGAGTGATGTTTTAATATTAATTTTTTAGTATGGAAATTAAAAAAGTTCAAACATTAGATGTTCAGGCCGTTGTAGATGCTGTAT
>ERZ795056.4019-NODE-4019-length-15405-cov-8.259283_pt1 | contig 15405 bp, 7 predicted proteins | sample MGYA00375140_ERZ795056 | MGnify/ENA primary metagenome ERZ795056 (study PRJEB30185, sample SAMN05720227) | activated sludge metagenome | isolation source: Anaerobic digester | place: USA | collected 2015-03-09 ... | reverse complement strand
ATCAAGGAAATGGACAAGGATAAAGACGCCGTCTGGGAAACCACTCTTCCCGGCGATCTTCACGGTACCTGGTACGATTACACAGTGCACGGCCATGCCGACCCCGGCAATTTTTTCTTTGAAACCCATCCCGTTCATATAACGGATCCATACGCCAGAGTGGTGGCAGAAACCAATGGAAAAGCCCGTGTCTGGCATAAAACCAAACCTGCCACACCACTGGCCAAAGGGATTCCAAAATTGAAGGACCTCATTTCCTATGAAGTTCATATTGAAGATTTCACAAGCCAGCTTCCGGTTCCGGAAAATCTGAAAGGCACCATTCCCGCGATGACGATTCCCGGCCTAAAAAACGCCAAAGGACAGAAAATCGGGTTCGATCACTTGTGTGATCTGGGTATCAATGCCGTGCACCTCATGCCGATGCAGGAGTTCTGGCACTTTCCGGATTCCGAATGGAAATCGGCCTTCGAGCATGATCCCTACATGAAAGAGCAGGGCATCAACCTCACCGATTACAACTGGGGTTACATGACCAGCCATGCCTTCACCATAGAATCGCATTACAGGGATAAGAAGACAGAACACGGTGCACAACGCGAACAATTTCGCGATCTGGTGCAGAATTTTCACAACAAAAACATTGCGGTGATTGTCGATTTCGTGTTCAATCACACCATGGGCAGCATGCCGGAGCGGGACTATCTTTTCCACTTCACCGGCATCGATCAGCAATATTATTACCGAACCCGGAACCTGAATCTGATTGGCGAATACGGAAACGAAACAAAGTCAGAAAATCGTCCGATGGTGCAACGGTGGATCATTGATCAGTTCAAACATTTCATTAAAGAGTTTGGTGTAGATGGCTTCCGGATCGATCTGGCAGGACAGACCGATCAGCAGACACTCAAAATGCTGCGTCAGGAACTGGGTCCGGATGTGATCATTTATGGCGAACCCTGGATTGCGTCCAACGATCCTGATTACGAGGCCAATCCGGATTGGGACTGGTACAAGTCCGATGCTCCGATCTGTTATTTCAACGACGATGCCCGGAATGCATTTAAAGGGCCGGTTTCGAATCCAAACAACAAAAAGACCGATCGTGGCTATGCCGGAGGGAATTTTGCCGAACGTGAAAACGCCAAACGGGGACTCAGTGCCACGTTCCCGGATGAAAAAGGACCGTTGTCGGGCATCAAGTATCTGGACATTCACGACAACTGGGCACTGGCCGATCAGTTTGCAGAGAAGGACTGGGACGGTCGCCAGGGTGTAGACGAAAAAGCCTTTAAACTGGCCGCAACTCTTTTGTTTACCTGTGCCGGCCCTGTCGTGCTGCATGGGGGAACCGAATTTATGCGATCGAAGGGATTGTCTCCTTTGGAAGAGGTGGTGAAGAAAACGGCTCTGTCCGGCGACCTGCATTACCACGGAAAACGCGATACCTACAACCTGCGTTTTGCCAATCAGTTTGTGTGGGACAATGTGGGCAAAACCAAGTCCGACAAAGGCAGTACGGCTGATTATGCCTCCATGCTGGCTTTCTGGAAAGGTATGATGGCGCTGCGCAACAGCCCACTGGGCAAGGTGTTCCGTCAGGAAAATGCGCTGCCGAAAGGATACTATCAGTTTATCGAGCCTGCAAACGATGCATTGCTGGGCTATTTGGTGGATGGAAAGATCCTGGTTCTCCTGAACGTGGGAGAAAAAGGTGATGTGTTCCCAGCTGTGTCGGTACCCAAGGGAAAATGGAAGCTCGTGGCTACCAGTCAGGCAGCCGATCTTCAGGGCGTTCGGGGCACCAGCCTCAAGGGCGGAGTTGTGCAGGATGTTTCGGTTCCGGCGAAGGAATTACGGATCTGGGTGTTGGAGTAGGGGGAGAAGTAGTTCGAACTCTTGAAAAATTGAAATTGATCAGGCGAATTCGCAAAAAACAACTTTAAGATTTTAGCAGAATTTTCATTGGTTGAGCAATGGTCTGCTATTGAAGTGTATTGAGTTCTACGTTCATTTGAAATGGAACAAAGAGTCTATTGCAATCAGGTTTTTTGTAACTGGTATTGGGATGAGATGGTTAACCAATTGGATGTCAAATGATAACTGATTCGATTTGTTTATAAGCGCATATTTCCTCCCCGTAACTGATTGAGGAATGAGGATAAGATTTTGTTTTTCCCCTTCACTTTATAAAAAACTGCTTGACTGAAATTCCGATATTCCATTAATTCGCATTCTGTGAGAATATCTTGATGAACCGAATTATGCAAAACGGTTATATTCCGTTTTTAACTTTTCCGGTATTTAGATTGTCGCAGTGAATAATTGAAGTCAAAAAAACTGGTTCAGGCGAAACCAATACGTCAAATTTACCTGATGTGTTCTGACCCAAAGTTCCGGGTCGCCGAAATATGACCGGAATAACGCAGGTAAATTTTGATACAACAGGAGGCCTTGTGCCTCCTTTTTTATTTTTCGGCATCAGATAGGGAAATCGGCGTAGATCCCTCCAAACATTTTCTCAAATCTTCTGAAGAAATGTGAACGAATGAAACTGATCGTTAACAAACCCAAGTTTCTCTTAAAATAGGTGGGTTTTGGTACAAGCGGTGTGGCAGATTCAAAAACTGCGCATTCCTTTGCGACACATTAATCAAATTATCTATGATCAAACACCTTTCTATCGTTCTCATTCTGTTTGGATTAACCGGACTTTGGTCCTGTTCCAAGAAGGACGACAATTCACCAACCCCTTCGTCCAAGCAATACGCACTTGTCATCAAATCAGGTGGACAAGCAATTACAGTGGGCAACAATTTTACGTTCGAGGCTCAATTGGTTGGTACAGATGGTACCATTCTTCCGATCACCTCTGGCATCACGTATTCGTCGTCCAACACAGACGTAGCAACGTTTACCGGAACAGCCGTTTATGGAAAAGGCCAGGGAACTGCAACCGTTACCGCTTCCTACAGTTACAATGGTACGACCTACACTGCTTCTGTACCATTGTCAATTCAGGCCCCGTCGACTGTATTCGCTGTTAATCCCTGGACCATCTGGTGGGAAGCAGACGGAACTGAATTTGAACTGAACACCATTTATTTCGGTACAACAACTCCAACATATACCTTCTCCAGTTCAGATGCTTCCATTGCTTCGGTTACATCGGCTGGTATAGTAAAAGTGTTGAAAGCAGGCTCCTGTGTGATTACCGTGACAGCTACCAACCTCACTGGAAGTCCCTCTGTTCAGGTTCCGGTTCTCGTTTTTGGAGAAATTGCGGTGCCACTTCCGGTTTCTCAGGTTAAAATAACTCCCGGTTCTTATGAAATGTTTAAAGGTGAAGACAAAACCTTCACAGCCAAGGCATTCAATGGTAGCGGAACTGAAGTGACGGGTAAAACCATTAAGTGGTCCATCAAAACTACCGACTCAACCGGCAACGGTGAGGCCGCTACCATCGACCAGACTGGTAAAGTTGTAGCATTGAGAGTAGGAGAGGCGGTAGTTTACGCTGAAATTGAAGGGATTGTAAGCCAGGCCAACGTAACCATCAACCCGGATTTTGCGATGTTCATTGAGCCATTCTCAACCAGCATTGGCGCCAATAAAACGCAGAATTTCACATTGAAAACCTATCAGGTGGATCGTGTGAAATACAGAGCGGGTGCGGCAGACGCTATTACACTGACCACCAATCCGAGCAATGTGCAATGGTTATTGCCATTCAACGACATTCCGGGATTCCCGCAGCCATTCTCCATCACAACTTCAAATTCCAATAGCTGTACGCTGAAAGCAAGTAGCTCGGCCATGCCTGGAATGCCGGGATTTCTCCTTGCATTCGTGAACGATGACCGATATGCAGCTGGCGGTGCCTCTGTTCAGGTAGCGGTGGCCGATGATTGCGATTGTGGTGCTGATAATCCTTCGGTTGCCAGTATTTCAGTCAATTCCACGACTGTTACAATTCAGGCATTTATCGGACTTCCGGTGAGCATCGATGCAATTGCGAAGGACGCCTTTGGTGTAGCTGTAACCGATGCATCTATCAAATATTGCAGCGACAACGCCCTTGTAGCCTCTGTTGACGGTAACGGAAGCATCTCTGCCGTACAACCAGGTTCTGTTGTGATCACGGTTTGCGTGGGCTCGGTGAAAAAAGAAATCAACGTGACAGTGAATTAAGATCTGTGCGAATATCTGTGTATCCAAAAGCCATCCTGAAAAGGGTGGCTTTTTTTTATTGCATGCGTCCAATTATGACAGATTCCCGTCCTTTTATCCTCTAAATCACACAGAAATCAGGGGTTAGGCTTGCAGGTTCCATGAATCCAAATCTTATTGCCTGTTCTTACGAAAATCCTGCATGAAGTCTGTCTTTCTTTTTGAAATCCGTTATCGCCTCAGCCGGCCAGCTACCTGGATCTATGCTCTGATCTTTTTCATCATTGGAATGGTCATTATGAACACTGATGCCGTCCGGATTGGAGGTGGATACGGAAAGGTGAATTCAAACGCCCCATACAACATCCACCAGATTATTTCGATTCTGGGGGCTTTTGGGTTGTTCATCACCATGGCATTTTTTGCGGTCCCCGTATTCCGTGATTCGGAACATAAAATGGACACATTTCTGTATGCGTATCCGCTGAAGAAAACGGACTATCTGGCTGGTCGCTTTCTTGGGACATACTTTATGTGCGCCCTTGTTTTTTTCAGTCTTCCTCTTGGGATGTTGCTGGGAGAACTTCTGGCCAAAATGCTCACCAAAGACCCCGAAAGCTGGGGGGCATTTCAGATGTCAGCCTACCTTTGGCCGTTTCTGGTTTGCCTGGTGCCGACCATATTTTTTATGGGTTCCCTCTTTTTTACTTTGGTGAACCTCACACGGAAGATGATGTATGCCTATATACTGGCCATTTCCTTCATTGTGCTTTATTCCATCTCACTCAATCTGTTAGGCGATCTGGACAATAAATTCATTGCAGCATTGCTCGACACATTTGGTCTGACCGCCGCCGATCGGGTGACAGAATACTGGTCCATTGCCGACAAGAATCAGAATCTGGTTCCTCTTACGGGTGCGTTTCTTTGGAATCGTGTCCTTTGGAGCAGTGTAGGTGCGGTGATTCTGGTGTTTGGATTTCTCAAATTTCAGATGAGCCCGGTGGCTGATGCACCAAAAGGACAAGGCAAGAAAGCCAAAGTGGCTGCCGATGTGAAAGAAGCACTTAAAGTACCTTCGCTTTCCTGGATGCCGGATTTTTCACCGGTCCGTACGTTTTTCAGCCTTTGGATTCTGGAATCAAGACAGACTCTTCGGAACGGGATTTTCATCGCCATGCTGTTTGCGATTGGACTCTATTTATCCGTTGCTGCCTGGTATGCGGATCGTTCTTTTGAAACAGGTATTTATCCGGTTACAGGACAGATGCTGGAAACCGTAACCACCAGTCTATTTGGTATTCTCAGCATTGCCCTCATTATTTTCCTGGCGGGAGAAATCGTGTGGAGGGAACGCCAGGCGAAAATGGAAGGAATTTATGATGCCTTTCCAACACCGAATACGGTCATATTCTGGTCGAAATTTGCTTCTCTTTTGTTGGTTCCGGTTTTTTTGCTGATGCTGGTTCCATTGGTTGGCGTGCTGGTTCAAACCATAAAAGGATACCACAATTATGAATTTGGCCTCTATTTCAAGACCATTTTCTTCTATGAATTGCCCAGGCTTTGGCTGATTGCCGCATTGGCCTTTTGCATTCAGCACATTGTAAACAATAAATACACCGGCAACATTGCCATTCTGGTATACTACATCAGTTTTCTGGGCTTGAGTTACCTCAAAATTGAGCACCCGCTTTTCCGGTTTGGCAGTGGAATGCGGTATGTGTACAGCGATATGAACGGATTTGGAGAAGGGGTTTTTGGCTATCGGCTCTATCTTCTGCACTGGGTTTTTGTTGGTTGTTTTCTCCTTGCTATCGCCTATTTGTTTATGGTGAGAGGTGTGGAAAGTGATTTCCGTGCCCGTTACCGGATGGCTGCCCAACGGTTAAAAAGTTCCTTTCAATCCAAATTGATTCTGGCCCTGCCATTCACTGCGATGATGATCACCGGTTTTTATATTACCCGATTAACCGTGGATGTGGATCATTACTCAAATTCAAAAACAGATGAAGCCATTTCGGTGGACTATGAAAAGAAATTCAGCTATCTGGAGCGCAGCCTTCATCCAGCCCTTTCTGCTGTTAACGTAGGAGCTGACATGTTTCCTGAAAACAGTAATCTCACACTGTCCGGTAAATTTACCTATTACAATCCCCACAAAAAGCCATTTGATACCTTGTGGTACAATATGAATCCGGATGGTATCGTGCGGAAATTTGATATTTCAAATCCCGTAAAGCTTGTGTTTGAAGATGCCAAAAAGGGTATCCGGGCGTATAAGCTTGAAACGCCACTTGCTCCGGGCGATAGCTTTATGCTGGATTTTAAAATGGACCTCGCATTCACCGGCCTGGATAATGAAAGTCCCGTCCGTGGCAACGGAACCTTCTTCAACAATCGCCAATGGCCAAGTGTTGGATACAATGATGGATATCGAATTGAAGATGAAGACAAACGGAAGGAATATGGGTTGAAGGAAATTCCAACGATGCCATCCCAGAGCGATTCGGGCGAAATTGACAAGAGCCTTTTTGATGATAAAAACCATTCGATCCGATTTGAAGCAACCCTTTCCACTTCACCTGATCAGATTGCCATAGCGCCGGGTTATCTCACAAAAGAATGGACTCAAAACGGACGGCGTTATTTTCACTACAAAATGGACAGGCCAATCACCAACTTCTATTCGGTGTTGTCGGCCCGGTATGAAGTGTACAAAGAGAACTGGAAAGGCATCGAGATTTCCATTTATCATCATTCCTGGCATACGTTTAACATTAAGAAAATGGCGGAAGCAGTCCGGCATTCTCTGGATTACTACACTGAAAACTTTGGTCCGTATCAGCACAGACAGGTACGGATTCTGGAATTTCCCCGCTATTCAAGTTTTGCGCAATCGTTTGATAACACCATACCATACAGCGAAGGCATCGGATTTATTGCCAATCTGGATGAAGAAGATGCCATTGACTATGTATATTTTGTAACAGCTCACGAAATGGCGCACCAATGGTGGGGGCACCAGATTAACCCTGCCAATGCGAGAGGAGCCCAGTTTCTCAGTGAGACTATGGCAGAATACTCGGCTTTAATGGTGATGCGGAAACGTTACGGCGATGAGCTGATGGGGCGGTTTTTGCGAAAAGAACTGAGCGGCTACCTCAACGGAAGGAGCAGCGAGAAAAAGAAGGAAAATCCACTGATGGACATTGAAATGCAAAGTTATGCCTACTACAACAAAGGTTCTATGGCCATGTACAATGTGATGGATCTGATTGGTGAGAAAAAGATGAATGAGTTTCTGAAAGAATTTGTTTCACGTTACCGGTTTACATCCCGTCCGTATCCAACCACCAATAATTTTTATTCAGCACTTCAGGCTTATCTCACACCGGAACAGAAAGAACTGGCTGATGACCAGCTGAAGAGAATTACACTCTATAAAAATAAGATGGTGTCAGCTACTGGTAAGAAGCTCGCAAATGGAAAATTTGAAGTGCGGATGAAGGTCGAAACCGGAAAAATGTACGTCGACAGTCTGGGAGGGAAAGAACAAAATGTTCCGGCCACCGGCTTGTTTGGTCTGGCGTTGACCATGGAGGAGCGACCGAAAAAGAAAGGCGATGTCATCCGGATGGAAAAGCTGGCCATCCGAACCGGACAGGAAATTGTGTGGGTCACAGACAAAAAGCCGGTCTACGCAAGTTTTGATCCGCTTAATACGCTGACCGACATCCTGCCGGAAGACAACACAAAAAAGATCGACTGGGAATAACCCTTTCTTTGGCGACCGGTTACTGAAAAAGGAACCGGTCGCCCGAAAAGGAATTTCGGATTGTTTACGGGTATTTTCAGTCAGGACAATAGGACAAAAAGAAACCCGTTCGGTTGGGAACGGGTTGTTGGTTGTTTGTCAGTCAAATAACGGGTCAGACCTTTTTTACGCCAATGGCGCCTGGTCCTTTCGGAGTGCTTTCGACTTCGTACGTTACTTTGTCGTGCTCCCGGATGGCCTGAAGCAATCCTTTCTGGTGAACAAAAATACTGTCACCTGTTCTGGAATCCTTGATAAAGCCGTATCCTTTCGATTCATTGAAGAACGTAACCGTTCCTGTCCTTGGTCCCACTTCTTCTTCCATTTCCGGACGGCGGGATACGCCAATGATTACATCTTCCTTGTTGATTACTTTCTTTTTCTTTGGGTCAGGCGGTGTCGTTGTGATATTTCCCTCCTCATCCACATAGGCAAACATTTCCTCAAGACTCTGACCTTTCGGAGCCATGGCTTTTCTTTCTTCCTTCTTCTCTTCCTTGTCCTTCCTCTTCTTGATTTTCTTTTTTTCCTTCTCCTTTTTGCTGAATGTTTCGGATGATTTACCCATTGTCTGTTTTTACATTGTTTACGGCGTACTGTTCAAAAAATACGGAAATATCCTTTTAAACAGTGTTGCTGGCCTCACGCAGTTCCTGCGCTGTCCAATTGGTCGGAGTACATTTCTGCCTCAGGATTCAAAATAGCACTTTCCGATTCAGAATTAAAAATTTTGGCTGAAAATCCCTTGAGCCGGAACCTGCCGTGTCGTCTGATCCTACAGAATCTTCATTTCTCATGTTTTACATTCCGGCCATCATTTTCCTTATGACAGACCAGCCTCATTGTCTATTTTTGACGATCTGTTCTTTCCATGATCTTCAGCCTCTCCAATATTTCCGAAGCCTTTGGCAGCATCAAAGCGAATCCGCTCCGTGCGACACTCACTGCTCTCATCATTGGCATCGGAATTACCGCACTGGTCGGAATTCTCACGGCAATTGATGGCATCAAACTTTCGGTGTATGATGGCATGGAAGACCTGGGGGCCAATTCATTCGACATTTCAACTTTCGCAAGGCAAGGACGGAAACGTCACGGAATGGATGGAAAGAGATTCCCGAAAATTTCATATGATGAAGCCGTACGATATAAATCGAAAATGGGAACTAAGGCCATTGTCGCCATTTATGTGAGGGTTTCATGGAACACCGAAGTGAAATACGGTAGCGTAAAAAGCAATCCCAATATCAATGTGTTTGGCGGTGATGAAAATGCCTTTTATGCAAAAGGTATGGACCTGGTGGAAGGCCGTATTTTCTCTGCCACCGAGATTGAATTTGGAATGCCGGTTTGTGTGATCGGACCCGAATTATCACAGACCCTGTTTCAGGAAGAAAGTCCTGTAAACAAAGTAATCCAGGCGCAGGGGCAGCTGTTTAAAATAATTGGACTTCTTAAGAAAACGGGTTCTGTAGCCAATGGCAGTGGTGCCGACAGAGCATTTGTTGTGCCCATCCGAAAGGGTGAGCAAATGGGTGCCGGCAAAGAGCTGAGTTATGAAATTACGTCGGTTGTAAAAGACCCGATGCTGCTCAGTTCCACCATGGACGAGGCAAGAGGTATAATGCGGACCGTTCGTCATGACCTTGCAGATCGGGAAGATTCGTTTGAAATTACCCAATCCGCATCATTGGCCAGTTCTGTAGAAGAAGTAACCGGCAGTTTGCAGATTGCCGGTTTTGGAATAGGATTGATTACGTTACTGGGCGCATCAATCGGTTTGATGAACATTATGCTGGTGTCCGTTACTGAGCGAACCCATGAGATTGGTGTCCGCAAAGCGCTGGGCGCCACACCGATGCGAATCCGGATTCAATTCCTGACTGAAGCCATTGTCATTTGCGTAATCGGTGGTATTGTAGGAATAATTCTTGGACTTGCAGCAGGAAATTCTGTCTCCGTATTTTTAGGAAACGGCAAATTTGTGGTGCCCTGGGCCTGGATTGGGATGGGACTTGCCCTCTGTGTGTCGGTGGGAATTTTTTCCGGACTTTATCCGGCCATCAAGGCATCGAAATTGGATCCGGTCGAAGCACTGCGTTTCGAATAGAGGTTAGGCTTTCCTTGCTGGAAACATTTTCCGGTTCAGCCACAACGGAAGGTCGAAACCGTCATTCATTTCGTTCCAGAATAGTTTTACGCCGTCATCTACCTGTTCTGGTTTGGCTGGATCTGGTTTTGAAACGCAGTTCACTGAGCAAAGATTGGCTTCCACAGAGAAGGAAATTTTATTCGGAAAAAGTAATTTGTCGAACCGGTTAAAATGATCTGAAACGGCACCTTCCCGGTCGCAGAATTTTATATACAGTTGGTCTTTGCTAAAATCCTTCAGCCTTACTGACCGGCGCTTCCATTTGGAATCAGCCTCTTCCAGACTATGGTAATGGAGAAAATGAACTTCAATGTGGTTATCCAGAATTCCAACCGGGTAGGAGAGGACCCCTTCTTTATAACGGCTGGTAAATCCAATATTGATTTTCTGAAGGTCGATCTGATCCCAGTTTTCCAGAAGGTTCAGGTAACAATCCGGGTACAGATAGAGCCCGATAAAAGGCGAAGTGAAGGGCAGATCATAGTATTTGTAGATTTCGCCGCCCCAGCAATTGTTGGCAATGATGGCAAAATCAAGGCTTGCAACCTGTGATCTGCGTTTGGCGAACATTTGCTTTTTCTGCTGTTCTGCCCGGTGCTGTTTCCATTTGAGCCAAATTCTGCCTATCATGGCTCTGGTCGTCTGAACGTTGACGGAAATTCGGTGAAAAGTGAACCATACTGGATTCGAACCAGTGACCCCTACCCTGTCAAGGTAATGCTCTAAACCAGCTGAGCTAATGATCCAATTGGGAGTGCAAAACTAGGAGCTCTGCGGAATTTTCAGCTATTTGCCCCGAAAAAAAGATCATGCTCATACGGATTGTGCAGCTGGATATTCAGCCGGAACACACCGAACTGTTTCTGCAGTTGTATTCCTCTCATCAGGAAATTATCCGGACCAATCCGGGCTGTATTTCATTGCAACTGCTTCAGGAAGACCAGAACCCGAATCACGTGGCGACTCTCAGTTTCTGGGCAACCGAAGAAGATCTCAATCATTACCGGAATTCCGAATTTTTCCGGAAACTCTGGTCGACGGTAAAACCGCTTTTTGCTTCACCCGCCAAAGCATTTTCATACCATAACTGGCCTCAGGGCACTTCACCATTATGATCCGGAACGATTTAATCCTTCAGTATTTTCCTTCTGCCACTCCGGAAAAACTCGCCCAACTGGAAAAGCTCTACCATGGCTACGTGGAGTGGAATTCAAAAATCAATCTGGTGTCGAGAAGCGATCTGGAGAATCTGTATGAACGCCACCTGCTGCATTCTCTTTCGCTGGACCTGTTTTTTTCCTTTAAACCAATGACCGAAGTGATGGATCTTGGAACAGGAGGTGGCTTTCCGGGATTGCCACTTGCCATCTGGTATCCGGAAGTGCAGTTCACCCTGGTTGATTCGATCGGGAAAAAGATCAAAGTGGTGGAAGCTCAGATCGAGTTGCTTGGACTGAAAAATGTGAAAGCCATCAACGCCAGAGCCGAGTCGGTGCCGGGAACGTTTGATTTTGTGGTCACCCGGGCCGTTGCGCCAGCAGCTGATTTATTGAAATGGACCACCGGGAAATTTGCAAAGCACTACAGCCATGATTTGAAAAACGGGTTGCTGATGTGGAAAGGAGGGGACCTGTCTGAAGAACTGAAAGCGGTGAGCAAATGGAAGCCCCGTTCGTTTATGCTGAAAGATTATCTCAAAGAGGATTTCTTTGAAACCAAGCAGATTGTGCACCTCCCGGCAGTCTGATCCGGCTGTTTCTTCGTTGTTTTTAACTGATTTATTTTCACATTAGAAAAGAGGCGAAAACGTCGGTTTTCTCAATCTGGTTTTGCGTTTCTTGTTTCTGTTACCGGAACTCTTTCCGGTAAGCTAAGTGTTTACTATACAGAAATTTAGTGCCAGAATTGAATGAATCAGCCCTATAGTCATAAAATCCTGATTGTTGAAGATGAAAAGATCATTGCCAAAGACTTAGAGCTTCGGCTGATCCAGATGAACTACGATGTTGTGGCGAGTGTATCCTCTGGAAAAGAGGCACTTGCGACCGTCAGAAGTCACAAAGTGGACCTCATTCTGATGGACATTATGATCGACGGAGATATCGACGGAATTGAGACCGCCGAACTCATTCATCAGCAAATGGATGTGCCCGTTATCTACCTCACTGCCTATGCCGATGAACGAACGTTTGAGAGGGCAAAGCTCTCTGATCCATTTGGTTATCTGCTGAAACCTTTTCAGGAAAGAGACCTGGATCTGACCATCCGTACTGTCCTTCAGAAGTTCTCCTTCGAGAAACAAATCAAGGCAAGTGAAACCCGCTACCGGAGTTTGTTTGAACAATCGCTTGATGCGATTATCATTTTTGATGATGAAGGTAAGATTTTGGATGCCAACAAAGCAGCCAGCGATATTTATTCGTTTCGGCTCGAAAAACTGAACGAATATCAGCTTTCGCATCTGGTGCAACCCAAGGAGAGAATGCAGCTTCAGGCCAATCTCAAAACCTTTTTATCCGACGGCGAAATCAAAGGACGGTATCGTTTTATCGACAAATTCCTTTCCATTAAATACATTGAATATCAGGCAAAAGCCAATTACCTGCCCGGTAATCACCTGGCTGTAATCCGGGACATTACCCAATCGGTGACGGACCAGAGACAGATTGAGAACCTGGCCAAATTTCCGTCAGAAGCCCCGCATCCGACATTGCGGATTTCTACATCGGGTGACATCATTTACGCCAATAAAGCGGCCAACATTTTCCTCAATGAGTGGAAGCCGAAATACGACAACAGCATTCCCAACAATCTGAGGGACCGGCTTTCGAATATGAATGCCGTCGACAGTACACTTACGCTGAGTCTGAACATCAAAAACCGGTATTTCCTATTGCTGTTTGTGTACGTGCCGAAAGGAGACTACATCAATATTTACGCCACCGACATCACGCAGCAGAAGCAGTCCGAGCGGATCATCAACCACCAGAAGGATATTATGGAGTTGATTGCCAAAGGCGAAAATCTGCCCAGCGTGCTCGACCGGATCTGCGCCAAACTTCAGCAGTTTATGCCGGAGGCGCTTCCTTCCATTCACCTTTACGATGACTCCACCAAACAGCTGACGTTCGCATCCGGGCCCCGGTTGCCATTGAATTTTGTGGCTTCTTTCCAGAAGATGGGAGTTGGTAAAAATCAAACCACCGTTGGAACAGCCGCCTTCACAAAAGACCTCGTCATTGTCGAAGATGTGTTTGAAGAACCCAGCTGGAAAGACAAACTCAACGAAGCCAATGTAGCCGGAATCCGCTCGAGCTGGAGCCTTCCGGTGCTTGGTCAGAATGATGAACTGCTTGCGGTTATATCGCTTTTTCACAAGGACTTACACAAGCCCAGTACATCCGAAATTACGCTGGTCAACATGGCTTGCAAGCTCACGGGTATTGCGGTGGAGAGGGAGCAGAATTACCAGTCTCTGACCAAACACTCTCTGGCTTTTGAGAACATTTCCGATGCCGTTGTGCTGACTGATAACGATGGGTTTATTACCGAATGGAGCCCTTCTGCTGAGCGACTTTTCCGTTTCCGAAAAGGGGAAATTCTGGGTAAGAAAATAAACGAAGCGCCTTTTTTCGCAGATCCGGCTTCCATCGAAGATTCAGTAGAAAGTGCCTTTCATGATCCGTTGGACGACGACATCAAGTTCTCATCGGAGGTTGATTTTATGAAGAAAGACGGAGAAACCGGAACCGCCGAACTGAATGTGGTGAAGCTGAAAGACCTCACCGGTGCCATCATCGGCCGGCTTCGTGTCATTCGCGACATCACGCAAAAGAAGAAAGTAGAGAAAGCGCTCCGAACATCAGAAAACTACCTGAAGGCAATCTTCGATAACACAATTCAATCCTTCATCCTCCTGGATCTCGAATTTCATATTCTGACGTTTAACAAAGAAGCCAGTGAATTTATAGCCGAACTGACGGGTAAAAAGCTGGTTTCCGGCGAGCCACTGACGGATTACTGGTATCAGAACGAAATCGAGAAATACATTTCGGTTTCGGCCATGGCGCAGGGGGGAGAATATGTGAAGTATGAAGAATATCTGGAAGGACTTCCATCCGGCCCGATCTGGCTGGAAATCAATTTCCTTCCGGTGTACGATCAGGAGAATCGTCTCACCAGCATTTGTTTCACCGCCCTGGATATTTCAGAACGGAAACATGCCGAACTGGAACTGGCCAGCAGCGAGGCCCGCTTCCGCTCGTTGGTGCAGAATTCCAGCGATATTGTGACCGTCCTTGACAGGTCGGGCAACATTACCTATACATCAGAATCTACCGTACGCATGCTGGGTTATAAAAGCGAGGGACTGATTGGTCAGGAATTCACTCATTTGGTGCTGAACGACGACAAAGACAAGTTTGGGGAAGTATTGCAGGATGTGGTGGACAATGGCGAAAAAGACCACAGCATTGAATACCAGATTAAGGATGCAGAAGGAAATGTGGTGTACCTCGAATCGGTGATGAACAACCTCCTGGCCGACAATTCGGTGCAGGGCGTGGTGGTCAATTCGCGGGATATTACCCAGCGGAAGGAGACCGAAAACAAACTGATGCAAACCAACTTTGAGCTGGATAGCTTTGTGTACCGGGCATCCCATGATCTGAGGGCGCCGCTTCGGTCGGTACTGGGTCTTCTCAATCTCATCCGGATGGAGCCCAAAGAAGATCAGAAATCTGCCTATGTAAATCTGGCGGAGAAAAGCATCAACAAGCTGGATTCCTTCATTCTGGACCTTACCAACTTCAGCCGGAACACAAGGCTGGAAGTGAAGCAGGAACTGATTGATTTCAATGGTGTGATAGCCGAGTGCATCGACAATCTCAAATACATGGAGAACGCAGACAGGGTCCGTTCGATCATTGAAATTGATGACACCGTTCCGTTTCTCAGTGACCTGGGAAGGATGACAATTCTCTTCCAGAACCTCATTTCGAATGCCATCAAGTACCAGCGACCGGGAGCCGATTCTTTTGTTCGGATCGCAATTACCACCAATGATACAGGAGCCAGTATTACGGTGGCCGATAATGGGAAGGGTATCAGCAAAGAATATCTGGATAAGATTTTCGAGATGTTTTTCCGGGCGTCAGAAGATTCTTACGGTTCAGGTCTTGGACTGTACATCACCCGCCAGGTGGTGGAAAAACTTCATGGAAAAATTACAGTTGAATCCGTCTTCAATGAGGGCACAACCTTT
>ERZ795056.4012-NODE-4012-length-15420-cov-6.239310_pt1 | contig 15420 bp, 12 predicted proteins | sample MGYA00375140_ERZ795056 | MGnify/ENA primary metagenome ERZ795056 (study PRJEB30185, sample SAMN05720227) | activated sludge metagenome | isolation source: Anaerobic digester | place: USA | collected 2015-03-09 ... | reverse complement strand
CTTGTAATCCTGTTAATCCTAGTCCTAACAAGAGTACGGCACTTAATTTTAATCGTTTGTGTCTCATTTTGTTTCCTCCTTTTTTATTGCTTATTAATCATTTTATTTATCTGTTCATTGTTAATGTTTCAATGCTGTTGCTGGGTTTTCTTCACTGAATGCTAAAACAGTTTATTTACACAACAAACTACGATATTAATAACAAATATACGATATTAATAACAAATATACGATATTAATAACAAATATACGATATTAGTAACAAAAAAATACAATATTCGCAACAAAAATATAATAATCGTAAATAAAAATATTATAGCATTAGTAAATATAATTTCATTGTTTTATAGTTTCCTCATAACATTCTAAATGAGAAAAACATTTTATATACAAATATTTTATGATATATGTTATTTTGGGGGCTGAAGGACTGCATTTACACCGCCATTGGTGTGATAGAGGAAGGCCTATCTGTTAGATATTGCGGGCGCTTTCGTGTCGGGTTACAAATCAAAGTAAGCAAGTGAATAAACATTAGCAAACCTCGACCCGGTAATTGCGTATGACCGGCTGTTAGAGGCTGTTACTTTATATAATTTTTTGGCACAATTTTACGATAAATGTGTACCAAAATCACTTTGCAAAAACACAACTAATTCTTGAAATGGCAACAGATTAATTTGGCAAACTAAGAAAATAGATGATTTTTAACTAGAACGGCGTGTGTTTGCTACTATCTCGTTGCCATGGAAAGTTTTGTTTTTTAAAAACACCTTTTCGTCACGGAGTACGCCGGTAAACTTCCAAATTTTTGATATTATTGCTGAGTCTTATATTTTATTTATTTCGGTTTAAAATGCTAATAGTAAGTTGTTTCACGATTTCAGATTCTTCGGTTTTGCTGGTGGCAATAAACAGCGTAAGGGCTGCAAGTGCGGCATTGTCAATGATCGGTACACCGTCGGGTTTTTGCAATGCTTTGTTTTGTTCCATAAAATAGAGGAAACATGCGGCAGCAATACGTTTGTTTCCATCAACAAACGAATGATTTTTTGTGATAAAATACAATAGGTTTGCGGCTTTCTCCTCTATGGTAGGATAAAACTCGATATCGTCAAAGCCTTGTTTTATCTGGTTTACCGAACTTTGAAAGCTTTCATCTTTGGGCTTTGCAAACACATCCGATTCAAATTCGGAGTACATGGTGCGTATCATTTTCATATATTCCTCTACCGATGGATAAATGGTTTCTTGTTGGGTTAGTCCTTTCCGGTCGAGTTTTTCGTGGTCGTAATCGTCAAGCAGCGAAAGCCCCTTAGCAAATACCCGAAGCATCTCGAATTCTTCGGAGGTAGTTTGTTCCGCTATGGCACGATTGAGAATGCGTATTCCGGTTTTTAGGTATTCTACTTCCTGCTGTTTTTGAACCAAACGTTTCTCGTTAATGGCGTAACCCTGAACCAAATAATCTTTAAGTCTTTGGGTTGCCCATTGGCGGAACTGCGTGCCACGCTGCGACTTAACACGATAACCGACAGAGATAATTACATCGAGGTTGTAAAACGCTACAGGCTTGTCTGAATTTGCAATATGCATTTTTTGCATATTGCTTTCTTTATCCAATTCTTTTTCACTGAAAACGTTGTTTATATGACGAGATATAACAGACTGGTCGCGCCCAAAAAGCAATACTAATTGTTCCTGGGTTAGCCATACGGTATCAGCATCCATTTGAACCTGCAATTCAATTTGATTGTCTTCGCTTTTATATATTTCAACTTTATTTTCCATATTATGCAGCTTAAATTTTATTTGTTATGTTATAGATGCCATTGCAATTCCCTTGACAATCTTTTAACCGTTGGGTTCCCATTGGCGGAACTGCGTGGCACTTTGTTATTTAACACGATAACCGACAGAGATAATTACATTGAGCTTGTAATATTTTTCTAACACCGCTATGAATTATACTTGCTGCTGTACCGAGTTGTTATTCGTCTTTGGTTTAAAACTTGGTTCATAATATCTATTTTTCCCTTTTGTATCTCCACCCATTGATTGGTAAATAGATTCGTTGGGGCAGAAATTAACACATCTCATACATTGCTCACAGGTCGAAGTCCAGACGGGTTTCTTTTCGATGATCTTTATACTTTTCGTAGGGCATATTTTTGAACATAACTGACAGCCATTACAAGTGTCATATACTTTGAATGTTTTCCATAAATTTTGTAATCCCAAATATTTGAAAAGCAAATAATCTTTGTAAAATCGAAATTTAGAGTATTCTTCAGGATAATTAAACCGATGATATTTTTTTATCCCATCTACTATGTCATGAGCTATATTTCTTGCTTGTTCAACCCCGGCTTTGATAATCACCATGGAATCCTCTCTTGATGGTGGGAATGGTGGTTCCGGAGAAGTAATCCAGTTTATTGGCATTTGAATTACTCCTGTATAAATAATTTCACAATTTTTCTTACTTAAAATTTGCTCACACTCCTTAATTGAAAATCCGGCTCTATCAGAACCACCGGCTGTAATTAAAATAAAGACTTTCTGTCGATTATTAAACTTACGAATTGATTTTAAATACTTGCGACAGATTCGAGGTATTGCAAATGCATATACAGGGAAACAAAATCCTAACGAGTCTGAATTATCAAGATCTGTCTCGTCAAAATTAATTTCCGAAATCCTTGCCTCATAATTTAACTTGATGAATTCTTCTCGACACGTATCCAGTATTTTTAAAGAATTACCTGTACCGGTAAAGTATCTTAATTCAACTCTCATATTGTCAATTTAAAGTGCTATTTACAATTGGGTACAAAGGTTATGCGGGTATTAAATATTGGGGATTGCGAGCGCTTTCCTATCAAGCTACACAAAAGTTGAAGCGGGCTACAACCCTTGAAAAACCTAATAAACCGGCGTTTTTTATAACATTTGTTTTGCTCTTTATTTTTTTGTTTTTATATACACAAGTTTTATTGTTGCCCTTTCAGTTAGTCTCTCATCAATATCAAATTTATCCTTTAATGACTTTATCAATGGAGTAAGTTTTTCGAATCCATAATTTCTTGGGTCAAAATCAGGTTTTTTCTTAATCAAAAGACTCCCTACATCTCCCAAGAAAGCCCATCCATCTTCATCTGCAATATCATCAGCTGTAACTGATATTAAAGCTACTAATTCTTTATCAATTTTTTGCACTGTCTCCTGCTCAACAATCTGAGTACTTGCCTTTGTCTGAACTTTAGGTGAATCAGACACAACAGAACTCTTTAAAATCTCAAGATATATAAACTTATCACATGCAACAATAAATGGAGAAGGCGTCTTTTTCTCACCAAACCCAAATACTCTCATTCCAGATTCTCTAAGTCTAGTTGCTAGTCTAGTAAAATCACTATCGCTTGATACAATGCAAAACCCATCAACTTTACCAGTATATAAAATATCCATTGCGTCTATAATCAAAGCAGAATCTGTTGAATTCTTACCGGTTGTATATCCATATTGTTGAATTGGCGTTATAGCATTTTCTAATAATACATTTTTCCAACCAGTCAAATTTGGTTTTGTCCAATCTCCATATATTCTTTTAAAAGTAGGAATGCCATATTTAGCAATCTCTTCCATCATGCCTTTGACATTAGCAGATGGTATATTATCTGCATCAATTAATACAGCAAGTTTTAAATCATTTTTTATTTCCATAGTCAATTAATTTTGTCGTAATATGATAATGATGCGTTTGTGCAAAGGAAACAATCGTCGTTAACGCAGCAATTAATGTGAAAATTATTTTTTTCGTATCGTAAATTTTATTTTTCTAAAAATTGTAAGTATTAATGATGTTTAGAATTATGACAATCATCACAGACAGATACAAGCCATTCAATAGGCTCTTTACCAATATTTCTCTTAGCATAACGTTTGTGATGGACTTGTGTTGCACGAGCACCACAATACACACACCGCCAGTTATCTCGTTTGAGTACTACATAACGCTTTCTTTTCCATTCGTCTGACTTAAGATAAACGTTTCTGTAATAGTCTATACGCTGTTTTCGTTTTAAATCAAATACCCAACGCTTAAATGCAAAGATTAAAACTCCAATAATTATAAAAAGTAAAATCTGATATCCCATAGTCAATTAATTTTGTCGTATTCAGTTTACTTTACTTGTTAGTAGGTTTCGCTATGTTCTAAGTTGATGCACAATGGTTGCGTGTATGAAACGTTGGGGGATTGCGGAATACTTTCCTGTCCAGTTACACCGAACTTGATGCGGCGCAGACTGTTCGCATAACCATTTAAACCCTTATGGCATATACACTATGTTGGCAACTGGTGTTTGTTGCCATTCTAACCTGTTTATTTTGTCATTTAACTGCGTCATTTTATCTATTATCTCGTTGAATGATAGCGATTTTCCATAAATCATTGTTTGCATTTTATTGTAATCGTCTTCCCATCTTGCAATTACACTGTCGGGCGGAATGATTTTTATTGTTTTCGGTTAAAACGCACAAATGCGAATATACGAATATTTTTAAAGAATTCTGTTTGGGGATTTATGAATTTTATTTCTTGGTCTTTTGTTGATTCTATATTGCTACTTAAAACCTACGATATTAAAAGTATAAAAACTTTATTGCATTAAGTAATTACTACTTCTAACGGTTGCGTATATGAAACGTTTGGCATTTCGAAGCGATTTCCTATCAAGTTACAACTACTTTTGGTACGAGCTGTGCCGTTCGAATAACCACTGCACCTGCAATTAACTATACCGCGTGTTAGCCGTTCGGTGTTCATTTTTCCTGTCACTTTTCTTTCAATTTGCTACTACTTTTCTGTCTGCCGTGCGTTAGGACAGGCACACTCTTTGACAAGTTTTGGCTTGCGTGTCGGCTTGTTCGATTTGCAAATGTGTGTGGCTGCTGCGTGGGTTCATTAGTTCTGATTTTTCTTAAAGTTTTCAGCTTGTTCATAAATTTCTACATATACTTCATCTCGCTCTACTGGCGGATACCCAAATTCATCGAGGAGCAAAATTAATTCTACTTTTAAAGCGGATTTAATATCATCTCTTTTAAAAGCATCTGGAAATCTTGTTTCTTTATCCACCATTAATTTCACAGCTTTGGCAAGTTCAATCATTTTGTCATCAGGATACTTAAAGTCATATTTAACACAAAGCTCTTTTAGTATGTCATAAAATGCTTTTTCTTGAAAATCTATCCCTAATTCATCGCCTGCCGAAAACTCTTTGTGAACTTCCCAAATCAAGTCTGTCAAAGCATTTGCCATTTCTTCATATACTTCACTTCTCAAAATGTCGTTTGCATCACGGTCGTTGTATCGTTCAACCAAAGTTTGCATTTTTTTGGTAAAGTCAATCCCTTTAACTCTATTTACTTTTTTGATTTCTGCAATTACCTTAGCCAATAACTGTTGAAGTAATTTTATCTTGGTATTTGGCAATTTTATTTTTTCAATCTTAGCCAAATAATCTTCGTCAAAAATATCTTGTTCGGTTTCTGATTCATCTCCCAGTTTGAATATTTCTTCTACTCCATCACTTTGCAAAGCATCTTTTATCATTTCCCTAACTTTGGCATTCATTTGTTCCGTGTCAGGTGCATTGCCTTTGGTAAGTTTGAACACAATGGAACGAACAGCTAAATAGAAATGGGTGTAATCTCTTTCTAACTGTGTTAATTGTTCACTACCTGCACAAATATCATAAGCGGCTTTTAGTCGCTTTACTAAACCCATAAAACGGGTTTCAAATTCTTTGGTTTGTTGCACATATTCGGCAGCCAAATTCAACGTATTTAATTGCTGAATGGTTGTCCCTTTGAAATATTTTGAATTGTCGAACGTGTGAAATAGTTTAGCCAAAAGGTCTAAATGATTTCTGACTATGATGATGGATTCTGCAATGTCTTCAAAATTATCTTTTTCGCCCTCGCTGTATTGTTTTAAGGCCAAATTCATTTGGTTTTTAATTCCGATATAATCCACTACCAAACCTTTATTTTTGCCTTCAAACTTGCGGTTTACTCGTGATATGGTTTGAATTAAATTATGTTGCTGTATTGGCTTATCAATATAAATACTATCCAAAAACGGCACATCAAAACCTGTTAGCCACATATCAACTACAATAGCAATTTTGAAATTCGATTTTTCATTTTTAAATTGACGGTCAAGTTCTTTGCGGTCGTCAGAAGTTCCTAACAAATCCCAAAGCTCTTTCGGGTCGTCTTTTCCTCTTGTCATTACCAACTTAATACGTTCAATTGGTTTTAATTCCCGTTTATCTTTGTCAGTTAATACAGCTCCTTCTTCGGCTTCTCGTATTTCGTTCCATTCGGGTTTTAGGGCAATGATGTTTTTATACAATTCATAAGCAATTTCACGGCTACTGCTCACAAACATTGCTTTACCTTTTACAGTTGCACCTTCTGAAATGCGGCTTTCGTAATGGCTTACAAAATCGCTGGCAAGTTCTTTTAATCGGTCAGGGTCGCCAAGAATGGCATACATATTTGCCGTTTCTTGTTTGCTTTTATCTATTTGATATTCGTTTGCTCCTAACTCGGCTACTGCTTGATAGTATTGTTCAATTTTTTCCAGTTCACTGTTTTTCAAGGCTACTTTTGCTGCTCTGCCTTCGTACACAATCCGCACAGTAATTTCATCTTTCACCGATTCTGTCATGGTATAAGCATCTACCACTTTACCAAATACATCAAGGGTTGCATCTATCGGTGTTCCCGTAAAACCTACAAATGTTGCATTGGGCAATGAATCATGCAAATATTTAGCAAAGCCAAATGTTTTAGTAACACCCTTTTCGGTTATCTTTACTTTTTGGTCAAGGTTTACTTGACTACGGTGTGCTTCGTCCGAAATACATATTACATTGCTACGTTCAGTGAGCAATTGTGTATCTTCTGTAAACTTGTGAATGGTAGTAAGAAAGACTCCTCCGCTTTGTCTACCTTGTAGTAGTTCTCTTAAGTTGGCTCGGCTCTCCACACTTACAACTGTATTGTCGCCAATGAAATTTTTAGCATTGGTAAATTGCGAAGAAAGTTGGTCGTCTAAATCGGTGCGGTCGGTAATCAATACGATGGTGGGACTTTCAAAATATTCGCTTTTCATCAATAACCGTGTAAGGTAAAGCATAGTGTAACTCTTTCCGCAACCTGTTGCCCCAAAATACGTTCCACCTTTTCCGTCTCCATTAGGTCTTTGGGCTTTTTTGATGTTGTCATACAATGCCCGTGCTGCATAGTATTGCGGATAACGACAAACAATTTTCTCGTTTTTCTTCGAACTGTCTGGTATGTAAATAAAATTGCGAATAATATCACGCAAACGGTTTTTATGAAACATTCCCTGAATGAGTGTAAACATACTGTCAATGCCGTCCACATCTTTTGCCAAACCTGCCACTCTACGCCAGCCATAGAAAAACTCATAAGGAGCAAAAAATGACCCTGCCTTATTATTTACTCCATCGCTAATAACACAAAAAGCATTGTATTTAAACAATTCGGGAATGTCTCTGCGGTAACGAACCGTTAATTGCTTAAACGCATCATAAATGGTGGCTTCCTCACGAATGGCACTTTTAAATTCAAATACCACCACAGGCAAACCATTGATGTAAATAATGCCATCAGGTATGCGTTTTTCATTACCAATGATTTCTAACTGATTCACAAACTTGTAAATGTTAGTGTCTGTTTTATATTGCTCTTCTTGTTCAGCAATTATCGATACTACTTCTTCTTTGTTGGGATATCGGTGTTTGTTTAAGCCAATGTAATTGATAAGCTGAATGTAAATGTCTTTTTGGTTGCGGTCCTCTCGTTTTAAGATAAAGCCATCTGCCAACATGCGTAAAAAGGTTTTGTTGCTTTCGTAAAGGTCGGATGATGGAAGTGATTTAAGCTGAAGAATAATAGAATTTACCTCATTAAGGGTAATGCCTTGCGGTGCGTATTCGGTTAATAAAAAGTTTCTCACATCTTCTTCTATCAATACTTCATCTGGTTTGCGAACAGATGCAAAGGATGCCCCAACGTGATGGGGAAAACCTTCTTGCTCCAGCAACTCGGCAAATGCTTTTTCTAATTTTTCTTCGGTAAATTTCATTCGTTGTGTTCAATTTTTATTGTCCATGAAATAGCTTTCAATCTTTCTTGAATCATTTTTAATGTTTTCAAAATGGCTTCTTCTTTGGGTAATTCTCCATAAACCAATTTTTTGAAGTCACCGTTGTAAATCGTTTTCAACTCATTCCACACATTTTCTAAGTCTCTAAAAATAAGTGCTTTATTGGGATGATAATTCAGCCATTTATTATTGTTTCTAAAACTTGCAACATCGTCATTGGCTACTTTTAAAAGCATTTCATCAAAATCCGTTGATTGAAAGAATTTTAAGAATTCATCTTGTTTAAGTAGCTGATGCAAATCGTAGGTGTGCCTTATCTTTTTCTTTAAATCATCTAATGGATTCTCGCTATAAGAAAAGCGAACCAAACTCATTATTTTTTCGCAAATGGTTCTTATCGGTTCTAATGCCAACAAGTCAAAAGGAAGTAGTCCATTTTCTTTAGCAATATCAGATTGCTTATTATCCAGTATCATTTTACCAACAAATGAAACGATGCTTTTTGTAGTATATGGTTCGTAATATCCCAACCATGTAGATTCCAAAATGATAACATCTCGTACTTGTCCGTAATCGCCTTTAAATTCTTTGTTGTAAGCGTGTGCCGTTTTTCGATTCATTCCCATTTTATTGGTAATGCCCTCGATAGGTACTTCGGGCAATACGGCTTCTATAACTGTGCTTACAGCTTTTAATTTTGATTTTAATTTGCTGTCTGTTTCTCCTTCTCGTCTCAATACTACCAAATCAATATCTTCCGAAAAGCGTTCTATCATATTGTAACATTTGGATAGTGCCGTTCCGCCTTTAAAAACCGTGTCTTTGCCAATTTCATTATTGAAAATAGTAAACAAAGCATACGTAACCCAATAATCTTTTTCTACATAAATGGCAGGGATTTTCATTTGGTCAGCCGTAAACTGAACGGCTTGTCTGAATAAGGTTTTATTTTCGTGCAGCTTCATAGTATGTTCCATTTATTTGTGGTGGATAATGCTTTCGCTGCACCTACTAGTTTATATTTAGTAATTGGGTTCAATGATTTAAAAAGTGATTCCGTTGCGTTGTTTATGTTCAATTGCTCTAATAACGCACCTAATAAGGCTCTTGTAGCAGGGGGATATTTTAAAGCCAAGCGAACCAAGGTATTGATTTCTTTGTCTGTAAGGTTTTTGATAATTGCCAAAAATCGTTTGCAAGATGTTTCTATATTGGCATCAGGTATTTTTTTGATGTATCGAATAGCATCCAGTAACTGCAACAACGGAATATTCTCTTTGGTAATAGTGTTTTTTTGTTTTACAAAAGCAATGGTATAGCGTTCTCTTTTAAAATTGGGGCGAACCTGATTTTTGCCTATCTGTATGGTATTACTTACCTGTGTGGTTAAACCTAATTGGTTGTAAATGCTATAACCCGTGAGATAGCCGGTTAATTTTCCGTTTTCTTCCAACAAATCTTTTACTACTTGTGCCTGATTGGGTTGAAGATTGCCGAATGGGGTGTTTTCGGGTTTATAGTATTTTCCTTTGGAGAGTTTGGCAATTTTACCCGAAGCCACCATACGATTCAGGGCTTTTATAACCGCTTCTTTTTGACTCACCTCTGTAGTAAAGTCGGCATAGGTGAATACATAGCCCTTAGGGAATCTGTTGATAGTAAATGATATGTATTCAGCAGTTTTCATTATTTTTATTTTAATACAAAGATAGTTAATTTGTCCAGTATATTAGTAAAAAAACTGGACATTTTTAAATTTGTCAAGTTTTTGGTGCAGAAAACTTGAAAATTCTTCTTGCTCCAGCAACTCGGCAAATGCTTTTTCTAATTTTTCTTCGGTAAATTTCATCTGTAATTATGAGTTGTTTTAAAGGCACTTAATCTTGCTGAAAAATCATTTTTCCAATTTTCATATCGTCGTAAGTCAATACGAATATCTGTTGGGTTAAGTTGATTGCTTTGCACTTCAATACCACCATCGTGTTCAGTTGTTGAATATTTTCCGAATAAATCTAATAATAACTTAATATCGGAGTGTTCTACAATTACATAACCTGATAAATAGCCCGCTTTTAAATTGATATTTTTTGAAAACCTCTTAATAGACTCATTAGCCAAAATATCCTCAACCGATTTTTCTAACAGCTTTCTGAATTGTTTTTTTAGTTTTTCTGTGATTTCTTCTATGCGTTGTGTCTGATTTAATGGAAGAGAATCAATTAAGTCAAGGTCTCTCCGAATAGAATTTATTCTTTCCTGAATATTCTTAGCCAAGTATGGTATTTCATCACTTACAATACCTGCTACACCTCTATTTTTTTCCACACCAATGATAAAACATTCTTGTCCAAATTTCTTTTTATGAATATCAAGCAACAGTCGAACAAAGTACAAGTCGTGAGTTAAAACAATAATTTGTCTATCAGTTGATAATTCGACAATTTTAGTTGCAATTAATTCACGATAATCCATATCTAACGAAGTAACTGGGTCGTCAAATACAATACTATTTTTCCTATTATCAATTGTACAGTCAGCCAAGAAATTGGAAAGCGCAATTACCTTTTTTTCCCCTTCGCTTAATATTGAATCAATTGTGTGGGTAATGCCATTTAAACTACATTTTTGGAAAGTATTACCTTGAGTTGTTTTAGTCTTAGAAATAAGAACCTTTGATGATAAGTCTTGATTGAAATAGCTTAAATGATTAATAAATTCACTATGTTGCAAAGTTACAGCTTGGTCTTCCATAAATTCGCCAATTTTTCTTGAAACACTATTCGTGCTCAACTGAGCTTGACAAACTCCAATCCATGCCTTGTATTTATTTTCATCAAAATATCGTAAAATTGTGGTTTTGTGAGTGAATAAAAATTCTTTCGTAATTAATTCATTGTATTCAGTAACTAGAGCATTTCGATTATTTAGTAATTGATTATTTTGTTCTAACTGAACTGTAATATTTGGCAACAAACTCCCAACAATTGCGGAGATTGAATTTACTGTTACGTTTATTTCACCACCATTCTTTAAATGATTTATTAAGATGATTTTTGCTGAATTTACTGATTGACTAAATGTTTCATGTTGAATTTGAAAATCAGTAATAAATTGTATCAATTCTGTGAAATTTTCAAATGGCGCAATAACTAAATTATTATAGTTAGAAGTTTTCTGTTCAATTTCTCTTTGAATTGTACTCAATTGCGTAGAAACATCATTCAATATGAATCTGCCAAAACCAAGTAATCTATGCTTTGCTGCTTCATCCAAATCTTGTTGACAAAATACACATTTTTCTAATGATTCTCCAGAGGGGAAACTTTGTCCGTCAGTCATTCCGTTGCTGTTTGCGAAATTTTTGGCTGCATCCCAAAGTGTTCTCCAAGGATTTGTTCCAAAACCCTCAAAAGTATTCAATCCTTTAAGTTCATTGGTAGCGATGTCATACGCCTGTTTTACACTTTCATAACTGCTTCTTAGATTCCGTATTTCTTGAATAGATGCCTCATTGAACAGTTCTTCTATTCTTTTAAATTGTTGAATGTAATTCTCAATTCTTCCTTTAAGAGAAGTTAGGTTTTGAATATTTTGTTGCGGATTTTGAGAATTGATTAAAGTAAATAATTCCTGTTTTCTGTCTGTATTAGTTTGATTAAATTGAATATAAGTGTCAATCTCATTTCTTGTTTTTGATTCAAAATTGGCAAACCATTGACCTGTTAATGTAGCATATAAAGCAGGGTCTAATGACGGTTTTTGAGTATTGTAGGTTGCAATTTCAGAATTTAATTTTTGAGAAATTTCATTTAGCACTGGGATTAATCTTTCTAAAACATCAATTCCAATTGGTTTGTATTGAGTAGGATTTTCATTATTGACATACACATTACCACAGTCATTATCATAAACAAAAATTGAACTTAATGCAGAGTGTGTTGGAGAATTTTCTAACCATTGAAAAGGAGTATTTGTTCCATTGACTTCTATAATAAAATCAACTTTTTGTTGTGTGGCAGAAGGAGAGAAAACATTTTTCTTTAATTCCACATTTGAGTTTCTGCTCCAACATAATTTCTTTAAAATTCTTGAATAGCTTGATTTACCAGAAGCATTATTCCCATAAATAACAGTCAAACCGCTATTTGGAAATTGTAAATGCCCTTGATTGTGCAAAGCACAAACATTTATTGGGTCTTTAATACTGATTAATTTTGGATAGACTGTGCCGGTAGTCACAGTTGCAGGAATATGAGTACTGTCAATAGGAATTGCGTTTAATGTAACTGTTGTGTCGCCATTTTCTTTTTTTACAAGCGAAACAAGCTCTGCAATGTCGGTTTGAGTAATAGCAGAACTTGATATTATTCTCCGTAATGCATCTTTTAAAAACGCTGGCTTATTGTTAGCCCAAATTAATATTTCATTATAAATAGCCATTTAATATTATTCTTAATTATATTTGATTTGGTGCATAATTATCTTTCTCACTTAAGATTTATTTCTTCTTATTAATGTTTGGATTTGGACGAATAGAACTTGCAATTCTTTCTTCTTCATAAATATCAGCATAATAGTATCGTTGGTCTATTGCATACAACAAATTTTTAAGATCAATATCAGATGTAATAAGAAATGCATCTTTCTTTAATTCAATACCTGACTTTTCCTTCGCATATTTAATAAGTTTCTCCTTTTTCTCCTTATTCAATTTTTCAAACTTCTTTCCGATGTCGCCAATTCTTTTTCTATTTTGAGTTCCAACAATCTTTGGTTCAAAATCTTCTAATTTAATAAACTTATGTGTGAGAAAAGTATCTACTTCTTTTTGAGTTGCTATTCTATGCAATTGTTCAATCCCAGGAAAGATCACTTTTATTATTGATAGGTTTTTAAAAAACAAAGTGTCTTTATCAATCAAGTAAATTGCATCAGATTCGTTTTTAATTTCAATCTGTTTATTTTGTTTAACAATTTTAGGTGCTCCTGAATAGTCTAATAGAGTTTTCTTGTTGACATACAATGAAGGTGTTATTCTCTGAAAATGGCGTTCATTATCTTGTAAAATACAGAGGCTACTTATTTTATCATACTCATCATTCTTAATCTGAGTCAGACTTGCCGTGCTGTATGAATTTCCACATTGCTCAATATAGAATTCCTTTGTTGAAAATTGCTGTATTTGAAACAATTGATCTTCATCTAATTTATGGCTAGGATTAAAATCAACAACTTCAATTTTTGAAAAATCTAGTGATTTCAAAATATTGTCATTTTGACTGAGTATATTTTTATACTCTGTTTTTACTTTTCCAATTAATTCATTCATAACTTTCTATATTTCAAAAAATGTGTAGTCGTTAATTCTTCTAACAGTCATTGCGTTAAACGTATTTGGGTTTTTTAGTTTCTTCCTACTTATTAGCATTACTTTTACATGCTCATTTGTATATACGTAGTAAAAATTATATCCAAAAACCAAAAATATGGGATTAAAATACGACACTCGTGAAAAAAATGTAAACAATACAGTCATGCCAAAAACAACATAAAAAGCAGGCATTCCCTTTACACTTAATGCGACAAAGAAAAACGCTAAATAATTTGCAAGAAAGTCATTGTTAGATGTTTCGATTGAATCAACCTTTTGTAATGAAGATTTTGACAGTAGTTTACAAATCCCTAAGGAAATAAAAGTGAGAATAAAAGGAATGAGTAAGTAGGCGATATATGTAACCCAATAATATTTGCCGAGTTGGCAAGCATAAGGATTTATTTCATTTTGAACTAAGAAAACGATTATGAAAAAAGAAACTGAACTGAATGTCAAGAATAGCCTTAGAATAAAATTCATATTGCCTCCATTTTTTCTGATTTAACATTTATACTCTCCACCACACCCCTCATCAAAACAGGACAAAGCGGTTTTATGGTATTTTTCAATTGCTCGTTGATACGTTTACGAGTTTCCAAGGTGTGGTAAATGGTTACAATGGCTTCCTGAACATTAATGTCGGGAATCGGGATTTTAATTTCCTTAAATCTTTCCCATTCTAAACTAGCTCTTACGCTACTATCGCTGATAAACCAACCGTATCTATTAAACTCTGGACGATAAAACCAAAGCATCAAAAATTCAGGTAATACAACTGTTTTATCAATTACCTCAAAAACCAAATAAGCGGGTGAAATAATTGCAGGTTCATCAAAAGAATACAAAACTACTCGAACAGTTTCGTCTCTGCCAACTTGCATTGCACTGTATGCAAATTGTTCCTTTTGAACAATTTTATATTTTGATAAATCCGTTTCGCCAACATTTGCTTTTGATGGCATAAATACTTTATCAACGTTTATTCCAAGTAAGTTTTTTATAGTATTGTTTTTGTTTCTGTTATCAACCAATTGAACCAATTCGCTCAAAGGTTGATGGTTGTCAATATGCTTTAACTTATCCATTGAAGCATTACAAATCAACTGCAAATCAGCCAAGCTGTTTTCATACACTTTTTGGTTTGACATTAAACCATTGTAAAGAGCAACAAATTTGCGTTGTTCGTTTATATCAGGAATTGGGATTTGTATTTCGCAAAAGCGTTCCCATTCTAAACTTGCTCTTACGCTACTATCACTGATAAACCAACCGTATCTGTCTGATTCTGGTCGTTGAAACCACATCATCATATATTCAGGCAACAGTTCGTTTTCGTCATTCACTTCAATTACCAAATAAGCAGGTGAAATAATGGCAGGACTATCTTCTGTATACAAAGCCAAACGGATTGTTTCGTCTCTGCCTACTTGCATTGCACTATATGCAAATTGTCCTTTCTGAATGATTTTGTATTTTGATAAATCCGTTTCGGAAGTATTGGCTACCGATGGCATAAAATTCTTGGTAATGTTTATACCCAATAGGTTTGTAACCGCTAAATCTATATTGCGGTTGTCCACCAAATGAATATAATCGCCAATACGCTTATAACTCATAACCCAAAATTTTAAAAGCGTTAATCAATTGTTCCTGCGATTGCTTCTCTTCTTTCAAAAGGATTTTAAAATCCTTTTGGATGCGTTTCATTTCGGTGTCAAAATCTATTTCGCTATCACGGTCAATAAACTCAATGTATTTGCTTGGCACTAATGAAAAATCGTTTGCCTGTATTTCTTCAAAACTAGCAGAGTAGCAATATTCAGGCACATTTTTGTAG
>ERZ795056.4008-NODE-4008-length-15431-cov-4.458247_pt1 | contig 15431 bp, 7 predicted proteins | sample MGYA00375140_ERZ795056 | MGnify/ENA primary metagenome ERZ795056 (study PRJEB30185, sample SAMN05720227) | activated sludge metagenome | isolation source: Anaerobic digester | place: USA | collected 2015-03-09 ... | reverse complement strand
TCGATAAAAATATAATAATCCATGAAAAGCACCTGAGTTTTATAAATCCGGCGCGCTACGCGATACACGTCGGCGAAAATCCTCTCGGCTGCAAGAACGTTGACGAGACGCTGTGCCGCTTTATAATACTGATTTCATTGCTCGGCAAAATAAATATTCATAAAATGCCTCGCCTGTTCATAAATCCTGACGAATGCGCCGACGGAACCGAAAAAGGCTTTTATTCCGGAATTTTAAAGCTTTACGAGCTTTTCAGGACCGGCGGCAGAAAGTTTAATATCTTTCTTTCATACGCGCGGGCCGTTTCGTTCGACGGGCGCGGCGGCGAAGAAGATAAAAGCCGCCTGTGGCCTTTCGTTATCAGTTTCAAAAACATAGATATGCCCGCCCGCGCGCCGGAAGAAGACCCGGAGCGTTTTCTTATAAACGGCTGCGCGGATATTTTCATATACAATTATCTTCGCGAACGCAAGGAAGAAATAGACTCCAGGTGCGGCGTACACATATTCACGGAAGCTTCTAAAACCGCCTATTACAAAAAAATCCTCGAGTTCATCCTTAAAAAGCTCGGCTATGCCGGCAATAAAATATTCGATTTCGAGAACATCGGCGACGTATTCTGCCTGAAAAAAGTGAACGAACTCATATCGCTTCCCGCTTCCAGCGAAAGCGAATCTTTCGATATCCTCTCGGTGGTGCTTTCGATGAGTTCCGGCGCGAGATCTTTCGGCGGCGAATTAGATTCCCTCGGGGAAAGCCTGGCTGAAAAAATTAAATTCCGCTCCGGCGACTGCAATTACGAAAGCTGCCCGGAAAAAAAATCCTGCAGAATCAACGCCATACTCGCGCGTTATTGCGAATGCGGCCAGGGCTTTTATATTTCGCCTTTCAGTAATTTTTCTTCGCGGCTTCGCTCAAAGAAAAACCGGCCCCGTTCATCGAGTACAGGCATATATTTTCCGGAGCGGCAGGCTTTTACCGCTGCGGCGAGTCTTATCACCGCAGCTCGGTTTCCATAGGCGACGCGTGGAAAGCCGCTGAAAAACTCCTTCAGGAAGCCGCGGCGGCCAAAAGCGACAGAAATATGTTAGAATTTTTCACCGCTTCGCTTAACGGCGTTAAAAGCTTTTTTGACGATTTCGCCGGATTCACCGACGACAAAAATCTTATAAAAAAATTCTGCGCGCGGCTCCTTCCGTGCTCGGATATCTTACGTTCCGGCGAAACTCGCGATCCGCGCCTTCAAAAATTTTTCGAATTCGCCGTGAAATGCTTGAATTCAAAAAGTTTTTTTAAAGCCAGGCTTTATGGCGGCCCGGACGGAGCCGGCATGTCGCTGACCAACGAGAACTGGAGCGAAGAAATCATTTTCGACCGCCATACAAAAAAGATATATTTCACCAGCGAAGAAGATCCCGGCGGATACTACGATAAAAAACTCGCGGGCCTTTTCAAATTTTTCAGGCGGGCCGATTTATCCCAAAAATATTTCCAGGCGGCCGCGATAATGGCCAACGTAATGATCCAGTCCGAAAACGAGGCGGAATATAAAAATATTTTAAACAAGTTCGCTTCAAATTCAAAGAAAACGGCCGTTTTTTTTCTTGATTATCCGGACAGGCCCGCTATAACTAAAAGCGGTCCGGAAACGGTTTACCGATACATAGACCTGGTATCCGACATCGAAGCGGAACTTATCGACATAGATTGCGCCGTCATTAATTATCACTATCGCGGCAGGCGGCAGGCGCTTTCGATGCTGGCGTCGCTGAAAAATATAATGATCAAATACAACGCCAATATCTTCTGGATGATCGTTTCCACCGAGCTCGCCGAAAACGCTTTCGCCCGCGGCTCGGAATTTTACAATATAGAAAGGCTTAAATTTTATTCAAACGAAATAGAGTATATGAACGCGTTTTACGGCGATCACGAAAGCATGAAATTTTTGAACGCTCCTTCGCCGGGAGCGTATTACGATAATCCTGACGCTCCAGCAGTCCTCGGCAAATACGATATATGCTTTTCCGCTTCGTACCAGTATATGCAAAAAATATGGCAGCAAACCTTCGAAAACATAATAGATAAAAAAATAAGGACCATTTGCGCCGGCCGCAGCGACGTTTCTGAAAAAACAGCCATGGCCGCCATTTTAATGTCGCTTCACAGACGGTTTAAAAAGCACGTTATCGTTTATCTCGGCGAGCCTTTTCATAAAACCAGGTTCGACAGTTTTTTATACCGCGCCGGATTATTCGACGACAATTACGAAAGCGAAAAAAAACGCGTAATTATTCTGCAAGACGGCGAATTCGAAAATTTTTCGCCGCGCGAAAACGGGCTCAAGCATTCCGAAACTTTGCTGATAAATTATCAGGCGCGTTTCATATTTTTCAATTCCATCGACTTTAATCCCGTCAAATATAGAAACTGGCTTTCTTTCGAAGATAATTTCGATCACGCCGTTAACATTATTTCAATTTCTCCCCGCGAGGAAAGGTTCGATTGCGGCTCATACGAGCGGTTATATTCCGAAATAGCCCGCAATATAGCCGCGAGCGGCTCAGGCATGCATATCGTGTGCTCTCAGCCGGAACTCGCCGTTATCTTTAAGCAAAATATCACATCTGCGCTCGAAGAAAAAGCCACGGCCGTCAGGCTCTATTGCATATCTTACGAAAACGCCGCGGCCGCGATAAAAAATATCATCGAAAAAAGCCCGGCCGCCGAAGTTTCCATACATCTCACGGCCGTTTCCGGAATAGACGGCGACCTGAGGCTCACGGCGTCTTACGCGCGCGAATTCAATTTTTTCTCCCGCGCGTCAGTATTCAATTATTATTGCAGCGGCGAGACCCCTCATTTAAAACTGCCTGAAATTTTTTACAACGAAGCCGCTTTTCTGGACGCTTTCATATCGCAATTCGCTCCCGCCAGGATGTCTATCAGCCTTGACGAAATCGCCAGCTACCTTCCCGCTTCGGTCTTTTCAAAATCGGCCGCCGCGCGTTGCCTGGCCATACTGGCGGAACGGGAAAAAATAAAGCTATGCGCCTTAAAAAAAGAAGACGAAACCGGCGCAGTATATGAAACCGACGCTTCGCTTATCGGCGAGTTAAGCGACTGCGGCGTTATAAATATTTTCTTCGACCTTCCGCAGGCGCTAAACGAAAAATTCGATTTCAGGGGCCTTTTAAAAAGCGGCCTGGTCAGCATCACCGACCGTTACGAGCTTATGGACAAACTTTACCGGCTGGCGAAAGATCCGTTAAAAATATCCGTAAGCATAGTTAAAACGGAAGCCGGCGTTTACGATTCGCTGAAAAAACTGGCGAGGATACGCAAAAATATGCTCCGCTGCCTTTACGACATCGAAGGGTTCAAAGAAGGAAAGCCCATAGCGCTTCCTATTTCGGATTTCCACGACATGGCGCCCAACGACTTTTATTATATGCGCGAATTTTCTTTTTTGAAATGGCACGGGGCGTGTTCTTTCACGAGAAGCGAAACCAATTCTCCTCAGATCAGAAGGATTATGAGCCAGATACAGATAGAGCGCATCACCGAAAATATAGAGCACGATTTGAACGAGCTTTATTTCGTTCTGACGCGGCTTGCCGAAGAAGCCTCTCTGGAAAAGATAACCGGACCCGCCGAGCTGATAGCCGCCGTAAAATCGCACGGCCGGCACGCGCCTTCAAAATTAAAAGAGAACGCTTCTATCGCATATTTATTAAAATTGCTCAAACATCTTTTCCTTTACGGATTCATAAACCTTAAAATTGAAACGCCTTTTGAAACGGACTGCCAGGAAGTCGTTATAGAAACCGGCCCTTCGAGTTCGAACCTCGATTATAAAAGCTTCGTCGAAAGTTACAATAAAATGCATAAAGCCGACGGTTAAAACTTTCGCCGCGCCGGAGCGTAAACATTTAAAAATAAAAAAGGCCCGTATCGCTACGAGCCTTTTTTATTCAATGGATTTATTCAAATTGTTTATGCGCCGGATAATGTTATCAGCGTGATGTAAGTTTCGAATTTTTATTTTAAAACCGATTTCAATTTATAATGCTATGACTTCTTCGCCGAATAAAATGCTACAAATAATGCTTCGAATAGTGCGGTGTACAATTGTTGCGGTCTCGGGACGAATCATCGGCCCGGAAAACCCGATTTTCATAAACTAAAGCGTTTACATTCGATATTAAAATAACCCTTCGAATTTTTTAAAAGAACTTTAATTCTTACTCTAGAAATGCTTGTTTTACCCATTGAAACGTTCGCCTGTTATCCTATTGCAACTGTTTTCGTTTTTTATTTCCCGTCGATCTAATATTTTGTATTCGTTTTTTATCGCTTTTCAAAACTAAATATCGGAAGAAAATTAAAAACCTTTAGCAAAAATTTATAAATTAGAATTTTTGCCAAGGTAGTTAGTCAAAACTCCGCGCACAAAATTTTCAGGTTTAGCGATATTTACTCCAACTATTTCATGATTGATTTCTACGTCTGAATATCCGTTTTCTTTTAAGAAGATTTCTATTGTCATCCGCCTCATCCCCTTTTTTATTAATTTTGCTTGCGTTCGACTTACACTAAAAGTATCGGCCGTAATTTGAAATATTTAATAGCTATTTTTATCGAGGTTATTAATATTTTTGACCGCCGGCTTTAAAACCATCGTGTTTATTTTAGAATCGTCCTGATAGGTAAGCGTGACTTCCGAAAGGCCGTAATCGGACGCGGCTTCGAATTTTTCGTCGAACGCCGCCGATTTCGCGGGGCCGATATCGCCGAGGCGTATTATATGATCGTCATAAGCCGCGCCCGCTGCGCCATATATCCGGACTCTGATATTAACCGAATATGCCGGTTGATTGCCGAAGTTAAAAATTTCGCCGCCTGCGAAATAGGCGCGTTTGCCGTTGTCCAGCGTATAGCCGCCGCCGAAATGTTCGTTTTTAATTGCCAGCATGGGTTTTTCAGAATTCAAATACGGCGAGTCCGTAGTGATCGAATTCACGCGGCTTTCGGCGCAGCCTGCCGCGAAAGCGGCCGCCGCGAGCGCCAGCAAAATAACGAGAGTCCTTATAAAACCGGGCCCGGCCTGTTTAGATTTAATAAATTGCATATTATTTGTCTTCATATTAATTCTTATCGGAAAATATAAATTTTACTTTAAAATTAGAAATTTTTATGTTAATATTTCATATTGTTATTATATAAAGCAGAAATGCGGATCGAACTTAATTATGAACGATAATATTTTTTATTTCGATAAAAAACTCGCCGGCGATTTAAAGCCGGTATATGAATCCCACGATTCCCCGGCCGCGGTCCTTTTAGAGCACGAAAACGATTTCGCGGCGGCTTCAGGCGCGCTAAAAGCGTTTTGCGAAACTCTTTCCGACGCCGTTTTCATGGAAGGCGCGGCAGACTCGCCGTATCCTTTCCTGGTCCCGTGCGGGGCGTTTTTTTATGCAATTTACTCCGCCAGAGAGAGTTTTAATAATTTCAGCGGCATCGACGCGAACCGGGTGGACAGGATAGCGGGGGCCCTTAAAATTTGCGGCGGCGCCCGCTCGCCCCATCCGTTCGACCTTTTGACCAGCTTCTACGGCTTCAAGCGCCACGATTCGGCATCTTCCGGAAAAGCCGAACTTTTTCAACAGATAATAAATATCATTTCCTGCATATCGGAAAAAAACGATATAGTTTTCCATATCGGAAACTGCTCTTCTATGGACGAAGACAGCGTTTCCTTAATAAATTATATCTGCCGCAACGTCAAGAATAAAAAAATACTGTTCGCGCTTTCTTATTCCGCCGCTTCGCCTCCCGGGGCAAGGCTTGCCGCGGCTCTTAAAGAATCGGTTTTCGGCCACTTCAAGCTCGAACCAGCCGGCCGCGGCGAGTCCGCACAGATCATCCGCGCGGAAAACATGCCGGCCGAAGACGCAGCTTTTCTGGACTATATTACGGCCGGAAGCCGCAGCGCTTTAAAACTGGCGGTAAAATTTCTTGAAAGCTCGGCCATATTAAATTATAACCCTGCCTCGTCCAAGTATGAATTAAATCAGGGATACCAGCCGGGTTCGATAAAAAAGGCTTTTGCTGAAGCCGGCCCCGGGCGGCTGCCGGGAGCTTCGGCCGCCGGACGCCTCGACTCGGTCACGCTCGGAGTTTTAAAAGCGGCTTCGATTTTCCACGGCGGTTTCAGATGCGAAGAAATATCGGCCTGCCTGCAAAACGACTCTCCGGAAATAAAAACCTCGCTATTACGGCTCAGGGACGCCGGAATTCTTTTCCAGAGCGCGCACGGTGAAATTTTCCGTTTCGCCGCGCCCGGATGCTCCGCGCTCGCCTCATCAATATGCACCGCCGAAGAAAGCGCCGCGTATAACGACAGGATCGTCGATTATTACATGCGGGCCGCGGGCAGCCTGCCTAACATAGGCCTCGGAAGGCTTATTTACCACAGCATGAAATCGGGTCGCGTCGAAGAGACGGTTTTATTCGCCAGAAGGCTCGCGGAATCGCTTTGCGAAATCGACGCCGCCGGAAACGCTTTAAAGCTTATCAGATTCATCCGGATGGCCGTCCTTAATAAGGCCGGCGTCGCAAATCCCGCAATCGAAGAGTTAAAAGCGCAAACAGAACTGATTTATGCTAAAATCCTGATATTACTCGGCCGCTTCGGCGCGGCGCATAAAATTTTATCCAGGCTCTGCCAGAGTGCTCCGCTAAACGCGGCTTCCGCCGAGGCCGCGCCGTTCGCGGCGGAAATTTATAAATGGCTCGGCTACGCGTATATGGTCAAACCGGCCCTGGCCGGCGAAGACCGCGACGCCGCGCTTAAAGCTTTCATGTCGGCTTTAAACCGGCAGATGGCGAACATGAAAAAGCGCATTGAAACCACCAATTTAATCGCGTTAATGCATTACCACCGTTCCGAGCTCGAAAAGGCGTCTATTTTTTACCGCGACAGCCTGAAGACACTCGCCATGAAAAAAAATGAAGACGGCCTCTGGCTCGAGCTCGATTCCGCGCAGCGCGGCCTTTCCTCCGTTTATTTAAGGCAGGGCGAATTCCGCAAAGCGCTCGCCTATCTTAAAAAATGCGAAGAGCTGTGCGCGGCGGCGGACAACAAAAAGATGCTGGCCAACACATATCATTATATCGGAATGCTCCATCACAGCCGGGGAGAATATAACGACGCGATACAAAGCTATGAAAAGGCCATCGAGATATCCGATAAGATTTCAGATATCCTCGCCCAGAGCCGCATCTGGACTTCGCTCGGCGTCACGCACCATAACCTCGCCAATTACAAAACCGCCCTTTCTTTTTTCAACCGGAGCATGCAGGTGGCCCTGGACACGGGCAATAAAAAAGCCATGGCTATTTTAAACGGGAATATCGCCAGGGTGCAGGCCGTTTTAAATAACATAAGCGCCGCTTACTTCGCGCTCAAAGAAGACATCGCCATCCTCGACGAAACGCGCGATCTTTACGGCCTGGCTCACGCATACGCTTATCTCGGCGACGCCTATTGCATGGACGCTAAAGACGCCGAAGCGCATGAATATTATCTGAAATCTTTTGAAATATCTAAAAAAAGCCAGTTTTTAAGGCCGCTTATCCTGTCGGCCTGCGGGCTCATCCAGAGCACGCCGCCTCACCTTTTAAGCCAGCAGGCGCAAAGCATAGTCAACGAGCTTTTGCTGGTAGATTCGCGCGAAATAGATATAGTCTCCAAATCCATGATTTTAAGGGCCAGATGCGCCTATGAAACGGCCGGCGGCACCTATCATCGGGCCACATGCTTTATAAACCAGGCTTTGATAAATTTCGAAAAGATGAATATGCCGCTGGAGACGGCGCTTTGCCTTATCGACGAAGCCAATATAATGAAGCTCAACGGGCTTTTCGATATGGCCGAGTCAAAAAAATCTTACGCCGTCGAAATTTTCAATAAAATCGGCGCCGAATATTACGCAAAAAAATACCGCGGCGGCAAGTGATCCAAGCCGTTTTATTTTTTTATCCCCGGTCTTTTCAAATTTCTTTTTAAATAACGGTTTTGAATGGAAAAATAAGCGTATATCACAAGCAGAAGAATTATCAGGGGATTTTTCATAAAAAAATAATAAATACGCGTAACCGCACCGTAAAAAAAACTCTTGATATTTCCGAAGTGGGAAGAATAATGAATTGAAAGTTTTATTTTTCCGGCTTCGTAAGGGCCGTTGAATATAAGCTCGTTTTTCTCTTTGTCGATTATAGCCGCGTACTGGACGGTTTCATTCTTTGCGTTAGTGTAATAAATTTTATAAAAAGGATAATCGGCGTTGGCGATTACGGCTTTAAAAGGCGAATTGACGAAAGCCTCCACGTTATAAACTCCCGCCTCTTCGCTGTCATAGCCCGCCACAATCACTTTTCCCGAAAGCGATTTAAGATAAAGCCCTTCGGGCGGCCGATCGACTATGAAAATATTGCCGCTCTTATTCGGCCCGGCGTTTATATATTTCGAGCCGTTTATTTCATTAAAACCCATAACCCCGCCGGAAGGGTCTATCATTGGATATCCTTCGAAGTCCCACCTGAAATTATCCATTTCTCCGTTATTTTCATATCTATATGCGTACAGGCACTTCAATTCCGCCGCGTCGTAATAAGGCTTCGCCTGTGCGGACAGCTCTATTTTTTCAACGGGCCGCAACGCCGTTATCCGGCAATTCATAAAGCCGCGCAGCCGTTCGATCCACGCAGAAACGCTCATAAAAGAAAAGGACTGAGCCAGCGCGAATTCATAAACTTCTTTCAAAGCCGCCAGGCTTTCGGGCTTCGTACCCGAATAAAAATGGTAATAAATGTTCACCGGGGTCAAAAGATATGGCGAGGCCGTATTTTTAAAGCCTTCGATAACTTTTTTATAATTGTCATAAGGTTCGCTCCAGTGCTCCGTCATAATAAATTCGTTGACGTAGCGGGCGTTAAATTTTATCCGGCCTCCGCTCGGGCAATAGTGCGGCCTTAAATTCGAATACAGCTTAAACTCTCCGTCGTAGCGGGTATCGCCGCCGTTGATATTGTAAATCCCTTTGTCTTCACAGAGTTTTAGCGCTTCGCGAGTGGGATTGCACATTCCCGTCCAGCAAATAACGCGGCACTTACGGCCGGAAAGATCGCCGATATATTTAACCGAACTTACTATCTCTTTTTCGAGACAGGTTTCGCGTATCCTGTTGGCCGGATTATAAATTTTCATTTCCTGGATTTGATCGGTTTCCGCCGTATCGTCGCTGTATTTTTCTATGGTGTCGAGCTTGAGCCTGTGCCACTCGAAAGGATGGTACCAGCTATGGGAAGCCGGTTCGACATAAGGTTTTTTTAGAAGTTCGGCCGCTTTTTTCTCCAGTGCGGCATTTCCAAAGTCGTTGGGGTGAACTTCCGATACTATCAACGACGCCGTGGTCGGAAGCTTATAACGATCTATTATTTCATCGGCTATTATTTCGCCGCTGTACCTTTCATCGTTATGTTCGGTTTTATAATTGAAGCCGTCGCCGTCGATATGTATAAAAGCGGCCCGACGGCCCGATTGAACGAGCGGGTCCGGCACGACGAACCGGTTTCCGTCGGAAAGCAGCAGCCCGGCGGCTTTCATGGGATCTATCATCCAGCGCCGGTTAAATTTTTCATCCACCGCTAAAATTTTACCCGTAAAAATTATAGCGCCGTCTTTCGAGCTCGCTATTAAAGGGCATTCCACGGAATCGCCGACGGCGGCCAGATGGACCCTGGCGTCGGCGCGGTCCGGCTTTGGAACGAACATAAAGTAGTCGCTTGTTCGAGTCAGTTTAAGTTCGATTTCTCCGGAAGCAAGACCGGAGTCTCCCTTCCAGGAGCGGATCAAATCGCCTTTAATAAAATCGCGGCAGTCGAAGCCGAGCTTTTCGATAAGCTTTTCCTGCCGGCCGGGCGCTCCGGGCAGCTCCATTAAAATGATACGCTTGCGGCCGAGCGCGCCAGTCAAAAAATCGCACAATTCTCCGGCATGCTTATGTATCGCCTCGTACTGGCAGACCACATAAAGATCCGCCGATTCGCGGATTTTTTCATCGCCTATTCCCTCGTCGAGATTGTGAAAAGTAAAATTATAACCGTAGTAATTAAAAAATATGCCGAACAGCTCGAATACGTCGTTTGAGTAATCGTCGCTGCCGTTCGAAGCCGAATAATATACCAGTATATTGCGCTTGAATTCCATTTCTGAATCGCCCGCGGCGGCTTCGCACGCCCTATAAAAAAAAGCGTGGGCCGAAAAAAGCGTTATCGCAGTCAATAAAATTCCAAAAAAACGCTTTATGCAAATTCCATTATATATCTTCAGAGGTTTTATAGTCATAATCAAAGTTTATAATAATATTTAAGATACAGCTCGCGTCCGATATATGTAGATTTTACCGCCTGGTCCGAAAACGGATTGACTTCGCTTTTTGAGCCGTAAAAGTTCAGCGAAAAACCGCTCATGTCATCTACCGGCCTGGATAAATTGACCGTTATGTTGTTATATCTCGACTCGGGGCCGTTATCGCGGGTTTCTTTACCGGCCAGAATGCTCGAAAGCGATAAAGACATCCCTTTAAAATCGGCGGCATATTCGAAGCCCAGCCCGCGGGCGGATACTCCGCGCGGGGAATAATACACTTCATAGGGAGAAAAACTTTCGCCGTTTATAAAAATATCGCCGGAATACTCGTGCCGCATATTATCATAACTGTTTTGCAGCTTCAGCGATAAATTTTTATAAAATTTATAACCGGCCGTAAATGAAATCGTAGTCCTCATATTACCATCCGAAAGTCTTATAAAGCTCGTTTCCAGCGAATAATACGCCAGGGACTTAAAAACGTTGAAGTTAATTTTTAAAGCTTTTTGAGATAAAGCGAGTTCGTATGCCAGAGGCGTGTCGCGGAGATATTTTTCAAAATAATTCGCCGTGATCGAACCGCCGGCGTAATTTTTCGTGAAGATAAGATTGGGAAAGAGTTTCGGGCCGCTTTGAGCCATAGCGCCGTCTATGGAACTGCAATGGAGCCTCAGGTCGCAAAAAGCCGAATCATTAACTTTATAAGCCGTTCCGGCAAAAAAATCGTTGATTTTAGCGCCCATATACCTTTGCGACAGGAGCATCCGTTCTTTGTTTTCCTCGTTAAAAACAAAACCGAACATCAGCCGGGAGCCGTCTCCGTCGATATCGAAGGACAGGCTCTTTTCGGCGGTTTTCTGGCGGCTCGAATCGGAGATGAATGAATAGCCGAGGCTCGCTACTGGCTTTAATTTTTTTATCATTTCCCCGATTCGCGCCGAAAGATATTCCCTGTCGCCGCCGTTTTCTGACGCTTCCCGGAATTTTTTCAGGGCGGATTTATTCCTGTTTTTTTCGGCCAGGCTCAACCCGTCAAAAGTCAGAACCACAGGAGAGCTTTTATCGATTTCCATAAGTCTTTTAAGCCCCTCCTCGGCGGTCTTTTTTTCCGGTCCCCAGTAATCGGAGTATATAATCGAAATTAAATGCTCTTTTTCGGCCGCTCCAAGCCGCATCAGTTCTTTCGCTATTTCAAGCGCCCTGTCGTTTTTTTGCGAATATTGAGCGAAAGTATAAGCTTTTTTCAGAGCGGCCGCATATTTAACCGGGTCCTTTTTATTAAGCCGGGCGGACTTCAAAGCGGTTTCGAACGCGGCGCCATTATCGCCCGTAGCAAGGCATAAATCGATCTTCGACTCGTAAAGCTTCAAAAGGGAAGCCTCGTCGGTTTCTTTTTCAATATAAGCGTTTATAAAACATAATTTTTCCCTTGCGTCCTTAAGAGAATACTCGGACGAACATTGCATTAAAAACTTTTCCAGATCGGCGTTTTTCAACTTAATTTCATATTCCAGCCCTTCGAAAGTCTTTAGCGCGTATAAATAAAAATCGCGGCCGGTAAAAATATTCATTCCGCCGTCTAAAAAATCTTTTATATGCCTTATAGCGCAGTCCCTGTTAAATTTAACCGCGGCGGCGGCGTAAGCGAGATCGGCCGCGGAAGAGTTTTTTACGCTTTCCGACATCTTCCGGCACAAATCCATAACCGATTTATAGTCGGCCGTTTCCAGCGTATCGGAAATGGCGATAAGCTTGTCCGCAAGGTAAAACGCGAACCACTCGTCTCCGCGGGACAGCGATGCCGCTTTTTTTATGCTTACCGAATAAGCGGCGCCGTCATTTAAAAGAAAATATAAATCAGATTTTTCATATTCAAGTTCCGCGGCCGGTCCGCCCAGCGAGACGGCCCTATCGAGCAGCCCCGCGCATTTTTTTAAAACCGCTTCGTCAGTTTTATTTTCCTCTTTTAAAAAGTATGCCAGCCGGCTGCATGCGTAACTATTGTTAGTTTCGTCCAGAGCTTTTTTCATCGAGCCGGCGGCGCGCTCTTTTTTGCCCAGCGCCCATTGAGCGTCGGCGATCTTTATTTTAATAAAAAGATTGTCCGGCTTTGAATTAAAACTTCTTTTATAATAATCATAAGCTTTTTGATAATTGACCTGCGTATATTTTTTTTCCAGAGCGTTCGCCGAAACGTTGAAAAAAATTTCAGGCGTATCAAGCGACGCCAGTTTTACGTAATAATCGCCCATAGCTTCCAGGTACTGAGGCTTTAAAGCCGTAGAAGACGCCTTGTAAAAATAAGCCCTGGCCTTTTTGAAATCGCCCGTTTCAAGAAAGCAGTATCCAAGCGACAGATCGATTTGCGCGATAAGTTCCGCTTCGCTCGTGGCGGCCATTTTTTTTGCCTGATATAGATAACCTGCCGCCTCGTCGATTTTATTCTGCGCTTTAAGGCATTCTGCGAATTGAAATGTTATAGGGGCGGTTTTTTCACCGCCGAGGCTGAAATATTTACGATAATACCGGTCGGCGTCCGCGGCTTTGCCGCTCCACAGCAAAGACTGGCCGACTATTAAAACCGCGGCGGTATCGTCGGCGGCTTTTTTCAAGCTTTTTTTGCCGAAATCAACCGCCACTTCGAGCGAACCCGCATAAAACGCAGTAAGCGCGGCCGCCCTGTAATCGCTGAGGGTGCCGCTTTTATCCATAGCTATATTGCGCTCGTTCTGAATATAAATATCGGCCTGGCCAAACGCTTCCGGCGCAGATAAAAACAAAGTAAGCGAAAATGCGAGAAGCGCGGCGCCGACAGCCGCCGGCCAAAACTCCAGCGAGCGGCCGCAACGCATTTTTTTACCGCCGGTTTTATATGTCATCTATATTTACTCCTTTAAGCGCATCGTCTTTGCATGCGTTTCTTACGCCCGCCGCTTCCAGGGCCTTAAAGCTGTCGAAAATGGCTTTTTCTTCAAGAGCAGGCGTTATGGGCTGATTTACAAAAGTATAAAACAAAAGGTCTTTAATGCAATACTTGAAGGCCAGAAACGAAAAAACGAAGCTTGCCGCCGAAGCCGCGGCATAGCCCGAGGCCAGATTATAACCGTTGATTACCGCAATATATGTGAGAGTTCCGTTTAAAATTAAAAAAATCAAATTGGCCGATAAAAGCGCCCTGTAAAATTCGAAATACATCATAAAAATAGTTATAAACATGAACAATACATGAAAAAACACTCCTATAATCGCCATTTTATAAATCGGAGCGCAAAGCAGCTCGTTCCCTCCGCCGAAACGCTTTATTATAATATCGGCGTTTAAATAACATAATAAAGTTATAGTTCCCTGTATTTTAACCAGGCTCATAATGGACTCGTCGACCGCTTTGACTATATCGTTTTTCCTTTCCTCGATTTTTGAAAAACATTCCTTGCTCGCGATAGAGGCGAAGTAGGCCCTGTACAGGTCATAAAAATCGGTCTCCACCCTGACGAAAAAATAACCGAGAGAAGGGATTATCGATAAGTAAGACACGAAAACCGCCAGGTCGTAAACACCGCAAATTTTCAAATTTCCAAGGTAAACCTGGTGATGCGAACTGTTCCAGATTACGAATTTATCGATCCATATGCCGAGGTTATAAGCCAGTCCCGAAAAAACCAGCACAGAATAGCTTCTGAAGTAGTCGAAAAAATAGTAAGTGACGCCTTTTCTTGTAAAAAACTCGCGGGTAATTTCAGCGGTTATGCCTGAAAAAACGTAAAGCTGCCCTAAGAAAAAGCCTATCAAATAGCCTTTCAGTCCGTAGTAATTTTTAAGATAAGCGCACAAGGATATCGACGCAATGGTTCCGGAAGTAAAAACGAATATTATAAATTTATAATCTTTTATCGCGGTCAGAAAAGCCATGCCGTTCCACGTAAGGCATATAACGCAAAAAAGCATCGTTGCCAGAAGTTTAACATCCGGCTCCGCGGTACCGTATGAAAAGAAAATCCCTCCCGCAGCTATCGATATTAAAGCGAAAAAAAACGAACTGCCTATAAATAAAGAAAGCAATTCCTCCTGGTCTTTATCGAAAATTTTATCGGCTATGTATCTAACGATTGCGAGCTGAAAAGTTCCGGTAAGTATCAGGCTGAAAGCGAAAATATAAGACAGCAGAGCACGAAATGCCAGCAGGGTATCGCCGCTTATTTCCGGCGGCGCCAGTGCGTTAAGCGTGGATATAGTCGCCATAGTCAGTATCCATGGCCCGGCTGCGAAAATAGAAGAGAAAACGTAGCTTTTTATGGCCCCCATATAGCTTCCGCTATCGGCGAGCTCCCTGAACCTGAAACCGATTCCCGCCATTTTTAAAAGGCACGCTCCCCTTTTTTCGCCCTGGACGCTCCGGCGAAATTACCGTAAATTTCACGGTATTTCGACATCAAAAGCTCTTTTTTATAATAGCGCAGGACTCTTTTTTCCCCGTTCAATCCCATCTTTACGTTCAATTCACGGTCCGTCAAAAGTTTGATTATTTCCGAGCCGAGCGGTTCCGGAGATTTTACCGGAACCACGATCCCGGAAGCCCCGATTTTAATGTCTTCTTCGTCCGCGCCGTAAAGCAGTTCGCGTACGGCGCCTACGTCCGTTGAAACTACCGGGACGCGGCATAAATTAGCTTCCATCAAGGCCAGCGGCTGAGCTTCCGATATAGAGGAAAGCGCCAGCAGGTCGAGTTCGCGGTAAAAACCCGACACGTCGCCGGGGCCCGCAAAAACCACGTTGTTTTCCAATCCCAGAAGGCTCATAAGAACGCGGCACTCTTCATAGTATGATTTTTCTTCGTCTACGGGGCCTTTCAATATAAATTTCACGGAGGGCAGCTTATCGGCAACGAAACGCGCCGCGTAAAGAAGAGTTTTGATATCTTTTATCCTTACTATCCTGCCGACATAGCCCACCGTATAACCCGAATATTCTTTTTTTTCCGGCCTTTTTTCGTTAA
>ERZ795056.4004-NODE-4004-length-15452-cov-5.573618_pt1 | contig 15452 bp, 15 predicted proteins | sample MGYA00375140_ERZ795056 | MGnify/ENA primary metagenome ERZ795056 (study PRJEB30185, sample SAMN05720227) | activated sludge metagenome | isolation source: Anaerobic digester | place: USA | collected 2015-03-09 ... | reverse complement strand
TCCAGAGCAGATCCCACAGCCGGCCTTCAACGCTCTGGCACGGCATCTCCTCGATATTATCGGGAGCAACCAGAGACCATACACCCGTGGTTACTGCAACCGGGACCACGATACCAGCTTCTTTGCAAATATTCGCTGGCAGTTCGACAAGAACCCCGTCGCGGATTGCATCGGCCCGCGTGTAGGCGTGGATCACATCGCCAAAAAATTCGGCGAGGGTGTCGCCGTTCATCAGTCATCCCCCAGCAGCCGGGTGAGCTCGTTGAAAAGCTCTGCCCCGTCGTCTTCCGGGTTGTCGAGAGTGTAGGCAATTCCGATAGGCTCGCCTTTCTCATCGGTGAGGATCGCACGCTTCATGCCAGTACCCCCGCCGGGCTGGTCTCGCTCCGGGTGCGGAAATCCTGGTCCCGTGGCACGCCAAGCTTCCAGATCGCCATCTCGTACCCGCATTTCGGGCAGTGGATGAAGAGCCACATCCGGCCGGCGTCAGTCTCCCAGCCGGCATCATGGGGATAGCCGTGGACCTGGTCGCCTCGAAGGTCACGCCCGCAGAGGCACCGGGACCGGGTCGGGTCGCAGTGGTCCCGGATCCAATCGGCGACGTCAGGAAAGGGGAGATCGTGAGGGGGCATTTACACACCTCCTGTAAGGTCGCTTGCCATCTTCCGCAGGCGGACCGCCTCATGTATCCGGGCCTCGAAGCCGGTCGGGTCGGCGAAGTCGCCGTAGATCTTGATTGCCCCGCCCTTTCCTGGCGTCCCGATCTCGATGCTGTCCTGGAAGGGTGAACCCTCCAGGATCTTCTTGACCGTGATAATCTGCGGTTCTGTCATGCCTGCACCCCCTGGCCGGGGAGCGGGTCACAGCACCACGAGATCATATTTTGTTTCTTGGCCTCTGCCCGGCACGCATCCCAGCCTTCCTTTTCGACCTGAATACGATAGACGGTCACAATGTCCTCGGCACGGGTCCGCAGGTCCTGCGCCTTCGCCTGGAGGATGAATGCCTGGTTCTCGAGTTCGACCGCCTGCTCCTGGAGCCGGCAGATCTTGTCAAGATCCCGGGTGGGGATCACGTCGTACACACTCCGGGTCCCGATCATGCCGCCACCTCTGCGACTGATGAAGAGGAAAGGACCGGGACCGCCCCGGTGATCTCCCGCATAATCGAGACATTGGCATACTTCCGCTCCCCTGTGATAGCGCCCTTCACCTGGGCAAGGGGAGAGATGTACTTGATGCCGTTGATCACATACATGACAGCTTTTCCCGAACGGGTAATCCATGCCTTCCCGACAGGCGAGGGATTGCCGGCGGTCTTCATCACGTCAGAGATGTCGAAGATATCGACCGGCCAGTGGTCGAGAAGCCGGGTCACGTCTGACCGGGCTACAACGGCCTGCATGGTCTTGATGTCAATCCGCAGGGTGCCCTCATATTGACGGGCTGCCCCTATGTGTTCAAATGCGTTTTCTTGGTTCATGGTGGTTCTCACCAATATATCATATGGTCTGTTACGGTCTTATATGGTTGCCACGCGGTGTGAAAGTAATAGCAACAGCATCTTTCGGCCCTTCAGGCTCCCCCACTGCTCGCGTTCGCTCGCTGCGAGGGGTCGCCCTCCGGGTGGTGCTCCGGGGCACTCTATCGCTCCGCTCCAGCGACGCACTCGGCCTCCGGCCTCGTTGGCGGCCTCCGCTGTGCTGGTCCTGGTTCTCCTGGTCATGATAACGGCCGGCAGGCTTGACTCTCCAGTGAGGGTGCTCCCTGCCGGTCGCACTCTCGCCCCGGAGGTCAACCGGCCGGCCTGTATCCCGTCGAGGACCCCCAACCAGCCGAGTTATGGCCGAAGGCCTCCATCCTGCACACTGCCTCTCCCTTGGGAGAGGAGGAGCCCGGCCTGAAGGGTGCGGAGAGAGGGGGATACTTGCCTATCCCCCGGAGTGACGCAAGGGCGGGAGAGTGGGACTTCTGGCAACGCTTCAGCGGAGCCGAACTGGCCGCAGCGGCCCGAGCGACCTAAGGGAGCGAGTCACTGAGCGTCATCATTGTCCGGTAAACAGCGACGAGCAGGGTGCGAAGCACGATGCAAGGAGCGGGATGGAACAGCTGCCGGCAAGGAGTGGAACGACAAAGCCGGGAGCGTCATCAGGACTTAGACTTGGAAGAGAAGCAGGGGCACGTTGCGAGTGAAGCGAAGCGGAACGAGCATGGTGCCCCGTCACCAGAATACAATCAGCTCCCGGGGCGGCGCCCACGCGGCGGGGGGCGAAGCCCCTCCTTCAAGCGTCAGATAAAACAATCAAAGGGTATTGAGGTCCAGCCTGTACCCTCCTGCACAGGAACAGGCTGCCCGATTTTCAAGGTCGTGAGGCGAACGGACACCGTTTTCTTATGGCTGCGATACAGGTGATAGAGATCCCGGATGAAGAACAGGGGTGGTGCAGGGGTGCACCACCAGCCTTCCCTCTGTGATGCCTCTTGGGAGAGGCAAGAGAAGATAGGAGAGGGGAGATAAAGGAGCCACCGGAGCGGTCAGAACCTTACGAACGGAGAGTTCCCCACGTTTAAGTTTCTTGGCGTCATGAATCAGGACCTATCAGGCATACGATAGCACCCTTTCGGCACGACGATCTCAAACCGTGCTCCCTCTCCCTCCACCCCGGTTTCGCGGATTGTCATTCCTGTAATAGCCAGTATTTCACGGATCAGGAACAATCCGAGCCCGGTATGTTTCCCATATCCCCGTTCGAAGATGCGTTCCTTTTCTTCCGGAGGAACACCCACTCCATTGTCCTCCCAGGTGATGATCAATCCCTCGTCCGACTCTTTGCATGTAATCCGAATGGCTGTTACATGCTCGCCGTGCCGAAGAGAGTTATCCAGGAGATTATACGGTACTTTGCTGATCATCGGATCCGCATAGATATACACGTCTTGGAGATCAGTGATGAGGGGGATATCTGGAAGATCCTCCCCTTTGGGTACTAGTTCAGTGAGCCTTTGCCACAAAGGCTCACTGGTTCCGACATCCTGATACACTCTGGTGAATTCAATCTGGGATTTGATCATTTGTGTTGCCGATTCGATCTTTTCGAGGTATCCGCTCACTTGAGGATCACTGGATTCGCTTCGGGCGAGAGAGGAGTACCCGAGGATTACAGTAACCTTATTCAGGATATCATGCCGGGTGATCGATGTCAGAAGACCGAGTTGCCGGTTTGCCTTCCGGAGAGCGTCTTCCGATCGTTTTCGCTTGGTGATGTCACGGAACGTCCCCATCAGCGACACGGGTCTTCCTTCCGGACTCCTCTTGACCACGCTTCCCCGGATGAGCATCCATTGCCAGATACCATCTTTTCCCTTGATACGGCGTTCGAATTCTCTGACTGGAGACGAACCGTTCTCGTTGTAGCTTCCGGAAATCGCTCCGGTATTCGGAGAGTCGTCAGGATGCGACAGCATTTCATAATGCCGGAAGATCTCGTCAAGCTCGGGCTCCGTATATCCAAATAGCAAACCGCCTCCGGTAAAGACGTTCCTTTCATTTGTCGAAAGATTCCAGGTAAAGATCCCTACTTCAGAGGCATTCATTGCCAGATAAAGTCGGTCCTGGCTCTCTTTCAACGCAAGTTCAGCCTTTTTTCTCTCTGTGATATTTTGTACCGTCGAAAGAATGTGAGGGTTGCCATGGATTGTGATAACACAAGATGAGAACAGGCAATCCCTGATTTCACCGGATTTCATCCTGGTCCGAACTTCCATGCCTTCTACGTGACCATGTGCCCTGATTTGAGACACCAGTCGTGCGTATTCATTGCTGTCGACGAAAATCCCCAATGCCTCCGAGGTCTTGCCGAGCACTTCTTCACGGGTATATCCGGTATTTTTCAAAAAAGCGGGATTGACATCGACAAAAATTCCATCAGATGCCGATACGAGAGTGAGAGAGACCGGGTTGCACTGAAATGCCGTGGAAAATTTCGCTTCTGATTCCCGGACGGCTTTTTCCGCTTGCTTCCGTGCTGTGATATCTCGCGCGGTAACCAAGAATTCATGAATCTCCCCTCGCGCATTCAAGAGGGGGATAATCTGTGCATTAAAACATGCTTCTTCACCGCCGAGCGGGACGTGAATATCCGTGGACAGGTTATCCTTGGTATCGGAACTGATTGAGAGGAGCCTTTTCATCTCCCCGGAAGTAAAGGGGGGGAAATAGTGCTCGGGATATGTTCCGATAATCTCTCGGGGGGACCTCCCCAACAGCGCGGCACCATACTGATTGATGTATCGTGCTTTCCCGTTTCCATCACAAATCAGGATGAGATCCTGAGCCGACTCGGCCAGTGTCCTATACAGCTCAGCATTCTCCCTTGCAGCCTCTTCGGCCTTCCGTCGCTGAAGGTACCCGGCCACCTGATGGATGAAGAATGTGATCAGGTCCTTGTGTTCAAGTTCTGTCCCCCGGGGAAGGACAAAGGATACTGCACCATTAAGTTTTCCGTGCCAGCTGATTCCTGCACTCCAGACCTTCCCGAAAAACGGCTGCGCTTCAAGTTTTTCACAGATCTCATCCGACATCCATCCAAGGGTAAGTTCCTTTAATCCTTGTATCGCTATACACTCGCCCGTAAGCATTGATGTGATGACCGATTCGGGAACCTGGAACGAAAGCCCGAGAAGGGATTGCCCGAGAATAGATTCGACCTCCCATTGTTCCGATCCGAGACCTACAACCGTCTCAAGGGTAATCCGTTTTTTCTCCTGATCAAGGGAGTTTACTAGGACAATCGTATCTTTAGGGGTGATTTGGGCAAGAGTCTGGCCTATGAATTCATAAATATCTGCATCGAGAGGAAATTCGTTTAATTCGCTTATCGTCCGGGATAAGAAATCAAGGAAAGATTCCTCGTTTTCTTCTGTCTCTGGTACATCCCTTCTTTTCATCGATGAGGACTCTCCTACGAGTGTATAGTCGGGGATATTCTCCGATAGAAGTTTGGAAAATTGCATTTCAAGAGTCCGGATTCTCACCGGATCATCCTGATGAGCGAGTGGCCGGTACTGCAAAATGTTTGATATCAGGATATTTAGGGACAACCTTCTACACTGAAGAAATAATAAATTTTCGTTCTTACCCGACTAAGGTTCTTTTCTGAAAAAAACAGATGACAGGCCGGAGAGGATTCCTATAATACGCTCCCCTGGATCTAGCTTCATTAATGTCAATTTTTATCGGTGGCGGCGTATGTAAATACCGCCACCATGGAGTATTTCTAGATGCCCTTCCATTTTCTTGGATGAAATATCTTATGTTTTGAATTAGATCGCCAGGTACAAGGTCAGAACCTTACGCCGGCTTCTCAATTCCCGATCCTTTCATCAGGCCATACTCAATCTCGTAGAACCCTCCGCCCCGGTCCTGGTAGGTGAGGTAGTAATGCATAAGCCGTTTCTCCTCGGCCTCCTCTATCTGCCGGAGCAGGGTGGCCTGGTTCGTCGAGTCATGCCCGACCAGTACCCACCGGCGGGTCTCGTCGCTCATCTTCCAGGAGCGGGCCGGAACCGCCTCGGGTGGGGTGGTGACGGTTTCATCCTTCGGGTCGAAGAAGGCCACCACCTGCCGGGTCTCGTTCTTCGCCTCGATCTTCTGATTTCTCTGCCAGTACGCGATGAGCGCCGCCACCAGGGCAACGAACATCTCAATGATCTGCACGAGTTGCTGATCCATGTCGGTCTCCTTGCATGATGCGGTCGTGCTCTTCGCGGAGCTTTCCCACCTCCTCACACATCACGTCATACTTCCCGATTTTCTGGTAGATGACGAACAGTGCCGGGTAGAGAGGCAGCACGGCGGCAAGCACGATCACGATACCATCTGCATCCATCGGACTCCCTCCCTCGCGGACAACGGGAGCCCTGGCAAAAGGGAATGGTGCCGGAAGGGGAGGAGGGGACTCCCCATCCCGTTGTCAGAGAACGGCTCACGCCAGAGCGGGCACCGTGTCGGCCCAGGCTTCGATGACGGCAAGAATGGCGTCGTCGCTGTAGGAGGAGACGCGGATCTGGTCCCGGGTGAAAGTCACGTAGTAGGTCTCCCCGGAGGGGTCGTGACACCGCAGAGCGACAGAGTAGCTCTCCCGCTCCTGGTCGTTCACCGGGTCGCCACCCATTGCAGCGGTCATCTCGGCATCGGCCAGGATCTCGCTCTTCATGGTTGCGAAGGCTGCGGTAGACGGTGCACGGACGGTCACATATCCAACCGTCTTGGCGTCATCATCCTCGTAGATGACACGGGCGTTGTAATACTCCCGGGTCTTGGTGACCGGGTCCATGGTTACACCGCCCACCTCGTAGGAAGTGCACCCGAAGGGGTTGGTGCTGATGACTGAGGCTACCACCGTGTTGAGCGCAGCGGCATCTGCAAACGGGGTAGTCAGTTCACGAACGGCACTCTTGGTGACGCTCTGTTCAACAAAATCTGCCATGATTGATGCTCCTGCCCTTGATTGAGGGCTGTGAGCAGGTGGGGGGGAGGATGGTGATAAAGTTTGAGGGGGGTGGGGGAACAGGGCGTGGGATATTGAGGAAATGTAAAAGGGAGAGATTTGAAGAAGAATGAGATTACTGATTCTTGCGGTTGGGTTTAATTAAAAGGCTGCCATATCAATGACACCCCATATCGTACCATTCGATCTTCATTGGTAGAATCATTTGAATGGTGATGTGCTCGTTCCGGAAGGTAGGAGTAAAATTACAGGAAAATTTATGTCAATTCAATCGAAAGGACACAATATATGATTCAATTTTTGGAAACAACAGCTGCATCTGCTGAATTAAGGAAATTAATCGTTAGCTCGCGCGATAGGTTGTATCTTATCAGCCCATATCTCCAAATTTCAAAGAATCTAAAACTTCTCATTCAACAGGTCGAAAACAGTAACCCATCGATTAGTATTAAAATTGTCAGCCGGAAAGACAAAATAAACGCTGATGATATGAGTTTTCTCCAGAACTTAAAAAATGTGAATGTTTCTGCATTGGACAATTTACACGCGAAATGCTATCTCAACGAAAAAACGGCAATAATCACTTCAATGAACTTGTATCAATACTCTCAAGAAAATAACTGGGAAATGGGAATAAAAATTGAAAAAGATGAAGAACCCACCCTTTACCAAGAAATTTTCGAATATGTTGAATCAATATTGGCAGCGAGTGAAAAATACCAAATAACGAAGGTAGATACCCCTCAAACCAAAAAAGAAGCTGTTCCTTCTAAGCCACAACCCAAACCGACTGTGAAGGAAGTCCCGCAAAGAGAGAACCAGGGATATTGTATTCGGTGCCATGCTACAATCAAATTCGACCAGATGCACCCCCTGTGCGATAACTGCTATTCGATATGGGCAAAATTTTCAGATCCGGAGTATAAAGAAAAATATTGTCATGCATGTGGTAATCCAGTGCCGCCCAAGGAAAGACCAATTACCTACGAGAAACCAATCTGTTACCCTTGTTTTAAGAAAATCAATTGATATCCCCTTTTTGATGCTTGAAACCAATTATTTTTATCCTTACCAATCTTTTGAAAGTTGAATAACTCTCATCATTTTTTTCTCTCAACTTTCCACCTACACACTCCCCACAAACACCGCTGCCTTATCCATCACCCGGCATATAATGTATCCATCCTCTTCTCCAAAGAGAAGAGGTATCGAATGATTCTTCACTCCTCACGCCATGAAATTTACATATTAAGGCGTTCGCATGGAGGCATCATCACAGGTCCCAGAGGCGATTCTCAAACTCGTTGAGAGATATGAATTTCATCAGGTTATGTATAAAAAAGGGGAATACAACGAGACCCGATTGCGTAGGGAATTCCTCGATCCTTTCTTTAAGACCCTCGGATGGGATGTTGACAATACAAAGGGCTACTCGGAACTCTACAAAGAAGTTACGCACGAAGACCCGATTCGAATTCGAGGATCCACAGAATTTATCGATTACTCCTTCCGGATCGGGGGCTCCCGAAAATTCATTGTCGAAGCAAAAAAACCGGCTGTAAATATCAAGGATGATGCCGGTCCTGCCCTTCAAATTCGCCGGTATGCATGGAATGCCCGCCTCCCGCTCTCCATCCTGACCGACTTTGAGGAGTTTGCGGTCTACGACTGCACCAAGAAGCCAATGCCGGGTGATTCTGCCTCCACTGCCAGGATCGCCTATTTCACCTATAAAGAGTATCCCGAGAAATGGGATTGGATTGCTTCCAAATTCTCGCAAGAGAGCATCCTGCAGGGCTCATTTGACAGGTTTGCCACTGAAACGAGGGGAAAGAAAGGGACCGCCACTGTTGATGAAGCCATCCTTGCCGATATCGAGGAATGGAGGGATGTGCTTGCGAAGAACATCGCGCTCCGGAATGCGACTCTCTCCGTCGACGAGTTGAACGTCGCGGTCCAGAAGACCATCGACCGCATCCTCTTCCTCCGCATCTGCGAGGACCGGGGCATCGAGGAATATGGATGCCTCCAGAAGCTGCTCGAAGGGCAGGACGTGTACCAGCGCCTCCTCAATATGTTCCACAGGGCCGACACCCGCTACAACTCCGGGCTCTTTCACTTCAATCCAGAAGCGGGATGGGACGAGATGCCCGACACCCTCACGACTGGCCTTGCCATCGACGATGCGGTCCTCAAAAAGATTATCAAGCGGCTATATTATCCCGAGAGCCCCTACGAGTTTTCGGTCATCTCCCCGGTTATTCTCGGCCAGGTCTACGAGCAGTTCCTGGGGAAGGTAATCCGGCTCACAGCTGGCCACCAGGCAAAGGTCGAATACAAGCCGGAGGTGAAGAAGGCCGGTGGTGTTTACTACACTCCGCAGTACATCGTGGACTACATCGTCCAGCATACGGTTGGAGAACTGACGAAGGACAAGACACCCCGCGACGTTGCGAAGATACGGGTCCTCGATCCTGCCTGCGGGTCCGGCTCCTTTCTCCTCGGGGCGTACCAGTTCCTCCTCGACTGGCACCTCACTTGGTACATCCACAATCTGGTACCGGTCATCGCTGACAAATCCATGACCTCGCCCGAGGTCCAGGCACTCCTGCCCGAGCCTGACCCGAAAGCGGGGAAGAGGAAATCAGCAGGGGATACCTCCCTCCCCATCTACAAGTCGGCAAACGGGAGCACATCGCGGGTTCGGAGCGATTGGAAGCTGACGATTGCCGAGCGAAAGCGGATCCTGCTGAACAACATCTACGGCGTAGACATCGACACCCAGGCAGTCGAGGTGACCAAGCTCTCGCTGCTCCTGAAGGTGCTTGAAGAGGAGAGCCAGGAGAACGTCTCGAAGCAGCTCAAGCTCTTTGAAGAGCGGGCATTGCCGAGCCTCCACCAGAACGTCAAGTGCGGGAACTCGCTCATCGGGACGGACATCTACGCCGATATGCAGGCGACGCTGGATGACCTGGAGACGGTGAAGCGGATCAATGCTTTTGACTGGGACCGGGAGTTTCCGGAGATCATGCAGAAGGGTGGATTCGACGCGGTGATCGGGAATCCGCCGTATGTGAGAATTCAAACCTTGAAAGAATGGGCACCTGAAGAAGTCAAATATTATAAAACCAAATATTCAGTGGCAAGTAAGGGTAATTACGATATCTATCTAGTTTTTGTTGAAAGAGGTTTAAAACTCATTAAGCCATCAGGATTGTTTGGTTATATTCTACCGCATAAATTTTTCACATCTGCATATGGTGAACCCTTAAGAAAATTAATATCAGACGGCAAATACCTCAAACAAATTGTTCATTTTGGTCATCAACAAGTTTTTAAGGGAGCAACAACCTATACGTGCCTTCTTTTTCTTCAAAAGAAGCAAAGTGCTTCTTTTTCGTTAATCCAAGTCAACGATATTGATTTGTGGCGGACATCGAATGTTTCATTAAATGGAGAAATTTCCTCGGACCAGGTTGGGTCTGCAGATTGGAATTTTGTTATTGGCCCTGAAAAATCTGTTTTTAGTAAACTACAAGAAATGCAACCCCTATTAGGGTCGATGAGTCATACATTTGTTGGAACACAGACCAGTGCAGAAGAGATTTTTGTTTTAGAGAAATGCAGATCCGACGGGAAATTCATTTTTGGTTGGTCAAAAGTTGAGAATCGTGAAATTAAAATTGAATTGGATGCCATCAAATGGTTCATAAAAGGACGGCATATTCGAAGATATGAGCCCTTAAATACAGATTATGCTTTAATTTGTCCTTATGAGATTTCAGAGAATGATTTTAGATTATTTTCGCAAAATGAGATGAATCAAAAATTCCCTCTTGCTTTTGAATATCTAACAAGACATAAAAAATTCTTATCTGATAGAGAGAAAGGGAAATTTTTAGGAAAGGATTGGTGGGCATTTGGTTATCCAAAAAGTATGATTTTATTTCAAAAGTCTAAAATTGTCTGCCCATTCTACCACATTACTTCGGCATATACTTATGATAGTCATGGGCATTTCTTTAAAACGGGGTATGGGACTTTACTTAACGATATTAATTATTCCTCTCATTATATTCTTGGATTGTTGAATTCTCGATTGTTATTCTGGTATTACCAGAGAATTTGTACTGTCATGCGTGAGGGATATTCACACTATATGACTCAATACATCGAACAAATCCCCATCCGCACCATCAACTTCTCCGACCCCGCCGATAAAGCCCGCCACGACAAGATGGTCGCCCTGGTCGAGCGGATGCTTGCCCTCCACAAGAAACGGGCAGAAGTGAAGATCGACCACGAGAAGAATCTTATCGAAGGGCAGATCGAGGCCACCGACAAGCAGATCGATGCCCTGGTGTATGAGCTGTACGGGCTGACGGAGGAGGAGATTGGGATCGTGGAGGGGGCGGGGAAATGATAAGGAACATCGGGGATATCGACCTATCGAACGTGAATAATGAAGAGATTATTCAATTTATCGTTTTTTGGCAAAAGAAATGTGAAGAATTCAAATTAATGAACCTCTCGAATAATGAATATAAAAAACAATTTGGAGAGTTTCGGCTTAAAAAAGAAGTAATTTTAGCACAAAATTCACCGACTCATTTTCATCGTGAACAAATCGAGCCTCCACTTGATATGCTTCAGACAAATGTCGAATTAGCTCTATTGGTCGCATTCGATAATTATCGAAGAGAAGAACGAGTGCGTTTGAAAGAATCCTATGGTTTTCTTTCGGAACTAATTTTTCTTTTAGGGAAAATGTTAGGGAAATACTGAGTTTAAGATTCTTTTCATGTCAAAATTAGAGGGGGTTATAATCAGGAATCGTCCTTTGCGTTGGATTCGCCCAGGATTGTAATTTTTGGGTAATAACCTGCCTGGATAGAGGATAAGGTTTCAATTTTGATGTGGACCGGTATTTTCCGTCTTTGTATTCGATGTATCCTGCGAGATCTGTTCGAATGAGAACATCCATTTCCTGCTGAATTTTATCAACAAGTGACTGTCGAGCGGAAGGAGAAACGAGATCAAATAACCGTTCGAGTCCCTCCTCACACATCTCGGAAGGGGTTTTTCCTTCAGATTTTTCATAAAAAATTTGCATGACAATATCCACAAGCCCGCGTCTGATTTCAAAGTTTTTCATTTCAGGAACAAGGCTAAAAGGTATTTCCGGCAACTTTGTAAGATCCTTGCCTTTTGTTTCGATAAGTGCATTCCGTAAATTAATATTATTAATAAATTCTTCATTTTTCAGAATAAATGAAGAATACACAACCATCTGACAATGTCCTTGGTCGTTATTTTCGATTAGACGACTACTAATGGTATCAGGCGATGAGGAATATGCTTTACAACCATATCCTGATAGACTCCTGGGATCGAGGTTTTTATCCGCATCCAATTGACCTTTCTTCGATTCATCATCGCATGTGAGTTCGATTATTAACCATCCTGACGGACCACATGCAAAGATATCGGGGATCCTTCGTTTTAGTGTCTCCCTTTCGGATAAAGGTGATTCAACTCGGTAATTTCCATAATCCGATGAAAAAAAAGGTCCAATAAATCCTTGGTTCTTATATGCATGGAATAATTGGATAGTATTTCGCCAAAGGATAAGTCTTTGACCAGGGTCAGGCAAACATTTCAACCCCATCGAAATATATCATTGTCCTTCCTGCATTATCTTCACCCTGAATCGTTGCAATTCGAGGGGCTGCATTCACGCACCCTTTCCCCGGTATCGTCAGATAGGCGTAATTCAATCCTACATCCATAAAGACGCGGTCCCATGTATGGAGATCAATACCCCGGAATCGTTTGAAATCCGATTGAGATTCCGTTTCGACGAGCCATAGATTCATTGTGCCTCTTCCCATGGCAACAGTATGAGAAAATGCCTCAAGGTCAATTGTTTGTGAAAAATCCAGTTCAAACGCTCCCATTTTCGAGTTACGGATCTCTGTTGCCTCAAAAATTGCATCCTCATATCGGTTTGCGATATCGGATATCGAGAGCATGACTTCATCAACATCCGTTGCCCGATTAATAGTGACCTTACCGTTACTATACCATTCAGCAGAGATGGTGACAGATCCGCCACTCATCTTTTGCCACCGTGCACTATAGATTGCAAACTTTTTCTTGGCGATATTCAAAACATCATCTAGTGCTGGAATCTGTCTTGTCGCACCATACCATGCCTTTAGACTAAAATTTCCAGCATTTTCTTCTGGGGTGAGACCGTCTGAAAACTTCAGACCAATGCCCCTTTCTTTCCACTCCTCAAATTTTCCAAAATGCATCAACTGTGATCGCGAGAGCCAGCAATGATCGAGACCTTTGATATCATTAATCCATGAATCAACAGTTACATCTGATAGACTTGCATCGAGAAGGCTGTAAAAAATCCAGACCCTTTCCCTGGTGGTATCAAGGAAGAGTGAGCCAGGAAAATGGCCACCATCATTGATAAACCAATGGGGGACATCAAGGTTTTTCCAATGTCCGTATCCCGAGGGACAGGGAAGATCCTTAACTGGAAGGTTACTTTCAATAAGATATGCCTTTAGCTGAGTGGAATATGTGGCATTGAAATGACTCAATGAATCTTCATTGTCTTCGAAACCCGCTTGGAGCAAGGTTTTCAGATCATTAAAGGTCGTAAGATGGGGCATATTCTAATCCTGCATTCTTTCACGCGATTTCTCTATTCTCTTAAATTATAAACCTTTTCGAAGATTCACAGATATTTCTCTTCCGTAATAGTGAATTTTCCCATCTATACCCCCACAAACACCGCCGCTTTCCTCACCCTCCCGTCCAGCACATCCATCACCCTCGCCAAGGGCGACGTGTACAGGAACGGGTCAATCCAGACATTCATCGCCTTCCCTGAAGCTGACCGCTTCGCCACTCCCACCTGATTACGATTTGACAGCATCAGGACCGGCACAGTTTCGCCGTCCAGGACGCCGACCACATCGATGAGCGGGATGAAGAAGCCCCTGGCATCCAGGTCGGAGCGTATCACCAGGTCGTCACCCTCGATGTAGAGCCGGCCGCACTTCTCGAACGGTGATTCTGTATATTCCGTCACTTTCCAGTGGGAGAGGTCGACCGGCACCTCTTGCAATTCCGGCTCACTCTCCAACGTTGTGGAGAGGGGTTCGGCCAGGATCCGGGGAGGGGAGCTCTCCACCTGGATCTCTCCCGCTGTCACCTCCTCGCCGCCGGTGAAGAACCGGACGAGCCGGTCCCAGCTCTTAAGTATCACATCGAGCACGGTATTGCCTCCCGGATGAGCAAGGTCTGTCCTGGCCGGACCGTTTTGGATTGCTTCCCGTTGCGGTAGTACTGCCGGTTGTACTTTCGTATCTGGTCCGGGTGGGCTGCACGGTATGCCTTCTGCCGGGCGATCTCCTTCTCGCGGTGCGCGACGTAATACCGCTTCCACTTCGGAAAAGCCTTCCGCTTCTCCTCGCCGATCATCGTAATCAGCCTGGCGATAGTGACGGTCCGGCGTTCCCGGCTGCCGGCATCCGAGGGCAGATGAAAGAGAATCTGCATGGCCCGCAAATCGTAGACGAGCATCATGGCCTGCCCTCCGTGAGAGCCGTGATTTCCGACTCGACCAGGTAGAGCTGATCGGTAAGTTGCGTCATCCTCTCCTGGATGATGACCCGCCGCTTCTCCAATTTCTCCAACCTTGTCGCCGGGTTTGATATGCAGAGTAGGCACCTTGATGGTGTCATCCGCTCACCTCGCCGTGTCCCTGTCCCTGCATGGCCCGCTGGTAGCAATACTCGCAGAGCTTGGTATCGGTCCCGCGGTCGATATACGCTGCCTTGTCCAGCTCGCAGATAGTGCAGCGGCCCAAGGTCGCTTTCAGGCGTTCCATCCGGGTGACATCAAACGTGCCGGGAAGGATGGTCGCGTGCCGTTGGGCCCGCTTCTTTGCGCTCTGGAAGCAGGTCTTGCAGATCCGGCGGGCGGTCTTGTCCTCCCGGCCCCGGCGCTCTTCGGTCAGCTTCTCGACATAGAACGACCAGGTACCCCCGCACACGTAGCAGGAAGTCTTCTCCGGGATGTCGAGCGGCTTGAAGTCCCGGGCATTGATCTTCGGTCGTGCGCCGGATGGCTTCGCAACACTTCCAGGAATTTCCAGCGTTGAAGCGTTCTGTTGAACTGGAAACGGGCCACTTTCTGGGATGGCTTCCGTAATTGCGGGAGAATTATTGAGATCTGGCGCTGGCACTTCAATAATTCCAGAATTACAGTCACATGCAGATGCACATGCACCCCCCTCTTTTGGTTGCTGTGTTTCTGGAGATTTGTTGAAGTGATCATGAGTACATAAATAATTATTATTATTAATAGGGTTATTTTGAGAATCGGGCTCGTTTAATTCATTTCCAAATACTTCAACACTTGATGCGTCTCGATGGAAATCATCGGGATTTTTTGAAGTCTTTGAAGTGTCATCCCCATCACTGTCCAGCCAGACCGCACCGCCCGCACACCACGATGCAAAGATCTCGCGGTCGAAGGTATAGGCGTTAGTCCTCCTCCGCATCGAGACACCGCAGGTCTCGTCATCGGTCACGACCGTTCGGTCACAGTAGGAGATTGCGGGACACTTCTCCAGGAGACCGGAGTAGACCTTTCCGTGGGTGACGTGCCCGTGGATGCACTTGTGGATGTTCCCGCTGGTCAGGCCGGAAGCCTTCTGGAGCATCGGGACCGTGAACTCGGGCCACTGGTGACGCTGGATGACCGCAAGCAGGTCGGCCTCACGCTTGGTCAGCTTGGTCTCCTGCCCCCCGGCGGTCCCGTTCAGCAGGCCATAGAGCCGGGTCGCTTCCTGGAAGTCCTCGAGCGTTGCAGTCAGGCAGACCACCGACCCGGCCCGCTGCTGCTCCCGCTGCATGAA
>ERZ795056.4003-NODE-4003-length-15452-cov-6.409950_pt1 | contig 15452 bp, 11 predicted proteins | sample MGYA00375140_ERZ795056 | MGnify/ENA primary metagenome ERZ795056 (study PRJEB30185, sample SAMN05720227) | activated sludge metagenome | isolation source: Anaerobic digester | place: USA | collected 2015-03-09 ... | reverse complement strand
GCAGGCACAATGGGAGCTACACTCGTTAATTTGAACAGCGGCGGACAAACAAAATTTTCCGGGATGATTGTCGGGATCACCGCATTACTTGTACTTCTACTTCTCGGTGAATTTATTGCATGGATACCGGTTTCTGCACTTGCAGGAATACTGATGGTAGTTGGAATAAGAATGATCGATAAAAAAAGTTTTGAACTGCTTAAATCGCGGACAACAATGCTCGATTTTTTTGTAATTCTTGCCGTGATAATTGCAGCAGTTAGTTACAGTCTTATTACTGCAGCCGGAGTAGGAATCGCACTTGCAATACTCCTCTTTTTACGTGAACAGATAAGAACTTCCGTAATAAGAAGGAGAATGAAAGTTGGACAGGTCTTTTCCAAGAAAGTTAGAATTGAAAGCGAACTTGAAGTATTAAACCAACATAGTGAATCCACAATTGTATTGGAGTTACAGGGACAGTTATTTTTCGGAACGACAGATCAACTGCTCACAGAGTTGGAACCATATCTAAAAAAATGTAAATATGTTATTCTTGATATGCGGCGTGTAGCTTCAATTGACTATACTGCTGGCAACCTTTTACGCCAAATAAAAGCAAGATTAAAACCGATTAAAGGAGTTTTAATTTTCAGTTCTATTCCAGCAAATTTGCCAACAGGACAAAATGTGAGGAAGTATCTCGAAGACCTCGGGCTGGAAGAAAAAAAACGTCTTAAGTTTTTCGATACTTTAGATCAAGCAATTGAATGGACTGAAGACCGTATACTAAAGAAAGCCAAAGTAATTCATAAGGACGAAAGCGAACCGTTAAATCTTGACGAACTGGAGTTGTTCAAAGGTTTATCACAGGACGCGTTTTCAACAATACAGAGTGCAATTGAAGAGAAAGATTATCAAGCCTCGGATACTATTTTTTCCATCGGCGAAGAGAGCGAAGAAATTTACTTTATAAGGAAAGGCAACGTAAAAATTGTTCTTCCGCTCACAGGTGGAATGATACATCACCTGGCTACATTTTCAAGAGGGAATTACTTCGGAGATATGGCGTTCCTTGATAAAGGGAAACGCTCTGCAAATGCAGTTGCGTCGGATGATGTTTCTCTTTACGTTCTTAAAAGAAGCCGGTTTGATGAAATTGCGAAAGAGCATCCGAAGACAGCTGGATTGTTTTTTGAGCGACTTGCTTATACAATTTCAGCACGGCTAAGGCAGAGCAATACAGAGTTAAAAGCTTTGCAAGAAAATTAGACTATTAATTTTAGTTTAACCTTTCAACTTACCGTTCAAATGTAAATGACACCATTAATTAATTTGAATGGTTTTAATTATATAAATAGCTGTAGTTTTAGAACAATAAAATTAAACGCTATTAATTAAGGAACGTTATGAATAATACAAGAACCCGTGTCTGTCCGGTCGAACGGGCGAATTCACTTGATAACAAAATTAGAAAATGGTTCCAGAATCCAGGAAAGATACTTGCACCTTATATTAAAGAAGGAATGAAAGTACTTGATGTCGGTTGTGGTCCCGGTTTCTTTTCAATTGAAATTGCTAAAATGGTTGGAACCGATGGGAAGGTTTTTTCAGCCGATCTTCAAGAAGGAATGCTTGAAAAAGTTAAAGCTAAAACAAAAGGAACTGAATTGGAAAACCGGGTAATCCCGGTTAAATGCGATAAGAATAAAATTAATCTAACTGAAAAAGTTGATTTTGTCTTGGCATTCTACATGGTACATGAAGTGCCGGATAAAGCCTCTTTTTTTAATGAATTGAAAACAGTGTTAAAAGAAAACGGGGAGTTTTTGATTGTTGAACCGAAATTTTTTCATGTCTCAAAAGATGCTTTTCAATCAACAGTAAATCATGCCGAAAAAGCAGGTTTCATTGCTTACACGGGACCGAATCTTCCTTTCAGTCAAACTGTAGTTCTTAGAAAGAATTGATTTTACTCAAGTTTTACAAAAGAATAATCGGGCTATAACATAAGGAATGGTTTTAGCCTGATTTTTTTGTAAAGAAACAATCTTTAGAAATAGTAAAGATATTTTAGTTTAAGTACAGCAGCACGGCTTACTACATGCATCCGGTTTTCCAATAAATTACCGGCGGAATCATGTTCGTTACTTCTATCCCTGTATTCATTGAATGCGAAATAAATCCAGCTTTTCGGTGAAAAATTATATGAGAAAAGAAACCCTACAATTATTCGTTCCAGTTTATTCGACGAACGGATGAAGAGATTATCAACGTATAATCTTAAATTCAAATCATTAACAGGGGTAAAGGATAGATAAGGGCGGGCATTATAAGTAATGTCCTCAATTTTATTGTCGGGATTACCTTCAATATATGAATCGAAAGAAGTACCTACACGTAAAATTTTTGCAGCTTTAAAACTGAATGAAAAACCTGCGTATGAATAAAACGCAAGATAATTCCTTGAGAAGTTGTATGTTCTTTCATAACCGCCCCAAATATTGCTGCTCCATACTGGTGAGGTATTAAACCACATCGATAAGCTGGTACTGTAGTAATCGTATTTTACATCAAGGTCTTTTGAACGTCCTGCTTCAATATTTATTTCGTAACCCCAATTGTTCCTGAATTGCATATTCAACCCGATGGCAGCAACTTTATCTGTATATACATCTTCATTGTTGTAGTTCAATGCACCACCGAAATAAAGAAGAATCTGTTTAAGATCGCCTTCCGGATAAATCCAAACTGGACCGGAGAGCGCGACTAAATCACCCGTACCCCGCCATGGTACAAATCCAACTTCTTCAATATCGAATTCTTTCCCGATGTATCTGCCTCTTACAGCAGTAGTCCAATCATTGGTTCCGTGTTTAAAACCGAATGATGATGCGAAATCACCATCCGAATTTTTAAAAGAACGCGCAAGCTGGTATGCAAACTGCCAATTCGATTCCCTGAACGCTCCATCAATATCAATTACTCCATTATAACTATTTGCAGAATGTTTTCCCACGTAAAGCACACCGATTGTTGAATTACCATACAATGTTTTTTTTACGCTTGCCGATCCGAAAAATGATTGAGGCTCTGTTCTAAATTTATCATTATCCATATAATCAGTTTTGCCGGTTAAAGCTACAAACCCGCCATATTCATAGCTGTCACTTCTACCGAATACTTTTGTGCCAGCAACAAGCGGGACTTCAGAACCATCCGGAAGTTTTTTCCCGATTCTTCTTGAGTAGAACAGTTCAAGCGGTATGTAAAAACCGGAATTCCTTTCTTTTCCGCTCGGCATAAAAATCTCATTTCCTTCTGTAAAAAATGGACGTTTCTCGTTGAAGTAAGATTCATAACGGGAGATATTAAAAGCGAATGGGTCAGCTTCAATTTGTGCAAAATCCGGGTTAAGCGTAAACATCACAGTCAGTTTGGGAGATGGATTGTAAAAAACATCCATTCCTGCATTTGGTTCTATTTTGTATTTGTTATCTTGCAGATAGGTTGCTTTAGAGATTCCCACCGGGTAAACTTCAAGATTCAAACCTTTTACTGAAGGAGTAAAATTCTCGAAAATAAGTTTTCCGAATTTTGAAATTCTTTGTCCTTCAATCTCTTCATAAGTGCACCAGTAACTGTCTTCATTTAATGCCGGAATCCATCTATCTATATCCATTCCCCATTCAGTCAGCTTCTCATCATACTGAATCGATTTATACGGTATTTCCATTTCAACAACGAATCCCCAATCATAAACAACAGCATCAGCAAACCATATACCGTCCCAGCTATAATCGCGGTTTCGTCCGTCATCCAGCATACGTGCATCCGAGCGAACACCGGAAGCCGATACAGCAAATTTATACGCCGTTTTTTTATCGTTGAAAGTATCGAGCATTAAAGAAATAATATCACCCGTAAAATCATCAAGTTTGCCTGTATTAACTTCGATATTCTTGCGTGAATCGTAACAGACTAAAAGGAAAAAGAGAGACTCTTTCGTTGTCAATAATTTAGCAACTGTTCTTCTAACCGATGGTTTTCCATTATAAGGTTGAAGCTGTATAAAACCATCAATTGAATCGGCATAATTCCATGTCTCTTCAATTATTCCATCTACCTGAATTGGAATATCAATCTTCTTTAAATACAATTTTTTATCTTCGTTTACATGTGCCGCTGCTTGTAAACAAATAATGATAAATAACGGTATAAAAAATTTCATGTGCATTTGTAAATCAATTTCTCAAAAATCTATTTGCAAAATGTTAAGTGTTTCTTCCCACTATAAAAAAAGCCGCCGGAGAAGTTTAGTTTAAGAGTAGCGTTTGGTTCTAAACCAGTATTGCTTGCTCAAAATATTTTGTGTGTAAATTAAAAAATAATCCATTTCCAAAGACCGAACTCCGGATGAACAGGGTTACAAGAAATAATTTATTTCTTTTTCTTATTAGTTTTTTTACAATGCTCGTTTATTGCTTCGAATGCTCTGGGTAATCCGAGTTTGGCTGCCATTTCGAAATCAACACAGGCTCCTTTGTTATCTCTAATATAAGTTTTTGCGAGTCCTCTTGAGTAATACGTCTTAGAATTTTCGGGATCGGCATTAATAAGAATATCAAAATCTTCGATAGCACCTTTAAAATCATCAGCCATTACTTTAGCTTCTCCTCGTAAGTAGTAGGCTTCAATGTTTGCAGGATTTATCCTAATTACTTCTGTAAAGTCTTCAACAGCACCTTCAAAATCACCTACAATAGCTTTATCGGTACCCCTATTTAAGTACGCATTTTCATCATTCGGATTAATTGCAATTGCATCTGTGAAATCGTTAATTGCGCCGATGTTATCACCTATATTCGCTTTGATGTTACCGAGGTTGACATATGCTCTGTAGTTTAGCGAATCATATTTCAACACTGTATAATAGTCGAGTAATGCACCGGATAGATCATCTTCCATTTCTCTTAAGTAACCCCGCAAAAAATATGCACTGGGATTTTTAAAATCAAGTTTTATTGATTGTGTTGCATCATCAAGTGCGCCGTCGATATTATCTAACTCAAGGTTACAGTATGCCCTCTGAAGAAACGCTTCCGTATTTTTATCTTCAAGTTTAATAACCATAGAAAAATCACGTTCTGCAGCCTGATAGTTTTTCAACGAGAAGTATGTCTTCCCTCTGTTGAAATAGTATTCCGGGTTGGAAGGGTTTTCAATAATAGCCTGGTTGAATTCTTCAACTGCTTGCCTCAGGTTGCCTTTTTGATATTCTTCCATCCCTTTTGTGAAGAAGAGAGAAACTGAAGGATTGCATGAGAAGAAAATCAAAACGATAAAAAATGGTATTATATTAAGTGCCTGTTTCATCAATTCAACTTTTTGAATGTTCAATGTTTTCAAGATCGCTAAGCCTAAGATTAAGAGCATAAACAGATATTTGGATTTCGCGGAAAGAGTATGCAAGCGAAATCATTAATAAAAGAAGGCTCAATCCGAAAATGTATTTGCCTATTACAATCTCCCCGGCAAACAAAAGGAACATACAGAATACACATAAGAACAAAGAAGCAATACCAACAGCCTGCATCTTTTTAATCAGGTCAACTCTTTTACGCAAACTCTGAATCTGCATAATTATTATTTCATCGTGGTCTTGTTTGTATTTGGAATGAAGCTCTCTTATCAATTGGGCAATTACAAGGAAGCGGTTTGTATATGCAAGTAAAAGAAGCGAAATTGCCGGGAAAAGAAGCGCCGGAGTTGTAATGTCAATGTTCATAGTGATCTTTGTTTTAACCAATGTTTACGAATTTAATAGACAAAGATAAAAAAATAAGACTAAAATAAACCGAAAAGAAGGTGATACTCAAGCATACTTTTTCCCCGGGGTTTCGGGACCGGGCTTCTTTGTAAATTTTAGACACTCCCGCCCGGATGCGGCAAACACTTCGTAAGCGGGCATCTTCAGTGATTTGAATCCTAAACCTTTACAACCGTACGGCATTTTTGGATCCCATGTAATATAAAAATAGATACACTTTCTACAATCGGTTTTCATAATATATTATCGAATAAATCAGGTGCAAATCAACTTTACGTTTAATACTATTTTTTCTTAATCATCCAGAAAGCATAAACAAGTTCCGAATGAAGAAGCTGTACTTCTTTTTCCTGAACTTTCACGTATTCCTTGAATAGCTCCGCTTTGTCGGGAAACTGTTCGGCTAATTTATCAGCACGATTTTTTATTCTACTTACATCTTCCCCCGCACTATCAACCGCTTCATCATTAGTGAGTATTTTTTCCTCAATTATTTCATCACCGAAGTATGTTAATTCCGATATTGTTTCTCCATAATATTTGTACATCGAATACCTTTTATCTTTTATCACAACATCTTTGGAAATAAAAGCATCGTCAAAAAAGATGAAACCACCAGTTTTAATACAACCACGTAAAACCGCAATGGTTTCTTTAATTCCGCCCCATGGTAGTCCTACCCCGGCAAGTATAACAACATCATGTTCCTTCTCTTTTTCTACTACGTCCCTGATATCGCCGGCTGTAAATCTACAGAGAGATTTCACATTCAGTTGCTCAGCATACTCATTAGCGGCTGCAATGAATGGTTCAAAGCCGTCATAACCTTTAACCTTCGCGCCAAGTTCTTTCGCAATTACACATGAGACAGCACCTTTACCACACCCGAGGTCCAAAACAGAGAAGTCTTTTTTGGTGATATGTTTTTTTAACATATTAACGATATCGGTTGGTGAACCGCCGATCTCAATAAAGTCGGCTAAAAGTTCGGGCAAGTATGGAAGCAATTCCGGGTTTGCATCAAGGGAAAATGCTATGCTTGAATCTAAATCTTTTTTCATGATTATCCTTCCAGTTCTTATTATAGTTTACCGGGTGACGGTACTGAATTAATTAGATTGCTGATTCTATCATGGTCCAATTCATTAAACCATTTCCCCTCTTTCTTAAAATAGGAGCCGATAATAAATGCATCGCAGTAATTGTAATACTCTTTTATATTTTCCGCTGTAATACCGGAGCCTGCAATAACGGGTAAATTTATCTTTTCTTTAATTTCAATTATTTCGGATAATTCCGGTTTTTCACCGGTAGATGAGCCTGTAATAATAACCCCATCGCTTAAAAAAAACTCTGCCGCTTTTGCCGTATCAACTATCGAGATGTCAGACGTTATTGCGTGTGATGAGTGTTTCTTTTTGATGTCTGTAAAAATTAAAATGTTTTCGGCACCGATTTGTTTTCTAAATCTTAAAAGCTCTCCCGCATCGGAATTCATTAAACCTTCATCGGCAATGTGCGAGAATACGAATCCTTCTGCTCTTATGAAATCTCCACCAGCGGAATGCGCAGCCGCCAATGCTTCTTTATTTGCTCCGGCAAGTATTTGTATTCCGCAAGGCAGCTCTACTGATTTTTTTATTTCATATAGAACTATGCTCATAATTGAAGTTATTTCCGGTCCCACCTTTTTGTTAAGATAGGGGACGTCATGCATATTTTCAATCATCAGAGCATCAATTCCTAATGAGAAGTAAAGTTGTGCTTCTGATTTTGCTTTTTCAATTATTGATTTTACACTGCCCGAATACTTCGGCGTTCCCGGAAGAGCGTTGACATGAACCATGCCGATAACTGGTTTATCGATGTTGAATAGTTTCATAATTCTTTGCAGAAAAAGAGTTTTTATGTTTCAAAAAGAAACAAATTCTGAAATTTTGTTAATTGAAAGGAGGTGTAATGATATTGCTACACCTCCCAAAGTTATTTATGGCTTATAAATAATTCTATTTCAGCTTTTTGATTATTGCATCACCCATTTCCTGGGTTGTGCAGGCACCTTTTCCGAATACATCGGGTCCGCCGCGTAATTTCATCATATCATAAGTCATTACTTTTCCTTCTTCAATAACATCGGCAATTGCTTTCCGTATTCTACCAGCGGTTTCAACTTCACCGATATGATCAAGCATCATACATGCGCTTAAAATCATTGCAATAGGGTTGACGATAGAAGGATCTAATTTTTCATATTTTGGTGCTGAACCGTGAGTAGGTTCAAATACCGATACTTCTTCACCGATATTTGCACTACAAGCAAAACCGAGTCCGCCGATTAAACCTGCGAAACCATCGCTTATAATGTCGCCGAACATATTTTCAGCTACAACTACTCCGTAATCTTCGGGATTTTTTGTAAGCCACATCATTTGTGCATCAATGTTTGTATCCCATAATTGAATTCCCGGGTATTCTTTTGCAACAGCCCGTCCGATTTTTAAGAACATGCCTGAAGTTTCTCTCAGCACATTCGGTTTTTCACAGACTGTAACGTTTTTATAACCGAATTTCTTTGCATATTCAAATGCAGCACGGATGATTCTTTCCGTATACTTCTTAGTTACAATTCTTGTTGAAATAGCAATTTCTTCACTCGGCGTATTTTTAAAAGCTTTCATTCTCGGATGTGTTTCGAGAGCTTCTCTAACGATTTTTGGGGGATTAGTCCACTCAATTCCGCCATACATTCCTTCAGTATTTTGCCGGAAGATAACAGTATTAACCGCCGGTTCTTCAAATCCTCCCTTACCATCTTTACGGATGAAGTTTAAAGGATTTCCTTTAAATGCTATACAGGGTCTAATACAGATATCAAGATCAAAATGCTGGCGTAAACCAACTATAGGGCTGAAATAAACATAACCTTTATCTTGAAGTTCGGGAGCTAATTCTCTTGCAGCATCATCTTTCGGTTTACTTGTAATAGCACCGAATAAACCTATTTTATGCTCTTGTAATAAATCAAGAGTTCTTTGCGGAAGAGCATTCCCTTCGGAACACCAAAAATCCCAGCCGATATCACCATGAACATAATTAGCTTTGAATCCGGCAGCTTCAAGAACTTTTACCGCTTCCGGCAGCACTACTTTACCGATGCCGTCGCCCGGCATAGTTACTATTGTACGGGTCATATATTCCTTTCTATAAATAAAAATATTGATGGGCAAATTAGATTTTTGTACTCTGCCAAGCAAGAAAAATCGAATAGGTTTTTGAATTTAATTGATTCTTTAAAATTCATTATTTTACGGTATGAAAAGGAATGATTTGGAAAATGCACAATCATAATTACGGTAGTATTAGGAAGAATCTTCTTATTGCAATTATTCTGAACTCAGTAATTGTAGTAGCACAAATTACTGGGGGATTTTTGAGCAACAGTCTGGCATTGATTTCAGATGCACTGCATAACCTGGGTGATTTGTTTGCATTGGTATTAAGCTACACGGCTAACTATCTATCTATAAAAAGCGGCAATAACCGGATGTCTTTCGGGTTTCTAAGGTCTGAAATTATTGCGGCATTCATTAATTCTTCTTTATTGATATTAATCGGAGCCTATATCGTTTATGAAGGGATAATACGGATTAATAGCCCCGAACCGATTGCAGGCGGGTTAATGATTATAGTTGCGGCTATCGGTTTTTTAGCGAATGCTTTTTCCGCATATTTACTTCACAAGGATTCGGCACACAACCTAAACGTGAAAAGTTCTTACCTTCATCTTTTCTATGATGCCATACATTCCCTCGTAGTAGTGTTTGTAGGTGTATTGATTTTTTTCTTTAACTGGGTTATACTTGATTCGATTTCCTCGATTGTGATTGGATTATTCATTGTAAAAAGTGCATGGAATGTTGTTTCGGAAGCAACAAGTATTCTTAATGAGGGAGTTCCGAAAGAAATTAACCCGGAAGAAGTTGAAAAAGAACTTCGTAAAGTTGAGGGGGTGAAAGATATTCATCATATCCATATCTGGAAGCTCGCCTCTAATTTTATAGCATTAAGCGCACACGTTGTAGTTGATGACCGCCTTGTAAGCGAAGGATATTTAATAATCTCCCGAATAGAAAAGGTGTTGATTGAAAAGTTCGGAATAAATCACCCTACAATCCAGCTTGAAGCGGAGATAAAAAATAGTGTCGATTTAAGGATATAAAGTTAAAAAGTATACGATATAGTTAAGCGAAAAGTGCGTATTCATAATCAATAAATCCAAAACAAGATTCTGACAAAGACTAATCGAAAATTTTTTATAAAGGTTTTATAGTAATACATGAACCGTAAATCCAGCATTGATGGTTTTTATTAGTTGATCTGAAATGAGTTATATTTGTGTGGCTATAAAATTTAATTTTCAATCATTTTGGGAGTAACACAATGAAAGCAAAAAACTTTTCTATTATTCTATTGCTCTTTCTTGTTACGTTTTTCTGTGGCAAAGTTTCGGCACAAGATAACAAAGGGAATGACAAAACTATCAAACCGGCTCTATTAGTTATTGATATTCAGAATGAATTTTTAAAATATATGTCGGAAGATGATAAAAAATTCGGGATGGAAATCATAAATGGAGCTATTCATATGTTCCGTCAGAGCAATCTTCCTATTATCAGGGTTTATCACACAAACATTGGGTGGGGACCGGAACCGGGAACGGAGCCGTTTCAATTTCCCCCAACTGTTATCATCAATGAAAATGACCCGATGATAATTAAAAACTATCCGAGTGCTTTTCAAAAAACAGATCTCGAAAAAATTCTAAAAGATAGTGGTTGTAATACTATCTTCCTCTGTGGACTAAGCGCAACAGGATGTGTTTTGGCAACCTATTTCGGCGGAATGGAAAGGGACTTTAATACATTTATGATTAAGGAAGCAATAATAAGTCAAAATTCCGATTATACGGCGATGATAAGAGATATTTGTAAAACCGTTGATTTTCAGACAATGATGTTTATGCTCGAAAATATGAAGTGATTAAACACCTGTTGGTCAAACCACTGGGGGGACATAAATTCATAATAAAAAACCTTGTAAGATAAAATCTTACAAGGTTAGCTATTTATTGGTCGGATATCATCCACGCTGTAAAATAATTAGAAGTTGAGATTTAAAGTCTTGATTTTTTTTATTAAAATGATGCCCGATCTATTCCCAAAATATTGTTACATTTAATGAGTTAATCTGTTGAGTTTGTAATTTCCTTTCGATGGAATTAAGCATTTTAAAATTATAATGAGAAACCATGAAGTATATCATGCCTGTTGTTTTCTTGTTCAGCACTTTTTCACTTGCTCAAGAAATTAACTGGAAAAATTTGTCCGTAGGGGGTACGATTCAGTATGTAATCCCGGAGGGGGATTTCGGTGAATATTGGGAACCGGCTTTTGCATTTGGAATTTGCGGTAAGTTAAAACTAAATCCTTTTTTCAGCCTGGTTGGTGAAGCTACTTATTCTTATTTCCCGATTAAAAAGAGTGCCGATACAATACAAGCCCCAAATATCTCATTTCTTAATCTATCGTCCGGCATTCAGTTTTCAATTCGATTATCTTCAACAATTCAAAGCAACTTCGGCTTCGGGATAGATAACAATACTTTTACTTTTGTAGGTGAAAGTGCTGAAGACCTTGGTGATAATAACACGGAATCTGAATTCGGAACTTACATACAAACCGGCGTATTACTTGAGTTCAAAAACCTCCCATCATTTGAACTTAATGTTAAATTAGAAAGAATTTTTACAAGTCCTGAACGGATTACAGTTATTAAATTTGGTTTTAGTACCTATTTCTTTTAATGCTATGCGATTCAAATTTATTACATATTGTTTACTTAATGTTATTACTACTTTTCAATTATTCGGACAAAATTACAACAGTAAAACCGATAGCAAATTACTTCAAAGAAACAGCGATGCAGTATTATTACAGAATCGGTTAATGCAACCTATTAGCTCAACGAGATTCTTACCTGTTTTTTATTCATCCGGGATGGGAAACTGGACCATCCCCTCGCAGCAAATCATGGTTGACGGTTTTCCCTATAGAACATTTTCATTAGGTTTAGCCTCTGTGGATTTACTCCCTTTGGATGTAATTATTACTGATTCAATCGAAATAGAAACACATCCTTCAATTAAGCATGGGCATTCATCTCCCGGTGGAATAATAAATTTTAATAGGAAACCTATTCCCGATTCACTTGAAATTAGCTCACGATTCTTTATCGGGAGCGAAACCGGAGACCCGATTATACATTTGTATACACAACCTAACGCAATGCTTTACAATAGAAATAAAACCGGGCTTAGCGGTGCGGGTTATATTTCAAACAGCTATAACAAGTTGAAAGTAAGGGTTGCCGGGGGGACGTTCTTCTACTTCAATACCGGTTTCCCGGATAATGACCGTAACATCTTTTTTTATGATAGAGATAGGTATTCCAAACAGAACCGGCAGTTGACAGCTTCTGCGGAAGCAGAATACAGCTTCTCCGGTAATAGTAGAATGAAAATCTTTTCCGGAATCTTAAACCAGTTGGGGTGGGAAAGAACTCCGGTAACTTCACTTTATTCCTTTATCGACGGCACTTCCTTTACAGTAAGAACAAAATTTGAAAATATTATTGAAAATCTTGATGTAGATTTTATAAGCGATAAAAGTATCATACTGCAGGAATCACAAGTAAGTACTGAAGCGGGCAAATACAGCATGAGTTATAAAAGTGTTGAGGTTGGTTACCGGTTTCAACTTAACGATAACATTACTCTTAAAACTATCCCCGGATTTATGAATGAATATATTTCCCCGGAAGATAATTTAACAAATATAATCGCTGAAAAAGCTTCAAATAATTACTACTATGTAACCGCAAACATAGAACACCGGTTGAATAAGAATTCAAAGTATAATCTTTATGTACGGGGAGAAAAATACAATGGGGGAGAATGTTTTCTTTCAAGTGAATTCAATCTGGAATACTCATTTCATTCGTCAAATAAAATTAGCGCCCGTTTATTTTCAATAGCTTCATCCCCCGGGGTATTTGAAAGATATACATCTTTTACTACTTCACGTAAATTACAAAACGGTGTTGAAAAAGATTTTACAATAAAGGGGAATAAAGATTTGGGACTATCCCGAACCAGCGGCGGGGTTCTATCTTACAAAGCAAGTACAAGCAACAACTTCCTTTTTTCATGTGAACTTTTTTATAACAAAATAAACAAACCATTAGACCTATACTCCAGCGAAGTTTTTATTTCTTTATTCCCGGGCGATATTGTAAGAAATGCTACTTATGAGAACTTCCCGGATAGGGAAATAAAAGGGATGAATTTTCATTCTTCTGTTTCTATTTCGGAACGGTTGTTATTAAACAACAGTTACAGTTATACTGATAATACGGATGTTCGATTTACTCCAAAACATTTAGCCCACTCCTCTCTTGAAGTAACATTACCTTATTCACTGAAGTTATTCTTTTCTGTTCTCTATTCTTCGGAAACATACTGGGAACATTTTGTTGTTAGAGGACAAAATGATCATCTGAATCAAACAGGTTTTAATGGTGTTTTAAATGAGGCATTTATTGTGAACTCGGCTTTTCAATATAGTTTGGGAAAAGTTTTTCTAATTAAAAACTTGACGACGAAGTGCGAGATTACAAATCTATTCAATAGAATTTATAGATATATGCCGAGCGGTAACCGGATCGATACATCGGTAATGATATATATTTTAGCTGATTTTTAACGAATTCGGTTTATCAAATTCGTCGATTATTTTTGCGGTTCTGCATTCATTACATTTTAATCATCTTTTCAATCCCAAGGGCAAAAGTCTTATATTTGTACTATAATTTTTTAATAAAAGAAAGCAGTAATGTTAATGAAAGAACCCGCAGTAACACTTAAACTGGCAATGGAACACGGTTTAACCGAAGAAGAGTTTAACTGGATTTGTGAAAAATTAGGGCGTACACCTAATTTTACAGAACTTGGAATCTTCAGCGTTATGTGGAGCGAGCATTGCAGCTACAAAAATTCAATTGCACTACTTAAAACACTCCCCCGGAGCGGCGGCAGGCTTTTGGTAGGTGCCGGAGAAGAGAATGCCGGTTTGGTTGATATTGGGAATGGTCTGGCAGTTGCTTTCAAAATAGAAAGCCACAATCACCCCTCTGCAATAGAGCCGTATCAGGGAGCAGCTACAGGTGTCGGCGGAATAATGCGGGATATTTTTACAATGGGAGCCCGCCCGATTGCTTCTCTGAATTCTCTCCGCTTCGGTTCATTGAATGATGCAAGAACAAGATATTTGTTTGAAGGTGTTGTACGCGGTATCGGCGATTACGGGAATAGCTTCGGAGTTCCTACTGTAGCGGGTGAAGTCTATTTTGATGAGTGTTATCAAGGAAATCCCCTCGTGAATGCAATGGCTGTGGGAATTGTAAAAACAGACAATGTAGTCTCTGCTATTGCAAAAGGGAAGGGGAATAAAGTAATGATAGTCGGCTCGTCGACTGGTAGAGATGGAATTCACGGTGCTACTTTTGCCTCCGAAGAATTATCTGAAAAGTCGGAAGCGAAAAGACCATCGGTTCAGGTTGGCGATCCTTTTACTGAAAAACTGCTGCTTGAAGCCACACTTGAAATAGCACGCAGCGGGTACGTTGTCGGCGTGCAGGATATGGGTGCAGCAGGTATATCATGCTCTACTGCAGAAATGAGTGCAAAAGGGGAATCCGGAATGATTGTGGATTTAAGTAAAGTTCCACTGCGGGAAGAAGGAATGACAGCTTACGAAATTATGCTTTCAGAAAGCCAGGAAAGAATGCTTGTTGTTGTTAAACCCGGTTATGAAGAAAAAGTGAAAGAGATATTCGATAAGTGGGACCTGAACTGCGAATTAGTAGGTGAAGTTACAGATGAAAAAGTATTAAAAGTTTTTTACAACGGCGAACTGAAAGCTGAAATACCGCCATTCGACTTAGCATTGGGCGGCGGAGTACCCGTTTACCACAGGGCAACAAAAGAGCCGGAGTATTTAAAAGCAACCCGTGATTTCGAACCCAAATCACTTCCATTCCCGCTGGATATGAAAGAATCAATTCTTAAAGTTTTTTCATCTCCGAATATAGTATCAAAAAAATGGGTTTATGAACAATACGATTCGATGGTAAGAACAAATACAGTTGTCGGTCCCGGCTCCGATTCAGCCGTTGTTTTTATAAAAGGAACAAATAAAGCGCTTGCCGTTAAAACCGATTGCAATGCCCGATATGTTTACCTGGATCCGAAAGAAGGGACAAAGATCGCAGTTGCCGAATCCGCAAGAAATGTTGTTTGTTCGGGTGGTGTTCCGCTTGCGATTACAAATTGTTTGAATTTCGGGAATCCTTACAAACCTGAAATATACTGGCAGTTTAAACAGGCAATTGAAGGAATGGGAGAAGCGTGCCGTATTTTCGACACTCCGGTTACCGGTGGAAATGTAAGTTTTTATAACGAATCCCCAGATGCCGCAGTATATCCTACTCCCGTAATCGGTATGGTAGGTTTGATAGACGACGTTTC
>ERZ795056.4000-NODE-4000-length-15465-cov-19.062167_pt1 | contig 15465 bp, 8 predicted proteins | sample MGYA00375140_ERZ795056 | MGnify/ENA primary metagenome ERZ795056 (study PRJEB30185, sample SAMN05720227) | activated sludge metagenome | isolation source: Anaerobic digester | place: USA | collected 2015-03-09 ... | reverse complement strand
CGCGTCGTGGAGCATCGCCTTGATGTCCATCTCGCTCATCAGCGGGTTGCGGTTGGGGTTGAGCAGGCATTCCCTGGTGGTGAGGATCGTACCGTCCCCGTCCCAGTCGATCGCGCCGCCTTCCAGCACGCGATCCCAGCGGGTAGCGTCTGCGCCAGCATTGATCGCCACGAACGCGCCGACCTGGTCGTCGTAGTCGAGCACGTACTTGCCGCCCCAGCCATTGAAGGTGAACAGCGCGCAGCGGTCGCTGGAATAGAAAACAGGGCCGGTATCGCGCAGCCAGATGTCGCCATACTTCGCGTCGATCAGCTCGGCGTATTCGCCGATCAGCTTCTCGGCCGACAGCATTGCCGTCGGGCCGTTCACCAGCACCTTCATCCTGTCGCCCGGACGGCCGTCAGGCCCCGGCGCCGCGAGCGCCTTGACCATCGCAGCCACCTCCGCCTGCGCTGGGGCAAGGTTGTCCAGCCACAGCTCCTCGTCGGCCGGCCATGCGGTCCAGATCGCGCTGTGCGGCGCCCATTCGGCGGGGGGATGCAGGTTCGTATCGCTCATGGTTCGCCGCTCTATCAGGTGCGCGCCAGCACGCAAGCGCCGGACACAAGCGTGCGCATATGGCCCCGTTTTGCCAAAAGAAAAGAGGCGGCCCGTGAAGGCCGCCTCTTCCTGTCTATTGCCGGGCTCCGACGACTAGAAGTCGTAGCGGGCGCCGATACGAACCTGCCAGAGCGAGGCATCGATGTTGATCGTGTCCGCGTCCGGGTTGTAGTTCGTGGTCGTCGAGTTCGGGCCAATGATGTAGCGGCCCTGAGAGTCGACCCCCGTCACGTTGTACAGGCTGGCCAGAGCCGGGAAACCGTGCTCGCGCACGATGCCCCAATCGCTGTTCAGCAGGTTGCCGAGGTTCTGGACGACCACAAAGGCTTCCGCCTTGTGACCTTCCGCGATGCCCGGAATGGCTTGCGACAGCTTGAAGTCGACGCGCGCGATCCAATCGTCGCTGGCGATGTTACGCGGAGCGATTTGACCACGGTAGTCCGACAGGCGGTCGTTACCCGAGATGTAGTTGTTGAGCGCTGTGACGGCTGCAGCATTCGACGAGGGCGAGATGAAGGGGTCATTCACACCCGTCGGGATGTAGGCCAGCGTGCGGTTGATCGCGTTGGTGTAGGGCTCGAACGCGGGCGAAACCGTGTTGGTGGCCATCGTGTAGCTGTAAGGCAGGCCTTCCTGCGCATAGCCACCCAGCGAGAACTTGGTCGGGAAGTTCTGCAGCAGCTCCAGCTCGTAGTTCACGTTGAACGAGAAGCGGTGCGGGACGACATAGTCCGAACGGTCGAGCGGCATGTTGATGATGTCGTAGCGGGCGGTGTTCTCGAAGTTCGAGAAGGCGACCGACGACGTCATCGGGTTGGTTTCGTTGGCGTAGGTGTGGGCGTAGCCGACAGTCCAGTCGAGACCGAAGTCGTAGGCCTTGTGAACCGACAGCGAGTAAACCCAGTTGTCCGACTTCCGTTCCGAGTTCGACAGCAGCATGTCGGTGGTGTTGCCGGTGTAACGCGGGCGACCGTCGATGAACGTGCCGGCGCGGGTATAGCCGAGCGGCAGGATCACCGGAGCTTTGTCGGTCTGCGCGTAGAGCACGTCAGCATCAATGCGGTAGCCGTCGCCAAGGAACGTGCCCGTGTCGAGGTTCCAGGTGGCGCCGAGCGCATAGCGCCAGGATGACGGCAGCTCGAAATCCGGGTCGATGGCATTGACGCCGCCGACCGGAGTTGCGTTCGCGATATAGTTCACGCCAGCAACCGGGACGTCGAAGAACGGACGGCCCGAGCCATTATAGGTGAAATCCGAAAGGTTCGGCGTGTTTGCAGTCGCGAGGGTCACGCCCGGAAGATTGCATCCGTTTGCGCCGCTGCGGCAGATGAAGTCGCTCGTGAGCACGCCCGTGTTCGAATAGCTGTTGGAGAGCCAGACGTTCGGGTTGCCGCCGGAGTAGAGGCCGACGCCGCCGCGGAAGGTGATGTCGTCGTTGAAGTCGTAGGTGAAGCCGAGACGGGGCTGCAGCAGGTGGAGACCGTCGAAGGTCTCGTCGTTGCGGAAGCCGTACTTGTTGCGGAAGATCGCGTTGTAGGCCGGCTTGTCGTCCGAGCTGTACACGTCGAGGCGCAGACCCGCGACGACGTTCAGCGCATCGTTAACCTGCCAATCGTCCTGCAGGTAGAACGTCGTTGTCTCGTAGCCGAAGGCAGCAGCCGAGTCGTTCGGCTCGTTGGAGCCGACCGCGTTGGAGTATTCGAAGTAGCTGAAGCGGCCAGCCTGGAAGTTGGCCAGGCTGGAGAACCGCCACTCGCCTTCAACTTCCTGCAGGAACAGGTTGAACACGTCGAGCTCTTCGCGCTCGACGCCCGCGGTGAACAGGTGGTCCTCGATCGCGTAGTTCATCGCCGCCTTGTAGCTCATCACTTCGTAGTTGAGCTTGTTGCGGTGACGCGAGTCATCCGAGCCGAGATAGATGCGCCCGGTCGTTCCGTTCGTGCGCAGAACGTCGACCTGGATCTCGCCGAATTCGGGTCCGGCGACGGAGTTCTGACGGTTATCCAGCTTCAGGTTCGAGACGCGGAACTCGGTCGAGAAATTGTCGGTCCAATCAGAGAAGAGCTGGCCCGTGTAGGATTCCAGCTTGGCGCCACGCTCGTAATAGTGGTTGCCATCGACGATCTGGCTCGACGTGTCGTCCGAGGGCGAGAAGTTGAAGCCGTCGTTGTAGTTGTACGTGAGCGATGCGCGGTGGCGATCGTTGATCGTCCAATCGAGCTTGACGAGCAGCTTCTCGTCTTCAACCGGGATCGAGGTCGGCAGGCCGCCGGCGACATAGCCGTACTGGTTCACGGCGGTGTCGATCACAGCCTGATAAACGGCCAGGTCGATCAGCTTGTCCTGGGGCTCGTAGGCGAACACGTTCGCGCCTTCGAACTTCTCGTAGGCGGCGAAGAAAAAGAGCGTGTCCGGAATGATCGGACCGCCGAGGCTGAAGCCGTAGCGCTTTTCATCGAACTTGCCGAGGTCGCGATCGACGCCATCGGTCTTGTCGCCGGTCATCCCATCATCGGTGTAATCGAAGAAGACGCCGCCGTGGAATTCGTTGGTACCCGACTTGGTGACGGCGTTGATGTTGCAGGCCGTGAAGAAGCCGTACTGGACGTCGAACGGGGCGAGTTCGACCGAAACCTGCTCGATCGCATCGAGCGAGAACGGCATGCGCTCGGTCGGGTAGCCCGAGCTGTTGAGACCGAAGCTGTCGCCCATGCGCGTGCCGTCGAGCGTGATGGCGTTGAAGCGCGGGTTGGCGCCGCCGCAGGAGATAGCGTCCGAGTTGCCCTGGTCGATCGAGATGCGCGGGTCAGCGGCAAGCAGGTCGCGGATGTCGCGGTTGGCGAGCGGAGCGTTCTCGATGTCGGCGAGGCTGAAAGTAGCTGCGGGGCCCGTGGCGATCGGCGTGGCGCCGGCCTGGGTGGCGGTGATGATCACAACGTCCGTGGACGCGGCGCCGGAGAAGGCGAGCGACAGGCTGGTCGGTTGACCGAGGTTCAGGAACACATCGTTGATCTGCGTGGTCTGTTCGCCGTCTGCGGCGACCGAGACGGTGTAGGGGCCGCCGACATTCAGGCCGCGGACGTCGAACGCGCCGGTCGGCGTCGTCACGACGGTGCGGGTCAGGCCCGTGCGGGTGTCCTTGACGGTGACGGTGGCATCGCCGGCCGGTGCGCCGTCGGCGCGCGAGACAGTGCCCTGCACGCCCGAAGTCGTGACCTGCGCAAATGCAGCTGGCGTCAGCGAAGCCGCCATAGCCGCGAACGCAACACCACCAGCCATTCTTTTAAGATTGATCATTGTCACCCCTGGAGAACCAAGAAGGAGCGCCACGCCCCTCCGGATTTCGCCGCGCCGATAACCTGTCTGCTGCAGCCGCTCAATGACTGCTGCGTGAATGTTTCTTGACGGTGCGAACAGGGCATTTCCTGCGACATTTCGTGCGTGGCTGACTCGCATTCCCGTAGCCGGCGAAGCGACTTCGGCGGGACCAGCAGTCTCAGTTGCGCAACAACCGCGCCGCCGCCTTGATACTTCCCGAAATTTCCGCGCCGCGGCAAATTCTGTGCTTCCACCGCATTATGGTTGAACGAACCGCGCACCAGCAGGTGCAAACGCGCAACAGGATGCCGGGCGCGATTTGCCCGCCCGAGTTTGAGGCTGCAACGATCAAAATGAGTCCACGCTTGTGTCCGCGGCGCCACGATGATTACGCAACGCAACCCCGTTTCAGTCGTGGTTAAGTCGCCGCCAATCGAATCGCCGTCGGGCTTCTGGCCGAGACCGCAACCTTGTAGGGTCCGGCCAGTTTTTCAGGACAACCGCACGCATGAATGCCTTGAATGATCTCTGGCGGCGCAACCCATCGGCGTGCGCGGCGCTGATGATCGCGGCCGTCGTGCTGGTGCGGATCGCGGTGGTGGTCGCAACGCCGCTCGAGATCGGGCCTGACGAGGCGCAGTACTGGCGTTGGTCGCGTACGCTGGACTTCGGCTATTATTCGAAGCCGCCGCTGATCGCGTGGGTGATTGCAGCGTCGACGGCCGTGTTCGGCGATGGTGAGTGGGCGATCCGGTTCTTTTCGCCGGTCCTGCACGGCGTCGCCGCGTTTTTCCTGTTCCTGTTGGGCCAGAAAGCGTTCGATTCGCGGATCGGCGCGTGGTCGGCCGCGATCTATCTGCTGATGCCCGGTATCTGGCTGTCGTCGACCATCATGTCGACCGACGCCGTGCTGCTGCCGGCGTGGGCGGCGGCTCTGTATTTCCTCTGGCGCTTCCGCGATGAGCCGACCCTGGTCAACGCAATCCTCGGAGGCGTCGCCATCGGGCTGGCGATGCTCGGCAAGTATGCTGCGCTCTATCTGTATGCCGGCGCGGGTCTTGCGGCCCTGATCGACAAGGACATGCGCAAGGCGGTTCTCTCGCCGGCGGGTGGCGTTCTCGTGATTGCGTCGCTGGTTACGCTCGGCCCCAATATTCTCTGGAACTTCGCCAACAACTTCGCCACCGTCAGCCACACGGCAGATAACGCCAATCTCGGGGAAGCGGGCTTCAATCCGCTGCACGTGTTTGGCTATATCAGCGATCAGGCGGCGGTATTCGGTCCCATCACCCTGCTCCTGCTGCTCGCAGGCTTTGGCCTTGTTGCGGGCCGCAAGGACAAATGGACGACGACGCGCGAGATGTGGCTGCTGTGCTTCATCCTGCCGCCGCTGCTGGTGATCATGGGGCAGGAAATCATGTCACGCGCCCACGCGAACTGGGCGGCGACCGCTTATCCCGCAGCATGCGTGCTGCTGGCGGCGTGGATCGATCGCGCCTTCGGTTCGGAGACGAGCCGCGTGAAGATCGGGCCGATCCTGAAAGGCGGTCTGGCGCTGAACGCTGTGATCGGACTGATCTTCACTGTACTATGGGTGGCGCCGTCACTGGCGGATTCGATGCGCGCATCGAATGGCATGAAGGCCGTGCGCGGCTGGGCAGAAACGGTTGCCGAACTGAACAGCAAGGCCAAGGAGATAGGCGCGACCGCCATCCTGGTGGATGACCGCGAGCTCTGGCACGGCATGGATTATTATGGCCGGAACACCGACATAAAGCCCGTCCGCACATGGCTTCGTGGCGATCATGCCCGCAGTCATGCGGAGGAAGCAGGCGCCATCCAGCCCGGCGAAGACGCCAGGATACTGATCGCGAGCGGCGCCGGCGGCAACCGTCCGATGATCCGGCAGGACTTCACCACGATCGAGGAGATTGGTTACCTGTCGATCCCGCTGGGACCGACGCGAGAGCGCAAGTTCAAGCTCTATGTCGCATCCGGCTATCACCGCACGCCGCGAACGCCCGAGTTCGAGGCGAAGTATCACAACGTGATCGAGGACTAGGACGCAGGCTAAGGCGCGGGTGCGCCGCCGTCCTCGCGGACGTTGGGCGTGACCCGCAGGCCGGCTTTCACATTGTCCTGCCCTTCAGCGACCAGAAGCGCATTGCGCGGCAGGCCAGCCACCCAGATGCCTTCAGCTGTCTCGTCGATGATGTCGGCCGGCACGAAGCTGACCACGCCGCCAACGTCGACAAACCGCACGCCGATCCGGCCCTGATCGTCAGGCAGTAGCAGGGCCGGGCTGACGCGGTGGGCATAACCACGGCCGGTCTCGACCTTGATCTCCGCCGTCCTTCCCACGGTGATGGCGTTGGCGGGGTTTGGAACCGAAACCTCCACCCTGAACTGGCGCGTTGAGGCGTCGGCCACGCGCGCGAGATACGTCACCTTGCCTTCGACCTCGGCGCCGTCCGACAGGCGGACGCGCGCATTGCCATCGACAATGATCTGGCCGGCCTGCTTCTCGGTGGCCTGCGCGACGAAGACGATCGGATCGAGTTGCACGACCACACCGCACGAACCGCCGGGATTCAGGAACTGACCAACATCTGCGTTACGCTTCTCGAAAACGCCCCTGAACGGCGCCCTCACCTGCATCTTCCGCAGTTCGGACCTCGCAACATCGAGCGAAGCCTGCGCGCCATCCAGCGCCGCCTTTGCGGAGGTGAGGCGACCTTCCGTCGCCCAGCCATTGGCCACGAGCTTGACCGCAGCTTCATAGGCCTGCCGTTTGCCGGCGATGGAGGCTTCGGCTTCCCGCACCTTGGCGCTGGCGCCATCGACATCGAGGCCACACAGCAGCGTGTCCTTGTCGACCAGAGTACCTTCAGTCACGGGGGCCGAGGTGACTGTCCCGGCCGATTGGGATTTCACGTCGAGAATTCTCGCTTCGGTGCGTCCGCCGACCGACAGGAACAGCGGGCGTTCCACGGCCTGCGAGCGGATCACCACCACAGGCATGCCGTTACGGCCCTGGCTGGCGTCCGGGAGGGCTTTGTCCAGCGTCGGTATCTTGTCAGCCTGCACGTCGCGGATGTCGTCGCCGCCGGGCATCAGGGAGCGGATGCCGACAATGGCGACGATCAGCGCGATCGCTCCGAGCATGATGGTCAGGAGACGTGGCACGTGTCCCGGGTCCTCCGGCAGCTAAAAATGGCAGGTCCAGCCTGCATAGGCGGCTTCGCCCTCGCAAGGTATCAAAATGGCGTGGCGGGCGAGATTATGGCGGTAAACACCCGCCTCAGCAGCTCCAGCGGCGTTTCCCCGCTAAACATTGGCATTAGTTGCATTTGCCGGACTTACCCCCTAGGTCCAGCCTGCGCGAAACGGGCCCGGACGGGGGCTTCGTCAGAGCCCCAGGACACCATGACGGACGCTGTCGACAAGCCCGCAGAAAAGCCTGCCAAATCGCCAAATGCCCCCACCGAGGAGACGGTTCTCTCGGTGAAGCATTACACGGACAGGATGTTCTCCTTCCGCATCACGCGGCCGCCGACCTTCCGCTTCCGCTCGGGCGAGTTCGTGATGATCGGCCTCGAGGGCCCCAACGGCAAACCGCTATTGCGCGCCTATTCCATCGCCAGCCCGAGCTGGGACGAGGAGCTGGAATTCTTCTCGATCAAGGTTCCCGACGGCCCCCTCACCTCGAAGCTCCAGCTTATCAAGCCGGGCGACAAGGTCCTGCTGGGACGCAAATCGACCGGCACGCTGGTTCATGACGCCCTTACGCCAGGCAAGCGGCTGTACTGCTTCTCGACCGGCACCGGGCTCGCTCCCTTTGCATCCGTGATCCGCGATCCGGACACCTATGAACGGTTCGAACAGGTTATTGTCACGCACACCTGCCGTGAAGTCGGCGAATTGAAGTACGGACAGGAGCTAGTCGAAAGCCTGCGCGACGACCCGTTGGTTGGGGAGCACTTCAAACGCCTCGTGCACTACACCACCGTGACTCGCGAGCCCTGGCCCAATCAGGAGCGCATCACGACGTGCATCGAGAAAGGCATCCTGTTTGCCGATCTTGAAGTTCCGCCGCTGGATCCGGCCGTCGATCGCGTCATGGTTTGCGGCTCGATGGATATGATCAACGACATCAAGGCGCTGGTCGAAAAAGCGGGCCTCAAGGAGGGCTCCAACGCCCACCCGGCCGAGTTCGTGATCGAAAAAGCATTCGTCGGTTAGGCCGGAACCTTCGCCGCGTCATACATGAACTCTTCTCCATCGAGATCGATCCTGGGAAACTCGTCCTTCTCGCGCCAATAATCCTGTGTGTGCTGCCAGTCGCGCAGCTCACCGCGTTTGGGCAGCAGATGCATCCCGCGCATGACATAGCCGGGGTTGAAATCCTCCGGATCAATCCACGTCGACAGCTTCATGTCCTTCAGCTTCGGCGGGATCGCCACTTCGACGCGCCTGGCGCCGATCGTCTTCATGTGCGCCAGCAAGCGAACGATGAAGTCCGCCATGATATCGACACGCAACGTCCAGCTGGCGCGGAAATAGCCGAATACCCAGGCCATGTTCGGCACGCCCGTGAACATCATGCCGCGATAAGTGACAGTGTCGGAGAATGACAGCGGCTTGTCATCGATCTGGAAGGCGATGTCGCCCAGCGGGCTGAGATCAAAACCCGTCGCGGTGACAATGATATCCGCCTGCAACTCCTTGCCCGACTTTGTGAGGATGCCGGCTTCGGTGAAGCGCTCGATCTCGTCGGTGACGACAGATGCCTTGCCGGAAGCGATGCCCTTGAAGAGATCGCCGTCCGGGATGAAGGCAATACGCTGCCGCCACGGCCTGTATTTCGGCGTGAAATGCTTTGCGACGTCGTAGTCTTCGCCCAGGAACATCTTCACCGCAGCGAGCAGTTCGGCCTTCACCGCCTCCGGCTCCTCGCGCGAGCGGCGGGTGAAATCGTCCTGCGCTTTCAGGATCTGCCTGCGGGTGATCTCGTGGATCCACGTCTCATCCACCTGCAGGGCGCGCAGTTGTTCCGCGATCTCGATCGCATTGCGCCCCGGGATGAAATAGGTCGGCGAACGCTGGAGCATGGTCACGTGCTCAACATCCTGCGCCACGTTCGGCACAAGCGTGGCCGCGGTAGCGCCCGAGCCGATGACGATCATCCGCTTGCCTTTGTAGTCGAGATCTTCAGGCCAGGTCTGCGGATGTACAATACGGCCCTTGAAGTCCGCCATGCCGGGCCATTCGGGCGTGTAGCCACTGGCGTGGCGATAATAGCCCTGACACATCCAGAGGAAGTTTGTCGTGAAGCGGACCCGTTCTTCGGTTCCGGCTTTTTCAGCTTCGATCGTCCAGAGATTGTCACGGCTCGACCAGTCCGCCCGCACGATGCGGTGGCCGTAGCGGATATGCCCCCCGAGATCGTTGTCTTCGATCACTTCATTCATGTAGGTGAGAATCTCTGCCGCCGTCGCGATAGGCGGACCAACCCACGGCTTGAAGCGATAACCGAAGGTATGCAGGTCGCTGTCAGACCGTATGCCCGGGTATTTGTGGGTGATCCACGTACCGCCGAAGCTCTCCTGAACTTCGAGCGCCACGAAGCTGGTTCCAGGCAACTGTGTCTTCAGGTGATAGGCGGCGCCCACGCCGGAAATGCCGGCCCCGACTATGAGAACGTCAAAATGTTCTGCGGCCTGTCCTGTCCTGGCGGCGCTGGTCTGTGATGCGGTCATGTTATTCCATCGCGTTTCGGCAACAGCCTTGAACCCTTACGACAGCAGACTACGCCCGGGCTCGATTGACCATGATCAATCTCCCTGTCTGAAACCTGCAATCAAGCGTCAATGAACGCCTTCGGGGCGCTTCATCTTCGGGCGAAAATGGGCCAAGAAGCTGGTCCCAAGAAGCCTTTACAATCCGAGGGTCCCCATGTCCGAGAGCCACGTCTATCCCGTGCCGCCGGAATTCGCCGCGAAAGCGCTGGTGAATGCTGAAAAGTACGAGGAAATGTACGCAGCTTCGGTGGCCGATCCAGAAGCGTTCTGGCGCCAGCACGGCAAGCGCCTGCGCTGGATCAGCCCCTACACCAAGGTCAAGAACGTCAACTGGGACATCTCGAAGACCAACGACCCGAAAGACCTGTACGTGAAATGGTTCGAGGACGGCACGCTGAACGTGTCGGCCAACTGCATTGATCGTCACCTGCCGGAGAAGGCCGACGTCACCGCTTTCCTGTTCGAGGGGGATGACCCCTCCGTCTCGAAACGCATCACGTATTCCGAGCTGTATTCACACGTCTGCCGCTTTGCGAACGTGCTGAAGGGCCAAGGCGTCAAGAAAGGTGACCGCGTCACCATCTATATGCCGATGATCCCCGAGGCTGCTTACGCAATGCTCGCCTGCGCGCGGATCGGTGCGGTTCACTCGGTGGTTTTCGGCGGCTTTTCGCCCGACTCCCTCGCCGGGAGGATCGATGATTGTGCTTCGACCTGCGTGATCACGGCTGACGAAGGCGTACGCGGCGGCAAACCGATCCCGCTCAAGGTCAACGTTGACGCCTCGCTCGACAGGCTCGGCGCTGCCTCCACGGTCAAATCCGTCATTGTGGTCAAACGCACCGGTGGCAAGGTGGGCATGAGCGCAGGCCGCGACCACTGGTATGAGGATCTGGCCGCAAACGTGTCAGACGATTGCGAACCGGAAGAGATGAGCGCGGAAGACCCGCTGTTCATCCTGTACACGTCGGGCTCCACGGGCAAACCCAAAGGTGTCTTGCACACCACGGGCGGATATCTCGTCTGGGCTTCGATGACCCATGAGATTGTCTTCGACTACAAGCCGGGCGAGGTCTTCTGGTGCACGGCGGATATCGGCTGGGTCACGGGCCACTCCTATGTGGTCTATGGCCCGCTTGCGAACGGCGCGACCACGCTGATGTTCGAGGGCATTCCGACATGGCCCGACGCCTCGCGCTTCTGGAAGACGGTGGACAAGCACAAGGTGTCGATCTTCTACACCGCGCCGACCGCGCTGCGCTCGCTCATGGGCGCGGGCGACGAGTTCGTCACAAGCTCGTCACGCAAGTCGCTGCGCTTGATCGGATCGGTGGGCGAACCGATCAATCCGGAAGCGTGGGAATGGTACTATCGCGTCGTTGGCGAGCAACGCTGCCCGATTGTCGACACCTGGTGGCAAACCGAAACGGGCGCCACGCTGATGACGCCCCTGCCCGGCGCGCACGCGTTGAAGCCCGGCTCAGCGGCGAAGCCGTTCTTCTCGATCCGTCCGGAACTGGTCGACGACAAGGGAACCGTTCTGGAAGGCGCAACTGCCGGCAATCTCTGCATTCTCGACTCGTGGCCGGGCCAGATGCGCACGGTCTATGGCGATCATACGCGCTTCGTGGACACCTATTTCCGCACCTATCCGGGCAAGTACTTCACCGGCGACGGCTGCCGCCGTGATGAAGACGGATACTACTGGATCACCGGCCGGGTGGATGACGTCATCAACGTATCAGGCCACCGTCTCGGCACCGCCGAAGTTGAAAGCGCACTCGTTGCGCATCCGAAAGTGGCTGAAGCTGCTGTCGTCGGCTATCCGCACCCGATCAAGGGCCAAGGCATCTATGCCTATGTTTCACTGATGGCAGGCGAAACGCCAACGGATGAGCTCAAGAAGGAACTCGTTTCCCATGTGCGCAAGGAAATCGGTCCGATTGCGTCGCCAGACGTGATCCAGTTTGCGCCGGGGTTGCCGAAAACACGTTCCGGCAAGATCATGCGCCGGATCCTGCGCAAGATTGCTGAAAACGACTTCTCCAACCTGGGCGATACATCAACTTTGGCCGATCCGGCCGTTGTCGATGACCTCGTTAAGAACCGAGCTAATAAATAGCGCTATCGGAAACGTCGTGGCGCGTGAAACTGGCATACTTGTGGACTGGCATGACTCGCGAGGCTTCGGATTTATCCGTCGCCCAGCGGGTGGGAAACTCTATGTCCACATGAAGTCGATCGGCAAAAGTGTCGAACGACCGAAAACAGGTGACAGTCTTTCATACGAAGTCAGTCGTGGATCTGATGGCCGCCCTGTAGCCGTCAACGTGCACAACCATGGAACACCGAAGACGCAATCAGCTCCCGCGTCCGCCCCTTCTCCCGATGTCGCCTCGAAGCCGGCGCGTCCGAAGCCGGAGCCTGGCCTCCTGAGCATATCGACCCGCGTGGCGGCTGCCGCCGTCATTCTCGTGCTTCTTGCGAACAACATCATGCTGGAGCGCTTCCCCATATGGGTGGGCCTGCTCTACTTGATCGCAGGCATCGCTTCATTCGTGTTCTATCAAGCAGACAAGCGCGCGGCGGAGCGGCGGGAATGGCGCGAACCGGAACGCCGCCTTCACCTCCTCGACCTCACCTTCGGGATCATAGGCGGCCTGCTTGCGCAGCACGTGCTCAGGCACAAGACCTACAAGCCGGGTTTTGTCACGGTGACCGCGCTGATCACGGCGCTGCACGTTCTGACGCTGGGGCTGATCATGTTCGGCGTTTACGCGCCGGGTTCGATTGGCGACTTCTTCCGCCAGTCTTTCCACGGCTAGCGGAGATCAGACCGCGATATCGAACTCGTCGAGATCGAAATCGCCGTCGTCCAGACCAACGGCTGCATCGTTGCCCGTGGGCTTGGCATAGCGCGCAATCGCTTCGAACAGTATCTCGCGCACGATCGGCTTGGCGACGTGATCGTCGGCGCCTGCCTCTTTCGCTTCAAGCACGTGCTCGTCCGTCGCGTTGGCCGAGACCGCCAGCATCGGCGTAGCCGGACGGCCGTTGTCGCGCTCCCAGGCGCGGATGGCGCGCAGGGCAGCAAGGCCGCCCATGATCGGCATCTGCAGGTCCATCAGGACGAGATCGAAGCGGCCATTCGAGAATTTCTCGACTGCTTCCTTGCCGTTCTCGGCAAAGGTGATGTGCAGGCCGGATTGCGCCAGCAGCAATTCGACGACGCGGCGGTTCATCGGATTGTCTTCAGCCACCAGCAGGCGAAGGTTCTCGATCTTCGTCTCGGCATCGAAGTCTTCCACGGCCACAGCCGTGATTGCGCCCAGTGCAGCGATACGGTCACGCGAGATCGGGCAGACGACTTCGAATGTCGAACCTTCGCCCTCCTTGGAGCGCGCGCTGACTCGACCATTCATGAGCTCGACAAGCCGCTTCACGATCGAGAGGCCGAGACCAAGGCCCCCGAACTTGCGCGATGTCGAGATGTCGGCCTGTTCGAAACGCTCGAAAATCCTGTCCGCCAGCTCCGGCGGGAAGCCGACGCCCGTGTCGGTCACGGACAGGCGCAGCTGTGTCTTGCCATCGGCCACGTCATCGAAAGTGGCGGACACGCTGATGTGCCCCTCTTCCGTGAACTTGACCGCATTGTTGAGCAGGTTGCCGAGCACCTGACCGATCCGCACCGGATCGCCGCGGAATACGCCATCGCAGGTGGCGGAGATGAACGTATCGAAGCGCAGGCCCTTGGCCTCTGCGCGTGTGCGGGCCGCTTCACAGGTGTTGCGCAGCACTTCTTCAAGTTCGAAGGGGCGCACGTCGAACTGGATCTCATCGCCTTCGAGGCGCGAGAATTCGACCAGGTCATCCATCACGCGCAGCAATGTGCGGCCAGACGTCGAGATCAGGCGCACCATCTCGCCCTGGCGCTCGTCCAGCTGCGTGCGCGCGAGAACTTCGGAGACGGCCAACACGCCATTCAGCGGCGTGCGGATCTCATGGCTCATGTTGGACAAGAAGTCGGATTTCGCAGCGGCAGCGACCAGCGCGCGCTGTTCGGCTTCCATGGCCTTCAATTCGATATTCTTGCGAGCCGTGATGTCCTGGATCACCGCGAAGGCGCGTGCGGGCGAGCCCTTCACGGTCTTGAGAATGCGGATGGACGCCGCGTGCCAGATCTCGCGGCCATCAGCGAACGCCACGCGATACTCAGCCGTATAGGGCGGGCCTCCGGCGAGGTGCGCGCGCCATTTGTTTCCCAGCATGTCGCGGTCGGCCACATGGACCCAGCTATCGCCGCCGGTCAGGGAGTCGAAGGTCGGCTTCTGCGGGAAGAAATGCTTCCAGTCGCCTTCGAGATAGGTTTCGCGCAGTTCGAAATCGAGTTCCCAGATCATCATCTGGGTGATCGACATGCCGAACGACATGCGTTCCTTGGACGATTCAATCTCGTGCTGCGCCTCAACGAACGCAGTCACGTCCTCGTGCATCGTCACGATACCGCCAACCTGGCCATCGCCATCGCGCCATGGGGCGGCGGACCATTTCATCCAGCGCTGCCTGCCGCTGCGCGCAACGAAGGGGTCGCGATCATTGCTCATGACTTCGCCGCGCATGACCTGACGATGCATGATGCGCCATTTGTCAGGCATCCAGTGCAGCAGATCGTAGATCGAACGTCCCAGCACTTCCGCTTCGGTGAGCTTCAGCTCTGCGATCCAGCTTGCGCTGGCCATCATGACCCGCATTTCCTTGTCGCACATGCAGATCGGCGTCGGCGCCGCCTGCACGAAGCGGCGAACGGTCGAGTCGGACATCAGCGCCGCCTGAAGCGCCGCATGGCTATCCGTCTTGTCGACGACGACGCCGTGCATCGCTTCTATTTGACCACGCGCGTCAATCGAAGGCGAACCGGCAACCTGGATCATGCGCGTGGTGCCGTCCGCCCGGCGTACGCTGAACGTCTGCTGCACAGGCCGGCGCTTCTCGATGGCGTCCCGCGTAGCGGCGACGACGTTCTGACGCTCGCTTTGCTGGATCATTTCGACGAAGTCAGTCAGCACCAGCGGCGGCGCCGCAGGATCAAGGCCAAGAATACGCGCCGCGCCCGCCGAGCATTGAAGCTTGAAATCACGCCCTGCCCGCCAGTGGCCGATGCCCCCAACCTGTTCGACCGCATCGCGCGCCGTCGCCGTCTCGAGGCGCTCGCGCTCGAGCGTGTCTTGCCGCGTCATGTCACGTCCGACGAACGAAATCAGACCCGCCGGGCCCATCCATGAAAGATCGGCGTCTATCAGCTTCAGCTCATGGCCGATCTTGAAGCGCATCTGTAGCGAGCGGCTCGGCGTCTTTTCGTTCAGCGTGCGAAGCGCTTCACGCACGGACTCGCGGCGTTCGGCGTCGAGATAGGAGATGATCGAGGCATCGTGGGCGCCGCCGGCAGGCCCGGTCAGGCGGCGATAAGCGATGTTGGCGCGAACAACCCTGCCATCCTGATCGATCAGCGCGAAAGCTTCCGACACCGAGTTCAGGAAATGCTCGACTGCATCGGCAAACGACTTCTCGATCACCTCGGGGGGCGATGCCGAACCCAATGGGAGAGGAGCGGACGTCATGGACCGGCGACCGAGGCTGAAAATACCGAGCCTCATCTCGCGTGAGAACAGTTAACAAATCTGTATGGAAAGAAGGGTTTCTGGTGCGGCGGGATGCCCAAAAGCCCGGTATTGCCTGAACTTTCGGC
>ERZ795056.3995-NODE-3995-length-15472-cov-6.537588_pt1 | contig 15472 bp, 16 predicted proteins | sample MGYA00375140_ERZ795056 | MGnify/ENA primary metagenome ERZ795056 (study PRJEB30185, sample SAMN05720227) | activated sludge metagenome | isolation source: Anaerobic digester | place: USA | collected 2015-03-09 ... | reverse complement strand
TCACCCAGCTCCGCTATCAGGATCCGCAGAATCCGCTCCAGAACCACGAGTTTGCGGCGCAGATGGCCCAGTTTTCGGCGCTCGAGCAGATGACCAAGATGAACAGTTCGATGGAAAAAGTGATTTCATCGGCACGGGCCGGCGAGAGTTACAACATGCTGGGGAAAGAGGTCGCCTGGCTTGATGCTGACACAAAAGAGATGCAGAGAGGTGTCGTCAAGGCCATCGTTCTTGCCGACAATCGCCCCATGTTGCGTGTCGGAAACATCGATGTTGATCCGTCAAAGATCGCCAGTGTCTCCCTGCCCAAGGCAGCGGGCCAATGACGGGGGAGGCCGGGCATGCTTGATGCCAGTCATATCGCCAGACAGTTTGCTGCACGACCAGCTGTGCAGGCACGGGAGTCCGGACTGGCCCACGGGCCAGCGAGATCGCAGGCGGTGCATGAGGGGCCGTCCTTCGGCGAACTCCTTGAGCAGGCTTCGTCCACGACCGGTGCCGAACTCAAGTTCTCCAAACATGCACAAAAACGTCTGGCTTCGCGAAACATCGATTTCTCCGCCGGAGACATGGAAAAACTCCAGCAGGCGATCGATGTGGCCCGAAAAAAAGGCGCACGCGACAGTCTGGTCCTGATGGGGGATCTGGCTCTTGTGGTCAGCGTCAAGAACAACACGGTGATTACCGCTGTCGACGAGGGATCGACCAAGGAAAACGTCTTTACCAATATTGACAGTGCGGTCATTGCCAGGTAGGTGAGTACCGCATCTGTGGCCGGTCCCTTCCCGGGAAGCCGCGGATGCACGCAGTATACAAAATTTTCCACCTCGGGAAAGGAGCAGTACACGCCATGATGCGTTCACTCTATGCAGGTGTCTCCGGTCTCAAGAATCACCAGGTGCGCATGGACGTTTTGGGAAACAACATTTCCAACGTCAACACCAACGGATTCAAAAAAGGCCGGGTCACGTTTCAGGACATGCTCTCACAGACGCTTTCCGGTGCGGCACGGCCGGGAGACGACAAGGGCGGTGTCAACCCCCAGCAGGTCGGTTTGGGGATGACGATCGCCAGCATTGACACAATCCACACCAATGGAAGCGTCCAGGTGACGGGAAAGAATACCGATCTCGCGATTCTCGGAGAGGGATTCTTCATCAACAAGAAGGGGAACGAGACCTTCTATACCCGTGCCGGTAACTTCAATATCGACCGGGACGGGATGCTCGTCAATCCGGCCAACGGCTACAAGGTCCAGGGTTGGCAGGCCCAGCGCGGGGCGAGCGGGGAGTTTATGGTCAACACCTCGACCACGACCGGAGATCTCAGGATACCGGTCGGCGAGAAGGATGCTGCCAAGGCGACCGGAATGGTCGATTTCAAGTGCAACCTCAATTCCTTGACCCCGGTTGTCAATCCCAATGCCGAGCTTTCGCCGGATTTCGTGTTCAAGAATTCCCACAGCGCCGAGGCACTCGTCTATGACAACTATGGACAGGCCCACAAGATGACGGTCAACTTCACGAGACAGGGTGTCAATATCTGGCGCGCCCAGTTCACGGTGGCTGACGGAAGCAATGTGGTGACGGATGCACCCGGGGGACGGCAGAACGATACCAATATCCTGTATTTTTCGTTCAACCGGAACGGGACGATCGCGGCGGTGACGGATACCCAGCCAGACGCTGCTCCCGCCAATCTTGTTGAAGGCAACAAGCTGAATGCCAACATCTCCTTCCGGCTTCCGGACGGTTCGGATAACTCGATCCAGTTGAATTTCGGAACCGCCGGTCTCGTGGATGGTGTGACCCAGTTTGACCAGAAGTCGACGACCAAGTCTGTCTGGCAGGACGGGTACGCCATGGGCTATATGCAGGCCTTCAATATTGATGATTCGGGCGCCATTACCGGGATTTTCTCCAACGGGCAGAAGCGTCTTCTGGGACAGGTCGCTCTGGCGACCTTTACCAACCCGGGTGGTCTCGAGAAGGCCGGCTCGAACTATTTCGTTGCCAGCAACAACTCGGGGAATGCCCGCATCTCGGCGGCACTGACCGAGGACAAGGGAACGATCCGGGCCGGGTCCCTTGAAATGTCCAACGTCGATCTTTCGGAAGAGTTCACCGACATGATCGTGACCCAGCGCGGGTTCCAGGCCAACAGCCGGACCATCCAGACCAGTGACCAGATGTTGCAGGAAGTGTTGACGCTCAAACGCTAAGGTTTGTAGCCAACTGAACGGGGAGGGGCCGGCCAGTGTGTCGGTCTCTCCCTGTTTTTTGGGCAAACTCTCATGAAATTGTGATGCGACTCCGGGAAACATGTGGCAAACACAGGACCGGACCCTCGTGCTTGCTCCGCCCGGGCCGGTTGGCTATACTGTCAGGGGTATCAGACGGATCGGCGGGAGGGGCGGCATGATCAAGGTGACACGATTGAATGGCAGTGAATTTTGGATTAATCCGCATCAGATTGAGTTTATGGAAGAAACTCCCGATACTGTTATTAAAATGTTCTCCGAAAAAAAGATTGTGGTCAGGGAGTCGGTTGCCGAGGTAAACGCGCGTATCATGGAATACCGCAGGCAGCTGGGAGCGATAGGGAATGACTCGACATTTTGACGATGTCGTGACGAGGGCGGGAGAGGCAGAATGGATCTCGGAACAGTAGGTGGTATCATTGGCGGATTTGCCGCCATTATTATTTCGGTTTTTTGGGGCGGAGGCACGCTTGATACCTATATTGACATTCCATCCGTCTTTATCACGGTTGTGGGATGTTTTTGTTCTGTTTTGATCTCCTATCCATTGAAAAAAGTCTTTGGCATGGTCGGTGTTCTCAAGCATGCCTTCTTTACCAAAAAAGAGGATCCGGCCCACATCATTGACATGCTGGTCACCTTTTCGGAAAAGGCCCGTCGAGAGGGGCTTTTGGCGCTCGAGGATGATGTGGATGAGGTGTCCGACAACTTCCTCAAAAAGGGAATTCAGCTCGTTGTTGATGGAACGGATCCCGAACTTGTCCGCAACCTGATGTCCACCGATCTCAACAATATCGAGGCGCGTCACATGGAGGGCATCAATATTCTTGTCTTCGGTGCGGCTGTCGCCCCAGCGTACGGAATGATCGGAACCCTGATCGGTCTGATCGCCATGTTGAAAAATATCGAAGACAAGTCGTCACTCGGTCCCAACATGGCCGTCGCTCTCATCACGACCATGTATGGATCGGTCATGGCCAACCTGATTTTCCAGCCTTTGGCAACCAAGCTGGATGGCAATCATCGACGGGAGATGATCATGAAGGAGATCATGATCGAGGGAACCCTCTCCATCCAACAGGGAGACAACCCGCGTATCGTCAAGGAAAAACTCGCATCCTATCTGCCACCGGCCCAGCGCGAGGCTCTTGGCGGGGATGACAGGGACTGAGACATGGGGAAAAAGTCGGAGAAAAAGTCATACGCGGCGCCGGAGTACATGCTCACCTACGGGGACATGGTGACGCTCCTTCTGACCTTTTTCGTGGCCATGTTCACCTTTGGCGAGGCCGATCCCCGGGAGATGCGCCTGATTCTCTCATCCTTTTCGGGGAACCTGGGTGTCTTTGAGGGCGGGATGACCCTCTCCAAGGGACAGTTGGCCGACATGGGGATGTCCATCGAGTCACTCCCTTCCACGGAACGAGGAAGCTCCATGGCACGTTCCGTTAAACAGGCACAGGAAATCCTCAAACCGGAGATCCGCTCCAAGATGGTGCGCGTGAGCGAGGATGAGCGGGGGATCGTCATCAGTCTGGCCTCGGATACTTTTTTTGGACCCGGATCCGCACGACTGAATCTCGAACGGGGAGCCGATCTTCTCAAAAAGGTGGTTCAGCTTGTCGAACGGGCCACCAACCAAAAAATCCGGATCGAAGGGCATACGGATGATACGCCTGTTGCCGAGGGTGGTGCCGGTGAGGAACGCTATCGGGACAACTGGCAGCTTTCAACCGCCCGTGCCCTGTCCGTTCTCGGATACATGACCAAAGAGCGCGTACCGGACGAACGGCTCCAGGTCGGGGGCTATGCCGAAAACAAACCCATCGAAAGCAATGATACGCCCGAGGGGCGTGCCTATAACAGACGCGTTGATATCGTACTGCTGCGTGATTAAGCACAAGGAGCCGCAAGATGCCTGAAGATATGGATGATTTCAATTTTGGTGACGATGAGGGCGGAGAAGGCGAGGGGGCCCAGGCGGAGGCTGCCAGTGGTGGCGGTGGACTCAAGCGTTTTTTGTCCGGGACCATCCTCAAGGTTCTGATGTATGTCGCGGCCGGGATCGCGGTCTTCATCATTGCACTCTTTGCCGGGAAAATGGGGGCCAGTGGTAAGAGTGATGAAGCCAAATACGCTCAAGCCCAGAAGGAGATGGAACAGAAGGCTCCCCCCTTGGCTACCTTTGAACTCAAGGAGTTCATGAGCAATACCGCGGATGTGGATACCACCCATTTCGTGCGCATGAAGTTGAGTCTCGGCTACGAGAAGAACAACCTCCTCCTGCAGACCGAACTCTCCGAACGGCGGATGCAGATCTTTGACCTGATCATGCTGACCTTGAATGGCAAACGCAAGGAAGATCTTGATTCGGCCCAGAAAAAGCAGGACCTCAAGGACGAGCTGATCAAAAAGATCAACGGACTCCTGCAAAACGGAAAGATCCAGGATATCTACTATGCCGAGTTCTCGGTCAACTGATTTGCAGGAAAGTACTCAGATTGTCAAACAAAGCTGGCGACAATAGCAGGAGAAGGCGCTTTTGCCTTGCATGGTCGGTGCCTTCCTTGGTAGATTTTCCGTGGATCGTCATGGTCCGGCGGGGACGTCTTTGAGGATGGAGAGCGGACGATGACCGAAGTCTTGTCACAGGAAGAGATCGATGCCCTGCTTTCGGCCATCACCACCGATGGCGAGACGCAAACGGCCAGTATGGATCTCTCCACCCGCGTGGCGACCGAACAGCGCAAGGTCAAGATCTACGACTTCAAGCGGCCGGACAAGTTCTCCAAGGACCAGATCCGTACCCTGCAGATGATGTACGAGAACTTCGCCCGGACCACGACCACCAGTCTCTCGGCCCTCTTGCGGACCATGGTCCATGTGCATGTCGCCACCGTGGACCAGTTGACCTACGAAGAGTTCATCCGTTCGATTCCCAGCCCGACCACGCTGGCCGTCATCAATATGGACCCCCTCAAAGGGAGTGCCATTTTCGAAATCGATCCGGCCATCACCTTTACCGTCATCGACCGGCTCTTTGGCGGGAGTGGAGAGTCCGCCAAGATCAGCCGCGAGCTGACCGACATCGAACAGTCGGTCATGGAAAATATCATCGTCCGGATTCTTTCCAACCTGCGCGAGGCCTGGGCCAACGTGATCGACCTCCGTCCGCGCTTGGGTGACATCGAGACCAACCCCCAGTTCGCACAGATCGTGCCTCCCAATGACATGGTCGTGCTCGTCACCATCGAGACCAAGGTCGGAACCGTCGAAGGGATGATGAACTTCTGTATCCCGTACATCACGATCGAGCCGATCATCTCCAAGCTCTCCGCGCAGTACTGGTACTCCAGTATCCGCAAGGGAACAACCAGCGAGAACCTCAACGTCATCAAGGACAGACTGGATACGGTGGACATCGTTGTCAGTGCCGAACTCGGCTCGGTAGACATCATGACCAATGATCTTCTCTCGCTTGCAGCAGGGGATACCATTCTCCTGCCGAATTCAAAAATCAACTCGGACATGGTCATCAAGATCGGTGACCGGCCGAAATTCAAATGCCGTCCGGGTATTGTGGGCAGTCGCATGGCTGTCCAGGTCACCGGGAAACTCGAGGATATCACCGAAGAATCGCTCGAGGAGATCGCATTAGGAGGGGATGACAATGAGTGACGGTTCGCTGTCCCAGGATGAAATTGATGCCCTGTTGCGTGGTACCGAGGAGTTGATGGGCGGAGGCAGCCCGGCGACGGCGGCTGCTACCGGGTTTACCGCTCCGACCGCGTCGGGGGAATCCCTGAGTGATGTCGAGAAGAACAGTGTCCTCGATGTTCTGCGGGCCGCCACCGAGGCGGCGGCCTCGAGCATGGGGGCTTTGCTCTCCAACAAGGTCTCTGTGGGAATGATGGGGGTCGAAGTCATGCGCCCCGAGGAGATCCGCAGCGAGCTGGGAGGCGGCCTAGTCCAGGTGACCATGAATTACGCGGACGGTGTCAGTGGTGAGAATATCTTTGTCCTGCCCGACTCGGCCGCCTTGATGGTGGCCAATATCGCCATGGGACAAAACAGCCAGGAGCTGACCCCGATGGTTCTTTCGACCCTGGCCCAGACGATGACCCAGGCCTGGGGTGCGGCCGCGTCCAACATGTCGGCCCGGCTCGGACGTGCCGTCCGTTTCAGCGAGGCGCGTGCCGAGGCGGCCCACGGGAACACAGCCCTGACCCTGCCAGGCGGCGGGAGCATGCTGCGGATCGGATACCAGCTTCGGGTTGAGGGGCAAAATCCGGCCCAGGTCAGCCAGATCATGTCCATGAAGGGTGCCCGGGAGATCATCAATGCCGCGATGGGAATCGGGGCGGACATGTCGTTCGGTTCGATGGGTGCCGGCGCCCCAATGGGTGGCGGTTTTGCCGGAGGGATGAGCATGCCTGGAGCAGCGCAGCAGACGGCGGCACAGGCCGTCGGGATCTCCAACGTGCAGTATCCCCAGCTCCAGCAGAATATGGGTGCGGGACAAATGCCGCACAACATCAGTGTCCTGATGGATGTCCAGATGCAGCTCTCGGTCGAGCTTGGCCGGACCCGCAAGAAGATCTCGGAGATTCTCTCATTCGGGGAGGGGTCCATCATCGAGCTGGACAAACTCGCCGGTGAACCGGTGGACGTTCTGGTCAACGGGAAGCTCATCGCCAAGGGAGAGGTCGTGGTCATTGACGAAAACTTTGGAGTGCGCGTGACCGAGATTGTCTCACCCAACAGCCGCCTCGAATACACAACCTGAGGTGAGGCAGCCCGGCTTTCTTGTGATAAAAAAAAGACTTGCAGTCTTCCCCTCAGATGCACTATACTTCCCGTGCATTCTGGAGGGGAAATGCGTTTTTTTGTGCTATTAATGGCTCTGCTTGTTCCGGCCCTGCTTGCAGGCGCTCCACAACAGGCGACAAACCAGGCAGGTCTTGGTGCCATCAACCAGCGTATGCAGGAACTGGCGGGATCCGGTTCACGCGGCGAGTTGGCGGCTCCTGGCGGTCTTGGGACCTTCGTCGAGACAATCCTTGTCCTTGCTCTTTTCATAGCCGGCATTTACGGCGTGTTTCGCTTTGTACAGCGCAAGCGGAACATGGGTGATGCGGGCGAGGATGCCATCCGGGTTCTTGCCAACCGCAGTGCGGGCGGGAGCCGGGCTGTGCAGGTGATCGAGGTCGGACGCAGGGTGTTCGTCATCGGTATCGGCGACTCTGCGATCAATCTTATCGCCGAGATCGAGGATGAGGAGACGCTGGAGTCGCTCCGGCTGGATCATGCCCGGGGCAACGCTGCGCAGGGTGAGGGCTTTTTTGAGCGTCTGGTCGGGATGCTCGGTCGCTCCAAATCCGCTGTCCGCGGGCAAGTCTCGCGTGAAAAGCTGGAATACCTGCGAGCCCAGAAAGAGCGCCTCGCCCGGCTCAAAAAAGAGCCATAAACCCTCCCGAAGAGACAGGATGATGAAGTCGAGCGACGGATACGGTGCTGGCCGTATCCCTGGGGGGATGTATGTCGGTTGTAACCAAACGAAGCGTACTGGCACTGGTTGTGCTGGGGATCGTTGCGCTCCAGACCGGGAGTCTCCAAGCACAGGCGGGCCCTAATTTCGTTTTGCCAAAGATCACCTTCGGTGTTGAACAGGCCCAGCGCCCTGGCGAGGTGGCCGTGGCCATGCAGGTTCTGCTTCTTCTGACCGTTCTTTCGCTGGCACCGGCCTTCATCATGATGGTTACCAGCTTCATCCGGATCTCGATCGTGTTTTCCTTCACCCGGATGGCTCTGGCTACCCAACAGATGCCGCCCACCCAAGTGTTAATGGGACTGGCGCTCTTTCTGACCATCTTTGTCATGGCCCCGACGATCAAAAAAGTGAATGAAGACGCCCTGCAACCCTTTCTGGCACAGAAAATCGGTGCGGACCAGTTTTACGAAAAGGGTGTTGCCCCGATCCGGGATTTCATGTTCAGGCAGACCCGCGAGAATGACATCGCCCTCTTCATGCACCTTTCCAAGGAGCCCCGGCCAGCGACACGGAATGACATTCCGACCTATGTTCTGGTTCCGGCCTTTATCGTCTCCGAAATGACGACAGCATTCAAGATCGGGGTGCTGATCTTTGTCCCCTTCATCATCATTGACATGGTGGTTGCGTCGGTGCTGATGTCCATGGGCATGATCATGTTGCCGCCCGTCATGGTCTCCCTGCCGTTCAAAATCATCCTTTTCTACCTCGTCGATGGCTGGAATCTCCTGATTCGCAAGCTGGTCGAGGGATTTGTCTAGGAGGGCCCTGTGGATTTTGACCTGATCATCCGGATCGTGCGGGATTCGCTCCTCCAGATCCTGCTCCTCTCGGCACCCATGCTCGGGATCAGCATGTTCGTCGGTCTTTTAATCTCCATCTTTCAGGCGACAACCTCGATCCAGGAGCAGACACTGACCTTTGTTCCCAAAATCATTTCGATTTTTCTGGCGCTGATCGTTTTCGGCAACTGGATGCTTGCCACCCTCATCGATTTCTCGCGCCGTCTCTTCGACATGATCCCGCTCATGACGAGGTAACCATGATCGACACGGGGCTTGTCATCCAGTTCCAGGTATTTCTTCTGGTCTTTGCCCGGATCTTCGGGATGATGACCCTTGCCCCGTTTTTTTCTTCCCTGGCGATACCCTTCCGCTTCAGGGCCATTTTGGCTCTCCTTGTGACCATGATCATGATCCTGCCCGTTCTCAAGCTCCCGATCCGACCCGAGATTTCGCTGGTGCACTACATCCTCCAGCTGGTCGGGGAATTGCTTGTCGGGATTGCCATCGGGTTTCTTGTCGGTGTTTTTTTCGCAGCACTCTCGTTTGCTGCCGAGCTCTTTTCGATGCAGATGGGTCTGAGCATCACCAACGTCTTCGACCCGCAGGCGCAGATCGAAGTCCCCGTTCTCGGCCAGCTGCTCTCTCTCTTCGGGATACTCGTCTTCATCGCCGTCGGTGCGCATCACCATCTCCTCAACGGGATCTGGAGCAGCTACGACAGTCTCCCGATGCTGGAAATCTCCCGTCATTCCGGCCCCTTCGCACAAGGTGCGGCGGCCGCTTTCACTGGGATGTTCGGGGTGGCGATCAAGATCGCCCTGCCGATGATCGGAGTCTCCTTCCTGCTTTCGATCGCGATGGGGATTCTTGCCAAGACGGCGCCCCAGCTCAACATCCTCATGCTCGGTTTTCCGATCCAGATTCTCGTCGGATTTCTCGTGTTGGTCGCCTCGCTGCCGTTTCTCTTCCGGTTTATGGGAAACGTGATCAGCGAGAGTGTGGCCTTCGCGGTCAAAGTCATGGGGGGCGGCTCATGATGGAGGAAAGACTGTTTTTGGTGAACACCCTCCTGCCTCCTGAGGGGAGGTTTCTCCTCGATCTGCAGTTCTTCGCAGCTGAAGACGAAGGCCGGACAGAGGATCCGACCGAATCCCGGAAACGCAAGGCCCGCGAGGAAGGCAAGGTCCCGAAAAGTCAGGACATGTCCGCCGCGCTCGTCCTCCTGGTTGTTTTTTGGACACTGGCGTTTTTTGGTTCCCACATGGTGACCGGGTTCCGGGAGGCCTTCACCTACTGTATCGACAATATGTATACCCTCGAGATCTCGACAAATTCCCTGCGGACGCTCTTCCTGCATTTCGTTCTGTTGTTTTTCGAGATCCTGGCCCCGATCCTGATCATGGCCATCATCATCGGGGTTGCAGCGAATGTCATGCAGGTCGGGTTCCTTTTCACCTGGAAACCGGTCAAGCCAGAGCTCTCGAGGATCTCGTTCACTCCCCAAAAAATCTTCCAGCGTGTCCTCTTTTCCAAACAGGCCATGGTCAATCTTGTCAAATCCGTTCTCAAGATTGTCGTAATCGGCATTGTCGCCTGGCTGATCATTGAAGGGGAGTTGCCCAAGATGATCAATCTGATGGACGTCGGGGTGGCCGGCGCCATGGATTCCATCACCAATGTCGTGTTTGTCATGGTCAACGCGACCTGTCTCGCTCTTTTGGCGCTCTCCGTACCGGATTACATCTTCCAGCGCCGGCAGCACCTCGAATCCTTGAAGATGTCCATTCCCGAAATCAAGGAAGAACACAAGATGGAGGAGGGAGATCCCCTGATCAAGAGTCGGATCATGCAAAAGAGCCGCGAACTCGCCCAGCGCAATCTCCCGGCCATGGTCAAAAAGGCGGATGTGGTCATCACAAACCCGACACACCTCTCCGTTGCCCTCCAGTTCGACATGAACATCCATGACCAGCCGGTCGTGGTGGCCAAGGGGGCCGACCACCTGGCCTTTGTCATCCGGCAGATCGCGACCGAGGCCGGGGTTCCCATCATGGAAAACAAACCGTTGGCCCGGGCGCTCTATCACGATGTCAATCTCGGGGACCCGATCCCCGAGAGCCTCTTCAGTGCCGTTGTCACGGTCTATCAACGGCTCGAGAAATTCAGAAACCGGGATTATTCGGGGGTGCGCGCATGATCCATCAGGAATACCGTCTCCGGGGACTGTCTCCGGTAAAGGAGGTTGTCCATGGCTGAACCAGGCCGCAAGGGACTCCAGGCTGACATCATGCTGGCGGTCGCCGTGATCGCCGTCGTGTTCATGTTGATCATCCCGCTTCCGACGATGATGCTGGACATGCTGATCGCCGTCAACCTGATGATCTCCCTGATCGTCCTCCTGACCGTGATGTACATGAAGAATGCGGCGGATTTTTCCATCTTTCCCTCGCTTCTTCTCTTGACGACCGTCTTCCGTCTGGCACTCAACGTCTCGACGACCCGCGTGATTCTTTCCGAGGGGATGCAGTTCGATGGAGCCATCATCCGCGCCTTTGGAGAATTCGTTGTCGGAGGGAATTACGTTGTCGGTCTCGTGATCTTCATGATCATCACGGCCGTCCAGTTTCTTGTGATCACCAAGGGTGCCACCCGTATCTCCGAAGTGGCGGCCCGGTTCCGTCTGGATGCCATGCCCAACAAATACATGGCGATCGACGGCGAATTGGCCAGCGGACTGATTACCGAGGAAGAAGCGAAAAACCGGCGCAAGGTCGTCCAGGGCGAGACCGACTTTTACGGCTCCATGGACGGTGCTTCCAAATTCGTCAAAGGGGATGTGACTGTCGGTCTTTTGATCACCTTCATCAACATCATTGGCGGGATCATCATCGGGACGACCATGCGCGGAGAGCCACTCTCGGCTGCCGCCGGGACCTATCTCCTCCTGACGGTCGGTGACGGCCTGGTCTCCCAGATTCCGGCACTCCTCTTCTCGACGGCGACCGGTATCATTGTGACCCGTTCGGTCTCGGAGGGTGGTCTCGGGGAAGACATGCTGAACCAGCTCTCGAGCCAACCCAAGGTCTTCATGATTTCCGCCGGTTTTCTGGCTTTTCTCGGATTCCTTCCCGGGTTCCCCAAGATTCCGCTCTTCGGCTTGGCAGCCATGCTCTTCTATTTTGGATGGAAGATGCAGCAGACGGCCCGTGCGGATGAGCGGGCCGAAGAGGAGGCCAAGGCAGCACCCCAGACACATGAGCCGGAGGTCCTGGCGCCGGTCCAGCCCGAACTGTTTGAACTGGAAATCGGATTTGCCCTGGTGCCCCTGGTGGACGAGTCCCAGGGTGGGGATCTCCTTGACCGGATCCGGAATCTTCGCAAGCGGAGCGCCAACGAGATGGGGATCGTTGTCCCGCCCCTGCGGATCCGGGACAATCCCAGGCTTGGGCCGAACCAGTACTCGATCCGTATCCGCAGTGTCGAGGTGGGCAAGGGCGAACTCCAGGTCGAACAGTTTCTCGTGATCAACCCGCGCGGGGCGCCGGATGGCGTGCCCGGGATGGATACCCGGGATCCCACCTTCGGTCAGGCTGCCCGCTGGATCGACAGGGAGATGCGTTCAACGGCCGAAGATCTCGGGTACACCGTGGTGGATTGCCCGAGTGTCCTTGCGACCCATATCGGGGAGGTCCTCAAGTCCTATGCCCCCGAACTGGTGACGATGCAGCAGACCCAGATCTTCCTCGATTCGATCGAAAAGACCAGTCCGGCCATTGTGCGCGAGGTCAAGGACCGCGGAGCCCGCCTCGGGGATATCCAGAAGGTCTTGCAGAATCTCCTGCGTGAGCGGGTGTCGATCTCCAACATGGAACGGATCCTCGAGCTGATCGCCGAGCATTTCAGTGCGGGAATCAAGCATGAGATGCTGACAGAGCGTGTCAGACAGGGTCTGGCAATGCAGATCTCCAGTACTTTGGCCAGCAATGGCGTTCTCAAGGTCGTGGAGGTGGATGGCGAGACCGAGGAACTCCTTTCGGATGCGGTCGATGTCGACATGGAGGGGAATATGACGGCCAGCATGGATCCGGACATACTCAACGCCCTGATCCAGAACGCGATGCAGACCCTCGGTTCGGTCGATGATCCCGAATACAACAATATTGTTCTCTGTACGGCGCCGAACAGGCTCTTTTTGCAGCAGGTGTTCGAAAAATCGCTGCCCGGGGTCCGGGTTGTCTCGTACAACGAGCTTTCCCGGAACATCCGGCTGGAGATTCTCGGGCAGCTCGGGGTCTCGCAAAAAGCCCCGGCCTGGTCGTAAGAAAAGAGTATTCATCGGGATGGCTGTTTGTTTCGATATTCAATATGGGGGGAAAGCATGGCATACAAGACATTTACCGGCGAGTCGATCAAGGAGGCAAGGGATGCTGCCCGACTCGAGTTCGGTGATGATTTCAAGGAAGTGGATCACAAGATCACGGTGCATCGCACCGGACTCTTCGGTTTGTTCGGTCGCAAGGAGTTCTACCAGATCACGGTCAGCTATGATGAAGGTGCTCCGGCCCGGCGGGGTGGTGTGACGCGCGAGATGGCCGAGAGGATGGAACTCCTCGAACGGATCAAGAAAATCGGCGACGAGAGGAGGCGTGCCCAGCAGATGCAGGCGGTTCCGGTCCAGGAAGCCGTGTCAAGCGGCAGGCCGGTCGGGGAGGACATTGCCGAGCTCAAGGAAATGCTGGCCGCGATGATGAATACCGCACCCGACGCGGGAAAGAGAAAGACTCCCCATCATCCCGGATTCTCCCGCGTGCGCGAATTCCTGCTTGAAAACGATTTTGGGCGGGAGTATATCGAGCGGACGATGGAGCATCTCGAGTCAAGTCTGACCTTCCGCCAGAGCAGTGACGACGAGCTTGTCCGGGCCACTCTCGAAAAATGGATTCTCTCCTCGTTCAAGACAGGGCTGCCGGCAATCAATTCCGAAGACAGCCCCCGGGTGATCACCCTGGTTGGCCCGACCGGCGTGGGGAAGACGACGACCCTGGCGAAGATCGGGGCTGAACTGGCTCTCGGTCAGCGCAAGCGGGTGGCCTTCATAACGATGGATTATTACAGGATCGGCGCACAGGAACAACTCGAGAAGTATGCAAAGATCATGAATATCCCCATCTACATGGTTCATAGCCGGGAGCAATTGGAACAGGTCATCGATGAAGGGAAAGCCGATTTTTACCTTCTTGATACCGCCGGCAGGAACCAGAAAAACGAGATGCAGATTGGCGAGATCCGCTCCGTTCTCCAGGGTCTGGCTCTGCCCGTTGATGTGCATCTGGTGATTTCGGCTACGACCAAGTATGCCGATCTGGCCGAGATCATGAAAAACTTTGCCACCTTGCGGTATGAAAAGATCATTGCCACCAAGGTTGACGAGACAAATACCTTTGGATCCCTGATCAGCAGTCTCTCATTGTGCGGAAAGGAACTTGTCTGGCTCTGCATGGGCCAGGGTGTTCCGGACGATATCAAGCTGGCCGAGGCGAGAGATCTTGCGGGCCGGGTCATGGTTCAGTACAGAATCGAGGGGGCGCTCAGCCATGCATGAGGAAGGAAGTGGAGGGCCGGTGATGGACCAGGCAGCCAATCTGAGAAAGCTGGCGAGCAAGGCTCGCAGTACCCGGACACAGCCCGAGCTGGTCGAAGTTCCGAAGCCGGCAAAAGCGACCCGCTTTATTGCCATTGCCAGCGGAAAGGGCGGGGTGGGGAAGACCAATTTCGCCATCAATCTCGGAATCCTGTTTGCCCGCGAGGGAAAACGTGTGATCGTGATGGATGCCGATATGGGCTTGGCCAACGTCAACGTGATCCTGGGCGTCATTCCGAAATTCAATCTGTATCACGTCATCAAGGGACAGAAGCGCCTGCCGGAGATCATCATTGATACACCGCAGGGGATCCGGATCATTGCCGGCGCTTCGGGTTTTTCCAAACTCGCCAATCTGACCGAGGAAGAGCGTCTTCGTTTTGTCGACAGCATGATGGAGCTCGAAGAAGCGGACATCGTGATCATTGACACCGGGGCCGGAGTCTCGCGCAATGTCCTTTCCTTTGTCCTGCCGGCCGATGAGGCGATCATCGTGACAACGCCCGAGCCGACAGCCATCACGGATGCTTACGGAATCATCAAGGCCATCTCGGCCGAGACCGGACAGGTGACGATCAAGCTTGTGGTCAACCGGGTTTCTTCCATTCATGAAGGGAAGCAGGTAGCCGAGCGCGTCATCAATATTGCCGGCCAGTTCTTGAATGTACGGGTGGAAAATCTTGGAATGATTTTTCAGGATGAAACCGTTCCGGAGTCTGTGATGAAGCAAAAACCCTTTGTGATTGCAGCACCCAAGGGCAGGGCAACCGAGTGTGTCGACCATATCGCCAAACGTCTGCTCGGAATGCAGATCACCCCCAAGTCGCGAGGGTTTGGCGGGTTCATAAAAAACTTCCTCTCCGTATACAAGGAGGATTGAGGCTGAATGGAACTACCGGGCAGCAGGGAAAACTATTTTCTGGGCGGGATCCTCGGTGTGGCGACTTTCTGCGCCATCTTCCTGATCGGGCTTCTTTCAGGGGTCTCGCTTGGTCTCCTGCTGCTTCGGGGGATTCTCTTCGGGCTTCTTGTAACGGGTTTGGGAACGGGCGCCGGATTCCTGCTTGAGCGACTGGTTCCCGGACTCTGGGACGATGGGTCCGGTCTGTCCGGGATGGGCCCGGCGATGGACACCGGTGAGGGTGGCGGGATTGACAGGGATGATCAGTCACAACCCAGTTTTGAGTATACCGTGAGCGATGATGTGGGGACGAGTGAACCCCTTCCAGACGGGA
>ERZ795056.3994-NODE-3994-length-15474-cov-5.527012_pt1 | contig 15474 bp, 13 predicted proteins | sample MGYA00375140_ERZ795056 | MGnify/ENA primary metagenome ERZ795056 (study PRJEB30185, sample SAMN05720227) | activated sludge metagenome | isolation source: Anaerobic digester | place: USA | collected 2015-03-09 ... | reverse complement strand
CTCGTGCAGTTTCACCCGTGGACTTTGGTACGGAACGCGACCCATCGGGAAGACGGAAGCGCACATAATAAATAGAATTTCTTTTGAGTAGTGAGAATGGTTTCCGTGACGGCATCTTAAACCCCTTTTAGTGTGCCGTCTGTTTGGTTACAGTTTGGTCACACTTGGTAAATTTAGAAGCGTCCGGTTTCGGGTAGCTTTCATAACTCCTGATTTAATCAGGAGTTACATGAGCGGGTGATGGGAATCGAACCCACGTGACCAGCTTGGAAGGCTGGAGTTCTACCACTGAACTACACCCGCGCTAAGCTTTATTTATATGGGGTCTTTGCTTACCTCCGGAGCCCCACTTTTCCGCTCGTTAATGTCATAAACAGAAATTATTTTAACCGGTATGTGTCAAGGAGAAATTGTTTGAATATACCGCCTATTCAATATCTCTCACATCCCGGGTCTGTAGGGTAGATGGGATCGGAGGGTGAGCGGGATCAGAGCCCCCTGCTGTGTGGACGGGGTCAGAGCTCCCTGCTGGGTGAGCGGGGTCAGAGCCCCCTGCTGGGTGAGCGGGGTCAGAGCCCCCTCCCCCATGCGGGTCAAGTCATGGCTTAGTTACACATACTGATAAAATGTATAGTAAATATTTATCATATATTAATGCAATTTTATTCTTGACAAATTATGTCTCATTTGGTAAATAATGGGGAAAAGTGGGGATTGTTGTTGAATCTCTCCTGTTGGTGGTGGAATATAAAATGTTTATGGGGGAATATCATCCGACTCTTGACGAAAAAGGAAGAGTTGCGATCCCGGTAAAGCTCCGAAAGGCCTTTGGTGAGAATGCGGTCATCAACACGCTCGTGCTTACGTACGGGTTCGACCGCTGCATCATGGCCTTCCGCGAGGATGACTGGGCGCAGTTCGTCAGGGAGAAGCTGGTTCCTCTGCCGCAGTCAAATCCTACCAACAGGAACTGGGTCCGCCATCTCATGGGCGGCGCCAGGGACCAGGAGCTGGACAAACAGGGAAGGATCATCATCCCGGCAAGCCACCTCGAATATGCGCAGATCAAGAACGAGGTGACTATACTCGGACTGAATGACCGGATCGAGATCTGGGCGACGGACATATACAAATCGTTCCGTCCGGACCAGGACTCCCTGAACGCGATGGCTGGCGACCTCGGTATCTGAGCGAAGCGTGCACGGGCAATCCGCGGCAGTGGTGACGCGGTTGCACGGGGCGGACCTGATCGAAAAAAGAATACGTTCTAATGAGACATAATGCAGGCGGGGGTGCCGTGGGCTATATTCATATTCCGGTCATGCCGGCGGAGCTGGTTCGATTCATTCGGGATTCAGCGTACCGTGGAGAGGGGATGCTGGTCGACTGCACGGCTGGAGAGGGCGGACATTCGGAGCTGCTCCTGGCAACGTTTCCCGAGATGCGCATTACGGCTTTTGACAGGGACGGCGAGATACTGAAAATAGCACAGGGGAGGCTGGAACAGTATGCAGGCCGAATTGATTTCATTAACGATAATTTTTCTCATATTTCTGAGCGTCTGGGATCGATGAAGTCGGAGATACGCTACTTCCTGTACGACTTCGGGATCTCCTCGTTTCATTTCGACGCGAGCGGCCGCGGCTTCAGCTTCGCGCGGGACGAGCGGCTCGACATGAGGCTGGACGGCGACGGCGAGGACGCGGGCGATATGGTAAACACCGCGGACGAGAAGACCCTGGCCGACATCATCTTCCGCTACGGCGAGGAGCGGTGGTCGAGGAGGATCGCGTCCGCCATCGTGCGCGCGAGGAGCGCGGCGCCGGTCGAGACTACCGGGCAGCTCGCGGACATAGTTCTCGGCGCGATCCCGAAGAGGTTCCACGTGAAGAACATACATCCCGCGACCAGGGTCTTCCAGGCGCTGAGGATCGCGGTGAACGACGAGCTGTCCGCTATAGAGCGGAGCATCGCCGATGCCTACGGGCTGCTGGCGCCCGGCGGGCTGATCATGGCGATATCGTTCCACTCGCTCGAAGACAGGATCGTGAAGGAAAAATTCCGCCGCCTCTCTCGCGGCTGCTTCTGCGGCGAGGAGTCGCGGAATTGCCGCTGCACGGGGGAGCGCGCGGTAAATATATTGACGAAAAAGCCGCTCCGCCCTGAAATTGATGAGGTCGAGAAAAACAGCAGGGCGCGGAGCGCGCGGCTTCGCGTCTGCGAAAAATTGCCGGTCCCGGCCGCGGCCGGGGCGGCCGGCTGAGAAAGAAACCGGAGGGACGCCATCAAGTACGTCGCCGTCATATTCTCGATGAGCCTGCTGGTCATACTCTACGTGTGGCAGAACATAGAGATCGTGAAGATCGGCATGGAAAACGACGCCCTTGCGGCGCAGGAACGGCGGCTTGTCAACGACAACGACCGTATCCGGTACGAGATAGAGCGGTATCGCAGGACGGACCTGGTCGAGGAGCGCGCACAGAGGGGAGGCTACCGCCAGGTGCTCCCGGGCGATATCGAGGTCATGGCGGTGCAGGGAAACCATGTTCAATAACGGTATATCCATAAAGACGGGTCTCGAAGAGCTGGCGGCTTCGGCGGCCGGCGCAGTCGAGATTGTCCGCGGGAACGGAACGGCCGTTACCTCGGTGGAATACGACTCGCGCGCCGTGAAGAAGGGAAGCCTCTTCGTCGCGGTCGAGGGTTACAAGAGCGACGGACACCGCTTCGTGCACGCCGCCGCGGAGAGCGGCGCGGCTGCCATATGCGTGGCAGCGGACCGCGTTGATGATTTCGCGTCCCTCGGCGAACGGGGGATAGCCATACTGGCCGCCGGCGACACCCGGACGGCGCTCTCCCGCCTCTCGGCGGCTTTTTTCGGCTTTCCCTCCCGCGCGATGCTGGCGATCGGCGTCACCGGGACCAACGGCAAAACCTCGATCACCTACATGCTGGAAGCTGTCATGAAGCGGCACGGCCTCAATCCCGGCGTCATCGGAACCATCAACTACCGCTGGGGCGGAAAAACCTGGCCCGCGCCCAACACGACGCCGGAATCGCGGGATTTGCAGGAGATCCTCTGGCGCATGAAGAGGGACGGGGTCACCGCCGTGATCATGGAGGTCTCGTCGCACGCGCTTGAGCTCCGGCGCGCGGACGATATCGATTTTGACGCCGCGGTCTTCACCAACCTTACCCGCGACCACCTGGATTTTCATCATGATTTCGAGCATTATTTCGAGGCCAAGAAGCGGCTCTTCCTGCTCCTCGAATCGAGCTTCAAGAAGGGCCGGTGCGGCATCGTGAATGCGGACGACGAATACGGCCGGGAGCTTCTCCTGCTCCGGAACCAGTATTCCTACCCGGTCATGAGCTTCGGCATCGACCACGAGGCGGACTACATGCCGGACCGTGCAAGCATCGTCAACGCGATCGACGGCGTGAGCTACCGCATGGAACGGCCCGATGCCGGCGTTTCCGTGGACCTCGGCCTGCTGGGGATGTTCCAGCTCTATAATTCCCTGGCGGCCCTCGCGGTCGCGCACCAGATGGGAGTCTCCTACGAGACGATCACGCAGGGCCTGGCCGACCTGGTAACCGTGCCCGGCCGCTTCGACGTGCTCAAGACGGACCGGGGCTTCGTTGTCATCGTCGATTATGCCCATACCGTGGACGCGCTCCTCAAGCTGCTCAGGTCGGTAAACGAGCTTGCCCACCGGCGGGTGATCACGGTGTTCGGGTGCGGCGGGGACCGGGACAGGACCAAGCGCCCTCTCATGGGGAAGGTCGCCGAGGAGAACTCGGACCTTGCCATCGTGACGAGCGACAACCCGCGCACCGAGGACCCGGACCTTATCATTCGCGACATCGTGGCCGGCCTCGAGGGGAAAAACCACGAGATCATCCCGGACCGTGAAGAGGCAATCGGCCGCGCAGTCGCTATGGCGGGCGAGGGCGATATCGTGGTGATAGCGGGAAAGGGACACGAGGACTACCAGATTATCGGGACTGAAAAGATACATTTTGACGACAAGGAAGTGGCGGCGCGCCGCCTCGCGGGATGAGGAAGGAATGATCGTAGAGTACAGATCAACGGTTGAGCGGATAGCCGAAGCGTGCGGGGGGCGTATCACCGCGGGGAGCGGACGGACCGTCATCGACACCGTGACGACGGACTCGCGGGAGCTGGGCAAAAACAGCCTGTTCGTGCCTATCGTCGGCGAGAAGTTCGACGGTCACGATTTCATCCCCGCACTGTCCGGGGCCGGGAGCATCCGCTCCTACCTCACCATGAAGGAAGGGTTCACCGGGACCGCAGCCGGCCGCGGCATCGCCGAGATCCTGTGCGGGAACACGCGCGCCGCCCTGGGTGCGCTGGCAGCGCGGCACCGGAACGCGATCGACCCGATCGTTGTCGGCATAACGGGGACCAACGGCAAGACCACCACCAAGGAACTCGTCTGCGCGATCCTGAGCACGCGCCGGAAGTGCCTGAAGAATGATAAGAACTACAACAACGAGATCGGCGTTCCCATGACTCTGCTCGGACTTGACGAATCGCACCAGATGGCCGTCATCGAGATGGGCATGAACCACTCCGGGGAGCTGGACCGCCTCTCCCGCATCGTGAAGCCCGACCTGGCGCTGATCACAAACGTCGGCGAGGGCCACCTTGAGTACCTGGGCTCGGTCGAGAACGTGGCCCGGGCGAAAGCCGAGATCATGAACGGCATGGTCCCCGGGTCGACCGTCGTCATCAACCGCGACATGACCTGCTTCGACCTGGTGAAGCGCATGGCGCGCACAACCGACCTGGTGGTGAAGACCTACGGGCTCACGGACGACGCGGACGTCCACCCTGATTCCTGCCGCCTCTCCCGCGAGAGCCTGGAGGTCACAATCAACGGCGCGGAGATAACCGCGCCCCTTTACGGCCTCCACAACGTCTACAATGTCCTGGCTGCCGCCGCGGTTGCACGGGAGTACCGGATAGAGCCGGGTGAGATCGGGCCGGCGCTGGCCGGCTTCGTGAACGTGGACGGCCGAAGCCAGATCATAGACCGGGGCTACCTGGTTATCAATGACAGCTATAATGCGAACCCGATGTCCCTGGTCTATGCACTCCGCTCGGCCGGGAAGATCTTCCCCGAACGGAGAAAGATCGCCGTGCTCTCTGACATGAAGGAACTGGGCGATTTCGCCCCGCAGTGCCATGTCGAGAGCGGGAAAGCAGTCCGTGAAAACGGGTTTGACATGCTGCTTCTCTGGGGCGATATGTCCCGCTATTACGCGGAGGGAGCGGCCGGGGCCGGGCTCGACCCGGACCGGATCCGGCAGTTTGAGAGCAAGGACGAGCTGTCGCGTTATCTTAAAGACATTCTTGACGAGAACGACGTCGTTCTTATAAAGGGATCGCGCTCCATGAAAATGGAAGAAGTCGTTAATGCCGTAACCGGAAGAGAGGAGTGAAATGCTGTACTATTTTATTCTGCCGCTGAAAGAGTACCTCGGTTTCCTGAGGCTGTTCCAGTATATAACCTTCAGGTCCGCCTACGCGGCGCTCACCTCGCTCCTCCTGGTCCTGATCCTGGGCAACCTGGTGATTCGGTGGCTGCGCGCCCTCAAGCTGGGCGAGGAGATACGGGCCCTGGGCCCGGAGAGCCACAAGCTGAAGGCGGGCACGCCCACCATGGGCGGCATCATTATCATAGGCGCGGTGCTCGGCTCGATCGCGCTATGGGGCAATTTCGCCAGCCCCTACCTCATCATCCTGTCCGGCGCGACCGTTGCCCTCGGCGGGCTCGGTTTCGCCGACGACTACATCAAGTCGATCCTCAAGAGGAAAGAGGGCGTCTCCGCGAAGGTCAAGCTCCTCGTGCAGATGTCCGTCGCTCTGGCCGTCGCGCTCCTGGTGTATTATCTTCCTTCCAATAAAACGGAAGTTTCAACGCTCTACGTCCCCTTCATAAACGAAGCGGTCGTGGACATGGGTCTTTTATGGGTCGTCTTTGCCGTCATAGTGATCGTTTCCACCACCAACGCGGTCAATCTGACTGACGGCCTTGACGGCCTGGCCATCGGGTCGGTCATGACCGTGGGCGTAAGCCTGGGGATCATGGCCTACCTGACCGGCCACTCTACAATCTCCGCCTACCTCCGGATTCCGCACATACCGGAAGCGGCCGAGCTAACCGTGTTCATCGCGGCCCTCATGGGCGCCGCGCTCGGCTTCCTCTGGTTCAACAGCAACCCGGCCACCGTGTTCATGGGCGATACCGGGTCGCTCGCGCTGGGCGGAATCATCGGCATCGTGGCGGTCATGATCAAGAAGGAGATTTTCCTGTTCATCGTCGGCGGGGTCTTCGTGGTGGAGGTTCTGTCGGTGATCATCCAGGTCGCCTCCTTCAAGCTCAGGAAAAAGCGCGTGTTCAAGATGTCGCCGCTCCACCACCATTTCGAGCTCTCCGGCTGGTCCGAGCAGAAGGTCGTGGTGCGGATGTGGATACTGGGGGTCATACTGTCGATCCTGGGGCTGAGTTCGTTGAAGATATTGTAGGCTGGGGACCTCACCCCCCCCCCTTCTCCTGTGGGGAGAAGGGGGAATGGGGGATGAGGTCATAAAAATGAATATGATGCAAGGAACCAACAACATAAAAAAAGCCCTCGTCATCGGAATGGGCTACCGGACCGGGCTCGCGGCGGCAAACTTCCTCGCTGCGAAAGGCGTGGCGGTAACGGCCTCTGACAGCAAGCCGGCGGCGGAGCTGGCCGATGTGCTGACGAAGCTCGACCCCTCGGTGCGGGTCGTTGTCGGCGGGCAGGACCCCGCTCTCATCGGCGAGGGCTTCGACGCGGTCATCCTCTCGCCTGGCGTTCCCCGGAGCATCCCGCTGGTGGCGGAAGCGTACCGGAGGAGCATTCCGGTCATGGCCGAGGTCGAGCTCGCCTGGCGCAATCTCGCGGGCAGTGTCGTGGGGATAACCGGCACCGACGGCAAATCGACAACGACCGCGCTTGCCGGCCACCTGTTCCGCGAGCTGGGCTTCGACGCGCACGTAGGCGGCAACATCGGGATCCCTCTCATCTCCTTCGCCGGGAAAACGGCGGCGGACTCCGTCATCGTGGCCGAGCTCTCCTCGTTCCAGCTCGAGGCCATCATCGATTTCCGGCCCGACGCGGCGCTGTTGCTGAATGTGACCCCGGACCACCTGGACCGGTACGATTCCATGAACGACTATTTCAGGGCCAAGATGCGGATCGCAATGAACCAGACCGCGGATGACAGCTTTATCTATAACCGGGACGACGAGAGGGCATGCGCCAGCGCCGCCACCGTCGCGTCCCGCGCGCTCTCCTTTTCAAGCAGGTCGGAAGACGCGGACATATACTACCGCGATGGCACTGTTCTGCTCCGCGAGGGGGGGCGCACGGTGCTCGAGGCCGGGAGGCTTGCGATCATGGGGCTCCATAATGTGGAGAACGCCATGGCCGCCGTTCTCGCGGTGCTTGCGGTCATGAAGAAAAGGGGCATGGTCCCGGACTATGACCGGATCGCGCGCGCCGCCTATACGTTCCCCGGGCTGGAACACCGCCTGGAGCGGGTCGGCTCCTACCGTGACCGCGAGTTCATCAACGATTCCAAGGCCACCACCGTGAACGCGGTGCTGACGGCCCTGAAGAGCCTGAAGGGGCAGGGCGTGCTCATCCTCGGCGGCCGTACCAAGGGTGACGATTACTCGAAGATAGCGGCAGGCCTTGACGGGAGGATACGCTCCCTGGTGCTGATCGGCGAGTCCCGGGAGTCTTTCTCGAAGATATTCAGCGGGTACCGGCAGGTGACGGCCGGGACCATGGACGACGCGGTTGCCGCGGCGATGCGCGAAAGCCGGGAGGGCGATGTCATACTCCTCTCACCCGCGTGCGCGTCGTTCGACATGTATAAAAACTACGAGGAGCGGGGGGCGGCCTTCCGGGAATCGTTCCGGCGCCTGTCCGAAGGTGTGATAGCATGGACCTGAAATCCTTCGTCGACATCCGCCGCCTGAAAGAGCCGGACCTGGTTCTGTTCATCCTGATCCTGGTTCTCGCGGCCGTGGGGATCGCCATGTGCTACAGCGCCAGCGCAGTCTACGCGATGAAGACCTTCGGCGACGCGTTCCATTTCCTGAAGCGCCAGCTCATATGGTTCACCATCGGCTTTATCTTCATGTTCATATGCACTGAGGTCGATTACCGCAATTATATCAGGTACACCAAGATAATGCTCCTTGTTTCGCTCGTCATGCTGGTACTGGTCCTCCTTCCGGGCATCGGCCACAGCGCCAAGGGGTCGGCCCGCTGGCTGGGCTTCGGTTTCGTGACCTTCCAGCCCTCCGAGTTCGTGAAGATATGCGTGGTCATTTTCCTGGCGAAGGTATTTTCCTCGGAGGCGGAGGACCACTTCATCCGGATACTCATCCCGGTCATCATCGTGTCGGTCTTTTTCCTGCTGGTCATCCTGCAGCCAGATTTCGGGACTGCCATGGACATCCTCCTGGTGTCCGTGTTCATCCTGTTCGTGTCCGGGTTCCCGCTGACATACATCGTCTCCCTGTTCATCATCAGCATCCCGATGTTCTACCTCATGATATACTTCGTCGAATACCGGAAAGACCGGATGGTCGCCTTCTTTAATCCCTGGGCCTACCGGTACGGCATCGGCTACCATATCATCCAGGCCTTCATAGCCTTCAGGATGGGCGGCTTTTTCGGCACGGGCCTCGGGAACGGCACCCAGAAGATCTCGCGGCTCCCGGAACCGCATACCGATTTCATATACGCGGTCATCGGGGAGGAGGCCGGCCTGGTTGGCACGGTCCTCATCGTCCTCCTCTTCCTTGCAGTGCTATGGCGGGGGATTGTTATCGCCACCGGCGCACAGGACAATTTCGGGCGCCTTCTCGCGGTCGGGCTTTCGCTCATGATCGTGATACAGGCGTTCATCAACATCAGCGTGGTGACGGGCGGGCTCCCCACGACGGGCATCCCGCTCCCCTTTATCAGCTACGGCGGCTCGTCGCTTCTCGCGAACATGATGGCGGCGGGAATACTCCTGAACATCTCCCGGCACCAGGGAGCCGCCCACCAGGAAATGAAACTATTTGAAGAGGTATTACAGTGAACACGAAAAGCGAAACAAGCGTCCTCATCGTGGCCGGGGGAACGGGCGGTCACATCAGCCCGGGGATATCCCTGTACCAGGAGTTCCGGACTGTCGGGGTACGGGCGCTGTTTCTCTCCGGGAAGCGCGACGAGCGCTTCTCCTCCCTCTCTGAAGTGGCCCCGGAGGACATGCACCGTTACCGGGCGCCGTCGTTCGCGAAAAACCCGGTGAAGCTCCTGCTGTTCCCGGTGGCTTTCGCCGGCGCCGTGCTGTCCGCGCGGAAGATCATCCGGAAGAACGGCGTCCGCGCCGTCATCGGCATGGGCGGGTACGTGTCCGCGCCGGCCCTCATGGCAGCGAAGATGATGAAGGTCCCCCTGTTCCTGTGCGAGCAGAACTCGGTGCCCGGCAAGGTCACCCGGTTTTTCGAAAAGCACGCCCGGATGATCTACGGCACGTTCCAGGGCGCGACCGCCTATTTGAAGCACGCGGACAGGTACATGCGAGCCGGCAACCCGATCAGGAAAAACGTCCTGGTCGACGCCAAGAAGGATGAGGCGAAAAAGGCCTTCAACCTGGGCCACTGCAAAAAGGTGATCCTCGTCATCGGCGGGAGCCAGGGCGCGGTCCGGATCAACGAGCTGATGTTCGGGCTGAAAAAGGACTATTCGGACGAGCTCAAGAGCGTCGGGCTGATATGGAGCACGGGCGATTTCTCCTTCCAAAATTACAGGGATAGAATAAATAATGAAATTGACGAGGGATCGATTTATCTGTCACCCTTCATCGACAAGGTCGGACTGGCGTACCGGGCGGCGGACATGGCCATATCCCGGTCCGGTGCGGGCGTTATGATGGAGCTGGCCGCGATGGGACTTCCCTCGATCCAGATACCCTATCCGCACGCTGCCGACGGCCACCAGGACAAGAACGCGGACGAGTTCGTGACGGCGGGCGCGGCAGTCAAGTTAGACAACGAGGACGCGGTGCCAGAGAAAGTGATGCCGGTCATCCATGACCTGTTGAACAACCCCCGGGCTCTCGGGCGGATGTCCGAGAAGGCCCTGGCGGTCGCCATGGCGAACGCGGCGGAAGTAATCGTAACGGATGTGATAAAACATGTTTCGTAAGTCTAAGAAAATGCATTTCATCGGGATCGGCGGCATCGGCATGAGCGGCATCGCCGAGATCCTGATAAACCTGGGATATGAGGTCTCCGGATCGGACTTGGTCGAATCGGAGAAGACCCGGCGGCTGGCCTCGCTCGGCGCGCGGATCTTCATAGGACACCTCCCGTCCAACATCAACGACTACCACGTCGTCGTGACCTCCAGCGCCATAAACCCGGGCAACGCGGAGCTCGCCGAGGCAAAGAAGCGCGGCATTCCCGTCATCCATCGCTCGGAGATGCTGGCCGAGCTGGTGCGGATGAAATACGGGATCGGCGTGGCCGGCACCCACGGCAAGACCACCATCACGTCGATGCTCTCCTACGTGCTGTTCCACGCCGGGATGAACCCGACGGCCGTGGTCGGCGGCACGGTGCTCAATTTCAACACCAACGCGCGGGTCGGCGAAGGCGACTATATAGTTTTCGAAGCGGACGAGTCGGACGGCTCGTTCCTCAAGCTCCTGCCCTGCATCGGCATAGTGTCGAACATCGACGCGGACCATCTTGACCACTACAAGTACTTCCAGGGCCTGAAGGACGCGTTTTTATCCTACATCAACACGATCCCGTTTTACGGCTACTCGGTCCTCTGCATCGACGACACGACCGTGCGGGAGCTCCTCCCGAAAGTCGAGCGTCCGTACTACACCTACGGCCTGTCCGAGGACGCGGACTTCCGGGCCATGGATATAACCATGGCTGACGGGATGACCCGCTTTCGCTGCCTCTACCGGGGCGATTCGATCGGCGACTTCTCGATCCGCCAGCTCGGCAACCACAACGTGGTCAACTCACTGTCGGTGATCGCGGTCGCCCTGGAGATGGACATGCCGGTCGGCGTGATCCGCGAGGGACTGGCCGAGTTCCGCGGCGTGGGCCGCAGGCTCGAGCTCGTGGGCGAGGCCGCGGGAGTGAAGGTGTTCGATGACTACGGCCACCATCCGACCGAGATCCGCGCCACCCTGGACGCGCTCAAGAAGCTGGGCAGGCGGATCATCGTGGTGTTCCAGCCTCACCGGTACACCCGGACCCAGCTCCTCTGGGACGAGTTCGGCCAGAGCTTTGCCAACGCGGATGAGCTCTACCTTACCGAGATATACCCGGCAGGCGAGGCGCCCATCGAGGGCGTGACCTCCGGCCTGATCCGCGAGGCGATCGGGAAGCACGAGGGGCGGGATATAGACATTATCATGCGTTTCGAGGACATACCGGCCCGGATCGCCCGGAGCGTGCAAGGGGACGATATCGTCCTCACGCTGGGTGCCGGCGACATATACAAGGCTGGAGCGCGCATCATAGACGAGATACGGAAGAGGTCGCACTGAGATGAAGAAGCGGGCCCATACAATCGCGGGGATCATGCTCTGCCTGGCCGCGGCCGGGGGCACGGTCCTGGCCGATGACATACGGAAAGTCCGGACCGTCGAGTTCCGGGGCCTGGACCTCCTCTCCAAGTACGACCTCATCCGCGGAGCGCGGATCAAGGCGGCGGACGACGGCATCATTGTTGACGTGGATTCGGTGGAGCTGGTCCTTTCGCGGAACTCTTTCCTCGCCTCCTACAACGTGAAGGAGACGGGCGGACGGCTGGTCATCTCCGTGGAAGAGAAAAAGCCGGTCCTGATCGTCGCGGTGGAGCGCGGCGGTAAAACCGACCTGTACGAGCTTGACGCGGCCGGCGCCGTCATATCGAAGAACGACGTCCACACCGGTCGGGTTCCGGTCCTCGTCCTCGGCGGCGGGGGCTTCCCGGGCGGTGCGGCCGCGTCGCGTTCCCGGAGCCTCATCGGGCTCATGGCGCTGGTCAGGAGGACGAACCCGGCGCTCTACCGGGAGCTTGCCGAGGTAAACGCGGTGGACGGCGCATTGAGCGTGAGATTACGGGAAAGGAAAACCGAATATATACTGGATCCGGAAGCCGGTGACTTTACCAGGCTCGCGTACATCGCGGGCTATTGCGACCGGAAAGAACGGTACCCGGATGAGATAAACCTCACCGGCAATGCTGTGATTGTCAGGTGAAACGAGGAGCGTAGTATGGAAGAAATCCTGGTAGGTCTGGATATCGGCACAACGAAAACCTGCGCGGTGATAGGCACCATGAACGCGAACGGCCAGGTGGAGGTCATCGGCGTGGGCGTCACTCCCTCGAAGGGGATGAAAAACGGCGTCATAGTCAACATCGACAACACCATGGCATCCGTCGTAAAAGCCATCGACGAGGCGGAGCTGATGGCCGGGTACGAGGTGACCGACGTCATCGTCGGGGTCAGCGGCCAGCACGTCAAGGGGCAGAACTCGCGCGGGGTCGTCGCGGTCTCAAGCCGGAACCGGACGATAGCGACCCAGGACGTCAAGAGGGTCATCGAGGCGGCGCAGGCCGTGGTGATACCGGTTGACCGGGAGATACTGCACGTGCTGTCGAAGGAATTCTCGGTGGATGACCAGATCGGGATCAAGGACCCGATCGGGATGAGCGGCGTGCGCCTGGAGGCCGAGGTCCACATCGTCACCGGGTCATCCTCCAGCATACAGAACATGATCAAGGCGGTCGAGAAGGCCGGATTTCAGTACCGCGACATCGTCTTCAACCCGCTCGCGGCGGCCGATGCGGTGCTCTCCCGCGACGAGATGGAGCTGGGCGTTGCGCTCCTGGACATCGGAGGCGGCACCATAGATATCATCGTGTACCTCGAGGGCGGCGTGGCCTACTCATCGGTCCTCTCGATCGGGGGGATTCACGTGACCAACGACATCTCGATAGGCCTGCGGACGCCCATCGAGTCAGCGGAGCTCATCAAGCAGAAGTACGGCTGCGCGGTTCTCGACCTGGTTGACCCGTCAGAGGTCGTCGAGGTCCCGTCCGTGGGCGGGCGTCCGCCGCGGAAGCTGCTGCGCCAGGAGCTCACCCAGATCATCGAGCCGCGCGTCGCGGAGATGATGGAGATGGTGGAGCGCGAGCTGGCGCTCTCCGGAAAAAAGGACATGCTCTCGGCAGGCATAGTTCTCACGGGCGGCGGGAGCATGCTCGACGGCTCCATCGAGGCGGCCGAGCGCGTTTTCAACATGCCGGTCAGGCTCGGCGTACCGCGCGAGATTGCGGGGCTTGTGGACCGGGTCGCGACGCCGCAGTTCGCGAACGGCGTTGGACTTTTAAAGTACGGGCTCAAGATGGGCCAGCTGAGGGCCGGCAGGCTCTCCCCGGAAAAGGGAGGGAGCGTCTTCGGCAGGCTCAAGAAGTGGATAGAGGAATATCTGTAGGACCCTTCCCATCCCCCCTTTGCATGGGGGAGGCGGGCGGTAGAAAAGAAGAATGTATAACCCACTACATATTAAACGCACAGGCGAAGAGATATACAGGTTAATGAGACATAATACCAGAGGGGGAACGAAATGTTCAAACTAGAAGAAGAAAAGCCTTTAACCACAGTCATCAAGGTAGTCGGGGTAGGGGGAGCGGGGTGCAACGCCGTTAACAGGATGATCGCCACAGGCATGGAGGGGGTCGAGTTCATCGTCGCGAACACCGATTCCCAGCAGCTCAGGGACAGCCTGGCGCCGGTCAAGATACAGATCGGGACCAAGCTCACGCGCGGCCTCGGCGCCGGCGCGGACCCGAATGTCGGCCGCGAGGCGGCAAACGAGGACCGGGACAAGATACACAAGGCCCTCAAGGGAGCGGACATGGTCTTTATCACCGCGGGCATGGGCGGCGGTACCGGTACCGGCGCGGCGCCGATCGTCGCGGAAGTGGCCAAGGAGCACTCGGCGCTCGTCGTGGGCGTGGTGACCAAGCCCTTCAGGGTGGAGGGGAAGAAGCGGCTCGGCCAGGCCGAGGCCGGGATCACCAGCCTGAAGGAGAAGGTAGACACGCTCATCACGATTCACAATGACCTTTTACTGAAAATTATAGACCGCCGCACGCCGATCGAAGACGCGTTCAAACTGGCAGACGACATTTTACGTCAGGGCGTACAGGGGATAGCCGACCTGATCATGGTGACGGGCCTGGTCAATGTCGACTTCGCAGACGTGCGCACCGTCATGCGGGAGACCGGGGACGCGCTCATGGGCGTGGGCATCGGCACGGGCGAGAACAAGGCGCTCGAGGCGACGCAGCAGGCCATCAACAGCCCGCTCCTGGAAGAGACCAGCATCGAGGGCGCGAAAGCGGTCCTCATCAACATCGCCGGCGGCAACGACCTGTCCCTCCACGAGGTAAACGAGGTGACCGACGTGATCACCCGCCAGGTGGACCCGGATGCCAATATCATTTTCGGCACGACCATCGACTCCGCCCTTTCGGACCGGGTGCGGGTGACGGTCATCGCCACCGGCTTCGACCGGCGCCGGAACATGATCAACCGGGGCGGCAGCACGCAGGCGAATACGCGTACCGGCAACCCTCTCACGCTCATCGAGGGACAGCCGGAGCGCCAGGAGAAAAAGGCGGTCATGAAGAGCTTTTCCCTCGGAAGCGAGCCGAGGCGCCAGCGCGACTTCGGGAACGAGGACCTGGACATTCCGACATTTTTACGGAGGGGAGTGGAATAGCACCATTCCGGCTGAATGATAGAACCTGACAGCGGTGAAACAATCGGTTCCTTCCTGGCCGAGACGATCGGTGAATACACGGGGGTGGAGATACTGGACGGCGATGCCTCCACCCGCCTGTATTACCGGGTTTCAACCGCGGCAGGGACCTATGTCCTCTGCCGGGACAATGCCTTTATAAACGTGCCGGAGACGGTATTTCCCTTCACGGTCATGCACCGGCTGCTGGAGGGAAGGGTGCCGGTACCGGCAGTATATGCCATGGATAACCGCCGGGGTCTCTTTCTTATTCAGGATCTCGGCGACGATCTCGTGGAATATGTCGTTCCACTCCAGGATGACGGAGGGACAGAGCGTCTCTACCGCTCATGCCTGGAGAACCTCTTTGCCATACAGCGTATACGGGGGAAGGGCAGCGTGCCCTTCTCCCTTTCTTTTGATATGGCAAAGCTGATGTTCGAATTTGATTTCTTCCTTGAACATGCGCTGGCCGCATATTTCCATGCGCCGGCGGGCGGCCCGGATTCGGTCTCCCTGAGGACCGCGTTCATCTCGATCGCCGAAGCGCTCTACCGGCCGGAGCTGTTCGTGCTCAACCACCGGGACT
>ERZ795056.3990-NODE-3990-length-15485-cov-7.044588_pt1 | contig 15485 bp, 10 predicted proteins | sample MGYA00375140_ERZ795056 | MGnify/ENA primary metagenome ERZ795056 (study PRJEB30185, sample SAMN05720227) | activated sludge metagenome | isolation source: Anaerobic digester | place: USA | collected 2015-03-09 ... | reverse complement strand
GCCGGACTGCTCGCAGCAGGCGACGAGGCCGCTGTCGTGGGCCAGCCTTTGGAAACTTGGTTCGAGCGCCAGACCGTGCTTGAACCGATGATGGCCAGCATCCGGAACGGTGAAGGCTGGACGGGCGAACAACGCCAGCTTTGCGGCGAGAAAACGCGCTGGCTGCTGGTTTCGGCGGTGCCCGACGTCAACGAGGACGACGAGTTGTGCGGCATGGTGCTCTCGGTGCGCGACATGGCGGATCGGCGGCGCGCCGAGATCGCGGAGCAGCAGGCCGAACGCAGCCGGGCCATGGCGGAGAGTCTCACTTCGGCCTGCCATGCGCTGGGACAGCCGGCCACCGTGCTGCTGACGAGCGTCGAGATGCTCAGGCTGGACGACATGCTCGACGCGGCGACGCGGCAAGAAATGATCGATCTCTGTTACAAGGCGGCGATCCAATTGCGTGAGCGTATGCAGCAGTTGGGAGCCGCCCGCTGGCGAGCGCCTGCGGCCGGGGCGCCGGGAATGTCAACGGGCTGCATCACGCACATCCCGGACAGCGAGGAGGGACAGGCATGAGACGCATCTGTAAACGCGAGGGGTTTACCCTGGCCGAGACGGTCATCGCGATGGCGCTGCTGGCCATCATCATGATGGCGGTTCTGCCGTTGGTCGACCAGATCATCTGCCGCTTCCAGATGGCGCGCGACCACTATGTGGCGGTGACGCTCTGCCAAGGACGCATCGAACGCGCGCGGTCCGAGCCGTACAGCCAGTTGGAGGCGTGGATTGAAACCGACCTTCTCGTGGATGATTTCGGCAACCCCGCATCGCCCGGCGGACGTTTCCGGCGCACGACCACCGTGCAGCGGGACACGCCGTCGGAAGGAATCACCCTCATGACGGTGCGCACCGATATCTGCAGTTGTTCGCGCTTGGGATGGCGCAAGGTCATGCATCCCATTCCGGACGGCGCGTTCAAGTGTCATTTTACCGCAGAACACGAGCAGATGGGCTATCTGTTCACCGAATACCAGCAAAGGAAGTGAGCATGAAGAAGGGTTTCACCTTGGTCGAAACCATGATGGCGCTCGCCGTCATGTCGCTCGCTGTGGCCGCGGCCATGGGCCTGTGGATCCTGTTCATGTACAAAACGCAGCGCGCGAACACGCAGGTCGAGCTGGACATGGATGTCCGATCGGTGATCGAGCGCTTCCGCACCGAGGTGCGCAACACGGCGCGCGAAACCATCGTCTTCTATCCGGAACAGCGCGAGCCGTATGAGGCGGTCAGCTTCGCGCTGGCCGCCGACGACGACGGTGACGGCCTGATGGATATGGATGCAGGCGGCTCAAACATCCTGTGGCGACAGACCGTGGTCTACCATGTATGGAACCACTCGCCCTACCAGATGCGGCGCACCGTTTTCCGCAACCGCAGCCCGCTTGCGAGCTACGCCGACCGCTACAACCAGGTCGCGGCGGTCGTGATGGACGGCGAGGGTGAGGGCGCCTGCCTGGCCGGGGAGCGCGCGAGTACGTCGGTAATGTTCCAGAATCTGTTCACCGGCCGTCTGTGGCATGCCACCGCCCGTTTTGACGGCTATTCGCCCCGCCCGAACGTCCGCGAAAAAATCACCTTCGGCAGCCTGCCGCTCGCGCCGGGCGCCCACACGGTGAACTTTAAAATCGCCGGCAAGAATCCGGACGCCCTGGCGCGCCGCCTGCGCCTGGACCAGGTCACCGCCAGCGTCTCGTCCTGGCCGGTGGAGGCCGAAGGCTGCCAGACGGCCGGGGTCAGCGCCGGACCGTTTTTCGTCGGCCAGGGCCTCAGCTCGGCGGCCTATGGCCTGACGGCGGCGACGGCGTCGAACGGCGACACGCTCTCGCTCACGCTGTTCAACGACGCGATTGAAGAACGCGTCTTTATCGGCGAAGGCCGCAACGTGAGCTTCTCGAATACCGTCGTGCGCTTCGACGCGACCAACGCGCCCGCGGGCTTCGAGCAGGGCGTGTACGTGACCAAGCTGGACGGGCAGTACGCGACCGCCTGGTGGGGCAGCGTCCAGTCGGAGATGGCCAGCGATCCCGACACCGTGGGGCGCGACCATTCGGGATCGGCGGATTACCTGTTTAAGCCGCCCACCAACTTTGTCCTGCGTATCCCGGTGCTGGGCTCCTACGTGCGCGCCGACGGCTATGGCCCCGTTTTCCGCATGTATAAGTCGTTCTATAACGGCGGGCTTGCTATCTATGACCCCGCCTATGCGGTGACGACCAATTATGCCTCGCCGTCCATCGAGGACGGTACGCCGTTGGTGCGCTTGGCCTTCTATCAAAACGGCGTGAAGAAAGCCAGTTGGGCCGCCTGCACAGAGGGCGGCGTGGATCTGCGACCGGACGGTCCGCAGCACCGGGTTTTTGCCGGGCAAGGCTTCCTCTTCTCCTGCCGGATGGAGCCGGGCACGCCCGGCAGCGACGGTATCCGCGCCTTTGATGTCACGTCGGTCCCCGGCAAGGAGTGGGTGTGCTGGGTCTTGCCGGGCGGCACCGCCGAGATGGCGATGCAGCATGACTGGTCCGGGCTGAGCTATGAGCCGCTCTACCGGAAAATCATGTTGACCAACAAATTGATCATGCCCGGCTTGGTCTGCATGACCGTCAACTTTGCCGATGCGGGCGAATACTGTTCGCACGTCTTCGACACGCGCAGCCAAACCGGAGCGCCCAAGAAAATCGCTTGGGAGGTCGATGCGCCCGCAAACAGTTCCTTCAAGCTGTATGCGCGCGGCGGCAATGCGCTGACGCTGGACGGCTTCGGAATTGAAGACGCGGCCGCGTGGCAGGATCTGGGCGAGGCCTCCAACGGCGGCGGTTTTGCCGGGAACACGGGGCGGTATGTCCAGTTCCGGTGCCTCTACACCGCACAGCCGGCCAGCGCATATCCGGCCGCAGGCAGCGGCGTGGGCCTCGCGGGGCCTTACCGCAGCAACACCCCGCGTCTGCGGCGCGTGCTGATCACCTGGGCCGGCGAAGAGAAGTATGTCGATGTCTCGGCCACGGTCCTGAAGGGGCCGGACTGCGGGATCTTCACCGTGGATGTGGATGGACGCGAGTTGGTGCAGGGTGTTACGATGGAGATCGAGATCTTCAAGGATGTGCGCACCCAGACGAGCAAACGCGAACGGCTGCGCTCGGCCATGACGGCCGAGGTCGAGCCGCGCAACAGTGGCAAGTAGAAGGGAGGGAGACGCGCATGAAAAAGAACAGAGAGAATAAAGGTTCGGCGCTGCTGATCGTGCTGGGAATCATCACGGTGGTCACCATCACGGCTGGTGCGATGAGCTTCACGGCGACGCAGCAGATGCGTTCGGCGCAGATCACGCGCGATATGCTTAAGGCGCGGCTGATTGCGGAGTCAGGGTTGAATAAGGCCTATAATTCGGTCAAGACCGATTTTACGCGGATCAGCAGTTGCTCGGAAAAAGGCGATCTGGGCGGCGGCACCTTTACGGTGCACGCGGTGACGGCTTTGGGCGGCAATCCGAATCGCGCGCAACTGGTGTCGGAAGGCCTTTGCGGGCTCGGCCGGGCCGTCGTGTCGGCGGATCTGGAAAACATCCCTGTCAAGACCGGCGACGACGACGCCAGCGATGATTTTTTCCCGATGTTTTATGACCTGCTGGTCGGCGGGGATCTCCTGCTGAACGGCAATATCCGCGCACTGTTCGACGCCATCTTCTCAAACGGGACGCTCACGGTCGGAGGGAGTTCTTTCCTCGGAGCCACCAAGCTGTCCAGCGCGAAAAAAGTCGTGATCAAGAATCCCAAAAAGGTCTCGGGGCCTTACACGACCGAAGAGAACTGCCCGCCGCAGGCGATTTCGCCCGAGGCGTTGACGGCGGCCATCGACGCGTTCAAGGCGTACGCGCAGGCGAATGACGCGGTGTATGCCTCCGGCGCCGACATTCCGGTTGCCCCGCCCGGCGGGGTCGCGTACTGCACGGGCGACGCCTCGGCGTGGAGCGGCCAGGGCACGGGGTGTTTCATCTTTGAGGGCGAGGTTTCGTTTCAGGGCAGCGGCATTGATGTGCAGTCGGTAGACGGCTATCCGGCGCTGATCGTGCTGAGTGCGTCTGAGGTCAAGCTCAACGCGGACGCGGTAGTCCACGGCGCGATCATCATGCCGAACGCGAGCTTCAAGGTCAACGGCCACGCCGAGATCCATGGCGCGATCCTGGTCGGCCAGGGCATGGGCGGCAACGGCACGGCCGATCTGTATCCGGGGGATGCCGGCCAAGGCTTTAATCTGCCGCCGCAGCAAACCATCACGGACAATGTCGTGATTACTGCATGGCATTAACAGAGAACGGGCGGGGGACAATGAAGGCCTACACGAAACTACCGGAGCGGGACGCGGTGTTGCTGGTGAGGGCCTTGGGGTTATTGGTCAATCAGGCGGGCGTTTACGGGCCTGCCCACAAGGTGACCCAGAGCGCCGCGATCAGCGTCTTTGCTGAGCTGGAAGCGAGTGTCCAGCGCTACGGCGCGATCGAGATCGCGCTGAAAGACAACCGGGTGCTGCTGAACGGCTCGCTGGACGGGCTGGACGCCGCATCCGTGAAGAATCTTGTCGACCGCATGGTGCTGCACAAGATCGGCGGCCTGCTTTTTCTGCCGCCGCTCAACCGCGACGAGTTTCTCATCTGTATCACCCTGTTCGGGACGCCGCCCGCGACGTTGGCGGCGCAGGGCGGTTTCGAGGCCGCGCTGAAACAGGCCGGCCTGCGCAGCGTGCAGGTCGTGGCCGTGGCCTATCAGCGCGTGAACGAGGCGGAAGCGCCGCCGACGTCGTTCTCCGGCGAGCCGCGGTCTGAGCCCATCACGTCTGCCGGACTTGAAGATTTGGCCGCTGCCTGGGCGCGTGATTTCGTTCCGCAGGACGCCGCGCCGGAGGAGCCGGAGACTCCGAAAGAATCCGCGCAACAGGACCGTGCCGCGCAATTGGCCTCGCTGCTGCGCGAGACCGCCGCCATGCTGGAGCGCGACGGCGCCTTGACCGATGCACAGCAGCAGCAGCGGGTGCTGGAGGCGGTCACCCGCATCCGCGACGCGCTGGCGACTTCAACCCGGGAGTCAGAACGCCATATCGCGGCTTTGGCGGATCAGGTCGACGCCGACCGCCAGACCATCGCCAGCATCGAATCCGCCGCGCGCCGGCGCGGCCTCGGCATCCGGCTGACGCGCGCCGAATTGATCGAGCGCTACGCCGAACTCAACCAGGAGATCGTGCAGCCGCTGACCGTCTCGACCGGGGTGATCGACATGCTCGGGTCCGGCAAGGCGGGGCCGCTCACCCCTTCGCAGCACGACATGCTGCGCCTAGCCTCGGAGAGCGTCGAGCGCGTCAACCAGCTCGTGGCCTACATGCGCCGCATCGCCGGCCTGCCCGACAGCTTGACGCCGGACACGGCGATCATCGCTGACTCCTACCGGTAAGGAGTGAAAGACGGGGCTTTCTTGCGGAAGGCCCCCTCCTTTTCCGAACAAAAGAAGGAAGGATCCCCTTGCGGAGGACCCTTCCTCTGCATGCGTCAGGCACGCGCATGCTCAGGCATGGAACGAGAGGTCTCAGTTGGGCAGCACGTGGCCGTCGGAAGAGCCGAGTGAACATGACGCGCGCGTTCCTCCATCCGTCGGCAGCGTATAGGTGCCGCCCGCCTTGCAGAGCGGCGTGACTTTGAGGAAGCCGGCCGCGCCGTCACCCACCAGATCTGTCAAGGCGCCGACCGTCGCCCCCGCCAGCTTGGCCTGCTCGTAGGCCGCTTCGATCTGCTTGAGGTTCGAGATGCAGGCGTTCTTCTGCGACTCTTTGCGGGACTTGACGAAGTTCGGAATCGCGATGGCGGCCAAGATGCCGATGATCGCGACCACAATCATAATCTCAACCAGCGTGAAACCTTGACGGTTCTTTTTCATGAGGTGTTCCTTCATTTTTTCAGTTGGAGGGTCAACCGGCATCCTGTCGGTTTACGAGTATCCTTAAGCATGACGTGTGCCAAGACAGCCGGAAGTTAGGAGTTAGGAGTTAGGAATTAGGAATTAGGAATTAGGATTTAGGAGTTGGAGGGTGGGCGGGAGAAGGGAGAAGGGAGGAAGGAGGAGGGAGGAAGGAGAAAGGAGGAACGGGGCGTATTTTGGCGCCGTGCTTTTACACTCGCCGTTGCGAGCCACTGTGTGGTCGCAACAAGGACAGAAACGCGAACGCCCAACGCCAACAAACCAATGAACTAACCTAACGCGGGCCACGCCCGCAACCCAAAATTCTCACCACGAAGTCACGAAGGACACGAAGAAGGAGCGAGTCATTAAAAAATTTCGTGTTCTTCGTGCCTTCGTGGTGATAAAACTTGTTATTTATTGCTGTTGTTGGTTTGTAAGGCACTAACTCCCCCTCCCAGCCCTTGCCCGTCTTTTTCTCAAAAATGATAGCGGTTTTGCAAAAACGACAAGAACTCTTAGTTCTCGGAGGGCGTCGGCTCGTCGGAAAGCTTGCGGTAGAGGGTCGCCAGGCTCACCTGAAGCGTCTGCGCGGCTTTCTCCTTGTCGCCGTGGGTGGAGGCGAGGATCTGTTCCAGGTACTCTTTCTCTTTGGCTTTGAGGAAGCCTTTGAGCGAGGTGTTGCCCTGGGCGGACGGCGAAGCGGAACGCTGCGCCTTGCTCTCGCTGGCGCGGGCGATGATGCGAGGCGGCAGCAGGTCCGGCGTGATGGTGTCGGTCTGAAGGAAGGTGACGGCGTGCTTGATGGCGTTCTCCAGCTCGCGCACGTTGCCGGGCCAGGCATAGGCCACGAGCAGGTCGGCGGCCTCTTGGGAGAGCGCGGGATGGGCTTTCGTGCCGGCGCTTTCGGAGCGGATGAAATGACGCGCGAGCGGCAGGATGTCCTCGGGCCGGTCGCGCAGGGCCGGGATGTCCAGCGTGATGACCGCGAAACGGTAGTAGAGGTCGGCGCGGAAGGTGCCCTGCGCGACGAGCTGTTCCAGATTGGAGTTGCTGGCCGCGATCACGCGCACGTCGACCGGGATGCTCTTGTTGCCGCCGACGCGCCGGATCTCTTTCTCCTGCAGGACGCGCAGCAGCTTGCCCTGCAGCAGCAGGGGCAGCGAGGAGATCTCGTCGAGGAAAAGCGTGCCGCCGTTGGCGGTTTCGAAGAGCCCCTCTTTATCGACGACCGCCCCGGTGAAGGCACCTTTGACATGGCCGAACATTTCCGACTCGAGCAGGTTTTCGGGCAGGGCGGCGCAGTTCACCGCCACCCAGGGCTTCTCCTTGCGCGGGCTGGTGTTGTGGATCGTGCGGGCAATGACCTCTTTGCCGGTGCCGCTTTCGCCGTTGATCAGCACGGTGGCGGCGGTGGGCCCGACGCGCTGGATCATCTCGCAGACCTGCAGCATGGTACTGTTGGTGGCGATGAGGTTCTCGAACTGGTAACGCAGCGGGGCGTTGGGGTCGGTCACGGCGGCGGCGGCGGCATTCTTCGACGATTCAATGGCGCGCTTGACGGTGTCGAGCATTTCATCGACTTTGAACGGCTTCGAAAGATAGTCAAAGGCCCCGTTTTTCAGGGCTTCGATGGCGGTTTCAACCGAGGCGTAGGCCGTGAGCAGGATCACGGGGAGTTCGGGCTGGAGCGACTTGATTTCCTTGAAAAGCGTCAACCCGTCCATCGGCGACATGCGCAGGTCAGAGATGACCAGATCAAAGGTGCCGTTCTTGACAGCATCCAACGCGCTGTTGCCGTCTTTGGCTGTGACGGCGTCGTAACCGTTCGCCTTGAGCAAGCTTTGCAGCAGCAACAAGATTCGCGCTTCATCATCGACGATCAGAATCTTTGGCATAATTGTGGTTCCAGACCCGTTTGCACCCGGTAATCGGAGAACAACTATAGGGGAAAATGGTATAGAAAGCAAGACGGGCGCATTTCGAAGGAAAAAGGAGGAGGGAGGAGGGAGAAAGGAGGAAAGAGGAGGGAGGAGGGAGAAAGGAGAAAGGAGGAGGGAGGAGGGAGGAAGGAGGAAGAACGACTTGAGTTGAAAGTTTATGGACAGCCAAGCATGCGGGGGAATCATCGCTGAATGCCGAAGGCTTGGGACGAGCGTCCGCTCGTCCAGTCGCTGACCATGCCATCGGGCTGTCGGATATCGGATACCGGGTTCCAGGTTTCTGGTTCCGACAATTCCTCCTTTCTCCCTTCTCCTTCCTCCTTTCTCCCTTTTTCTCCCTCCACCTCTGCGTCTTCGCACCTTAGTTGTTGACCACGGTGCCGAGCTTAAAGATCGGCAGATACATGGCAACCACGATACTACCGATGATCAGGCCCAGGAAGACCATCAGCAACGGTTCCATGAGTGAGGTCAAGGCCGAGAGAGTGGTCTCGACTTCATCGTCGTAGGTGTCGGCGACGCTGTCGAGCATCTCGTCGATACGGCCGCTTTTCTCACCGGCGGCGATCATGCGGATCATGAGGGTCGGCAGGAAGGGCTTGCCCTCCAGCGAAGCGCTGAGGGTGTTGCCCTGCTCGATGCCGCTGCGGGCGGCCAGGATCGAGCTCTCCATGACTTTGTTGCCGATGGAGAGGGCCACGACCTGCATGGCGTCGAGGATCGGCACGCCGCTGACCAGCATCTGCGCGAAGAGGCGGCTGAAGCGCGCGACCGAGACCTTCTGCACCAGTTCGCCGAACACTGGCAGCCGGAGGATGAATTTATCGTACTGATAACGCCCCGCCACCGTGGCCTTCCACTTGCGGAAAGCGATCGCTCCGGCGATGACTGCCGCCAGCAGAAAATACCAATAGTTCCGGATGAAATCGCTGAGGTCGACCAGGATCTGGGTCGGCGTCGGCAGTTTCGAGCCGAAGCCTTCGAACATCTCCACGAAGACCGGCACCACGAAGGTGATCAAGGCGCCGGCGATGAGCAGCGCCATCGAGAGCACGACGATCGGGTAGGTCATGGCGGATTTGACCTTGCGCACCAGCCGGGCGGAGGCGTCCAGCATGACGGCGAGGCGTTTGAGCACCGGCGCGAACTGCCCGCTCTTCTCGCCAGCCGCGATCATGTTGAGGTACATGTCGTCAAAGATCTGCGGGAAGTGGCGCAGACCTTCGGAAAAGGGCATGCCGCTCTCGATGTTTTCGCGCAACGTGCGCAGCACGCGCTTGAAGCCGGGGTGCAGGCACTGGTCCTCCAGCGTCGAGACGGCGGCCAGGATCGACATGCCTGCGTTCAGCATGCTGGCGGTCTGCCGGGTGAACGGAATCAGCTCACGATTGATGATCTTGCCAACCCCGGAGACGCGGAGGGTCGTGACTTTTGATTTGCTCTCGGGCATAGGGGGCCTTTCTCGTGGGGGATTATTCGCTGCCGGTCACTTCGAGGGCGGCATGCAGCGAGGTGATTCCGCTGCGGACCTTCATCAGTCCGACATCTTTAAGCGTGGCCATGCCCTCCTGGATCGCGATGTTGCGCAGCACATCGGCGGGCGATCCTTTCACGGTGGCGCCGCGGATCGCATCCGAGACCGGCAGAACCTCCATGAAGGCCCCGCGGCCTTTGTAGCCGATGTTGTTGCACTTGGGACAACCGCCGGCCTCGAAGAGCGTGGCGCCTTCGAAGAAGGCAGGATCAATATGGTTGGCAACCAGCACGTCGGGGTTCACCTCGGTCGGTTTCTTGCAGAGCGGGCAAAGTTTGCGGTAGAGACGCTGGGCCTGGGCCAGAATCAGCGAGGAGGCGATCAGGAAGGGCGGCACGCCCATGTCGATCAGGCGGGGGATGACGCCGGCGGCATCGTTGGTGTGCAGGGTGCTCAGCACGAGGTGGCCGGTCAGCGCCGCCTTGACCGCGATGTCGGCGGTTTCGCCGTCGCGGATTTCGCCGACCAGCACGATGTCCGGGTCCTGGCGCAGCACCGAGCGCAGCACCGAGGCGAAGGTGAGGCCGGTCTGCTGGTTCACATGAACCTGATTGATCCCCTCGATCTGGTATTCGACCGGATCCTCGGCGGTGACGATGTTTACGTCCGGGGTGTTGAGGTCCTGCAGGCAGGAGTAGAGCGTGGTCGTCTTGCCGGAACCGGTCGGGCCGGTCACGAGAATGATGCCGTGCGGCTGCTCGATGGCGTGTTTCATCGCCTGGAAGGCGAAGTCGTCGAGGCCGAGCGACGACAGACTGGGCGCGAGGTTGCTCTTGTCCAGCGTGCGCATCACCACCTTTTCGCCGTGGATCGTCGGCAGGATGCTGACGCGGATATCGACCTCTTTCTTGAGCGCCTTGACCTTGAAGCGGCCGTCCTGCGGATTGCGGCGCTCCGCGATGTCGAGATCGGACATGATCTTGATGCGCGAGATGATCGCGTTGTGGAGCGCGCGCGGCGGACTGGGACGTTCAATCAGGGCCCCGTCGATACGGTAACGCAGACGCGAGCTTTTTTCCATCGCCTCGAAGTGGATGTCGCTCGCGCCGGTGCGCAGCGCCTCGACCAGCATCATGTTCACCATCCGGATCACCGGCGCCTCTTCGGCGGTCTCCAGCGTCTGATCGATGCTCTCTTCCTTGTTCTGCGGCTCGCTGGAGAACTCGATGTCGGCGTCGAGCCCCTTCATGATGTTCTCCATCGCCAGCTTCGGATTGGCGGCGTCGGTCCGCGCCTTGGCCCGGCCCAGCGCGTCGGTGACTTCGCGCTCCGAGGCGACCAGCGGAATGATCTCCAGACGGGTGTTGCGCGCGACCTCCTCCTGCGCCAGCAGGTCAAACGGGTCGCCGAAAACCACCGTCAGCCGCTGGCCCAGCTTCATGAGCGGCACCGCCTTGAGCCGCGTCCAAAGCTGAGAGGGCACCATGTCGATCAGCTCCGGCGGCGGGATCAGCGCCGGCGGCAGGGTGATCGGCGTCAAGTTGAAATAGGCGGCCACGGTCAGCGTGAGGGCTTCCGGCGACAGCAGTTTGCTTTGCGCCAGATAACGCTCCAACGGCAACTTGCCGGCCTCCTCCAGCGCCGCCTGAACCTGCTCCTGGGTCAACACGCCCCGTTGCAGCAGGGCGCTCTGGAAACTCGGATAATGAACGGGTTGTGACATGGCGGAAAGGTGAACGTATCGTGTTGGTGAACGCGGCGCCGATCACATTGATCCAGCCCGTCAACCATGATACCATGACATCAAAAGCAGATACAATGCCAAGTTCAGTGTTGGCGGCGGGCACGAAGAATGCTTTACTCAACGCGGGAGTGTGACCAATGGCCGAGCCGGATGCAAAAGTGATTGAAGCGATCGCCTTTTTCGAACAGATGCTGCAGACCATGCCGGGCGACCGGACCAGCCTGGAGTTCCTCGCGGTCGCCTATGAGCAGACCGGTCAGACCGAAAAGCGCCGCGACTGCCTGGTCAAGCTGGCCGACACGCTGCTGAACGAGAAGGACTACGACAACGCCCAGGTGATCGCCGGGTACCTGAGCGCCCACACGGATTATCCGCCGGCGCGCGCCGCCGTTCAGCGGGTGGCGGATGTCGTCCAGGGGCAGATCCTGCGCAATCAGTTCAAGTCGGATATGGCCGGCTTCAGCACGGGGCAGATCCCCGGCATGCCCACCTTCGCGCCCGCCTTCCAGGACGCCGGACTGGAGGTGCATGCTCTGTCGCGCGCCGCCTCCGCCGCCGAAATGGATCTGGTCTGGCTGTGGAAAGAGCGTGATTTCCTGCCCAAGGACGTTTGCATGGATGTGCTCCACGTACTGACCGACCGGCCGGTCACCGATGTGCCGGCGCTCATCTCGGCGCTGGCGCTGCTGGATGAGCAGCGCCCCGAACTGACGGACGCGCTGCTGGAGCGGATGCAGCGCGAGAGCGACATGCCGATGATCCCGCTCGAGTTGTTCGAGGTGCAGCCTGCCGCCGCAGCCGTGCTGGCCCCGGCTTTTGTGCAGGTGCGGGGCGTGCTGCCGTTCGCCCTGCTGGGCAATGACGCCCTGGTGGCGCTGCTGAATCCGTTCAGCCGGTCGCTCCAGGATGAAATTGTGGCGCGCGCCAGCCGGCCCTGCCACTTCTTTCTGGTGCACCCCAAGATGTGGCTGAACGCGGCGGCGAAAATCACGCCGGCTCAATAAAGCGCTGCAGCGCCGCCCGCAACTCGTCCCGCGTATACGGCTTGCCGAGAAACGCATCGTAGCGCTCGTTCGCGAACATCGCGCGGATCCGCTCTTCCGGATGCCCCGAAAGGATGATCGTCGGAATGTCCGGTCGGCTCAGCCGCAGGATCGAAAGCAGGCGCACGTTGTCGAGACTGCCCGCCTGGGCATCCAGCAACAGCAGGCGGATCGCGTCGGCGTGCTGGCTGAACAGGGTCTGCGCCTCGCGCTGGCTCGCAGCCGTCAACGCCTCAACGCCCAGCGAGCGCAGCACGATGCGCGTGGTCCGCAGGATCGCCGGGTCATCCTCCACCAGCAGGACCAGTGGACAACTCGCGACCGAGCCCCGCGCCGTGCCCGGCGCGCCGCTGCCGTCCGTCCCGGGACCGGCGTCCCCCGCGCACGGCGCGGCGTTCACCGGCACGGCCCCGTCCGCCGCTTTGGCCGTCGGCAGCCAGATGCGGAAACAGGTGCCCTGGTCCGGCTCGGACGTGATCGCGATGCCGCCGCCGTGAACATCGACAATGCCGAAGACCGTGGCCAGTCCCAGTCCGCGCCCGACCGCCTTGGTCGACACGAAGGGCTCAAAGATGCGGTCGATCACCTCGGGCGGGATGCCCGGACCGCTGTCCTCGACCTGAAACAACACGCCGCTCTGCAGCGGCAGCGGGCGCGAACTGAAAAAATCGGCCGCGCCCTGCTGCGTCAGTGTCAAGGGGGCCGTGCTGATCGTGATGCGCCCGCCGGCACCGTCGAACGCTTCCGAGGCGTTTTTCAGCAGATTGATCAGGACCTTCCAGAACTGGTGGGGGTCCGCGTCCACCGGGGGCAGCCCCGGCGAGAGCTTGAAGTCCAGGATCACATTCTGGGCGACCACGCCGCCCATCAGATTTTCCAGCTCCAGAATCATGGCGTTGGGATCGTGGCGCTCGAACGCGGTGCGGGTGTTCCCGGCGTAGGTCATCAGCTCGCGCGTCAGCGCCGCGCCTTTGTCGGTCGCCTGGCGGATGGTGCCGAGCGCCTCGCGCTCCCCATCGTCCGGCTGCTCCCAGTTGAACTCCACGGTGTTCTGAATAATCGCCAGAATGTTGTTGAAATCATGGGCGATGCCGGCGGCCATCGTTCCGAGGCTCTCCATCTTCTGCACTTTGGCCAGATGCGCTTCGACGTGTTCGCGCGCCGCCCGTTCACGCCACTCTTTGGTGACGTCGCGCAGCACCACCACCGCCAGCGCGTCGTCCATACGGCTGATGCGGGTCTCGAAATGACGGTACGATCCGTCCGCCTCCCGGCAGGCGAGCATCATCATCTGGATGCGGTCGGTCCGGAACGCCACGCCCAGCGCCCGGCGGAATGCGTCGCAGTCGCTCTCCGGAAAGATCGGCGGCGAAACCGGCTGGCCCATGACCAGGCCGGGAATCGGGTGGGCATAGTCCGGCTGCTTGCGAACCGACACGAGCTGCGCCTGGCTGTTGAACACGCAGAGCCCGTCCGGCATGCCCGCGATCAGGGCGCGCTGGCTCTGCTCGCTCTGCTCGTTCTGTCGCGTCTTGCGCGCCAGCGCCGCCACCATTTCGTTGACGCTCATGGCCAGAACACCGAACTCATCGTGCTGCGGCCAGGTGATCGCCGGGCACTGGCCGTCCAGATGATGCTCGCCGATCTCCTGGATCTGACGCGTCAGGCGGCTCAGCGGGTTCAGCAGAATGCGCGACTGGAACCAGAACATGGGCAGCACAAACACGATGCCGACACAGGCGATAAAGCAGGTCAGCCAGCCCAACGCGACGCTCGCGACCGCCGAGAAGGAGCCGGGCAGCCGGATTGTGATCGCCGTGACCGTGTTGCCGAGAATGTCGGCGACGGGAATCTCGGCTTCGAACGCGTTGCTGCCCAGGTGCCAGTTTCCGCCGGCGGCGTATGTCAGCATCTCTTGGATGCCCCCCGCGCGTTTGCCGTCCACCCTCCCCGCCTGCCCCGCTCCCTGGCTGGCGCGGGCGCGCGCCATCGAGACCTGTAGGCCCGGGGTCGCCTCGCTGACCCGCTTCAGGAAGAACGCATTCTGGACGTGCGAGCCGAGCATCAGCACGCCTTGGGAACCGCCCGCCACGTCGGGCAGCGGCGCCAGCGCGTAGAAAATCGGCTGCCCGCCGCAGACCAGAATGCCCGGCGGCAAGGGGTCTCCCCGCTGGAGCGCCTCGTGCAGCGGCGAAACCGTCGCCAGATACGGCTGCAGATCGTCGGGCGCCACCTCGCGGAGCGGCGCCTCTGGGAAACGGGCATACCCCCGGATCAGCCGTCCGTCATGGGCGAGCAGCACCGCCATGTCGATTGCGGCCCCGTGAGACTTCATCCCGAGCTGCTCCCTCAACAGCCCGTCGGTCAGCGCCGTCTCGGCCTGCGCAAAACGCGCGGCCTCATCCGCCGTCAGCCGCTGGAGCCGGTGCAGTTCGTCGAGGACCATCCGCTTGATGTCGCTGCCGACGACCCGGATGTTCTCCTCGGTCTGCCGGATCATCTGGACCAGGATGTAACGCCCGCCGAGATAAACCGACAACAGCAGGCTCAGCAGCATCAGCCCGGTGAGCAGGCTGTAACGGCATCGGATACTGTGAAGCGAAGAAACTATCGATCGGTGTGGCATAAACAATCAACGGTAAGGTAAGAGAATGTTAGCAGGAAACGAACCAAGAGCCCAGCCGATTGTCGCCGTCCTTTTGGGATTGCGTGCCCGCCACGTTTGTCCTAAACTCCCGTCACATTTTTTTGCCGAACACCGCGGGGCGTTGCACAGCCTGGTAGTGCGCCAGCTTTGGGAGCTGGATGTCGGGGGTTCAAATCCCTCCGCCCCGACCACTTTTTAAGCCCGTATCCGTTGATTTAACCCAATGAATACGGGCTTTATTGTGCCTATGCCCGGTTGATGTTCAGAAGTGGGAAACTGCGTTACTCTACGCGACCAAAACCAAACCAAAACCAAACCAAGCCCGCAAACCCCCGTTGTTCAGCCCTCAGCTTTCATGCCTGAATGACTACCAAACCCCAAACCAAACCAGCCGCAGGGCACAAAAAAACCGCCCTCGGTCGGGGCGGTCGATCATTTCGCCGGGTCAAAGTGCAGGCACGCGCCGGGCCAATCGGGGGCAAGTCGATACCCCTCCGCGTGTGTAGCATATAGGCAAAAAGGGGGGCTGTGCGCGGTCGCGGTCGCTTATTTGCCTCTCGCGCGCGCGCGAAGACGCGACAATCCGCCCCGCCCTCCCACCCCCGGCCCCGGCCCTATGGGGGGCATGGGACTCCGGCTTTTGGCGGGGCAGT
>ERZ795056.3981-NODE-3981-length-15501-cov-17.978312_pt1 | contig 15501 bp, 13 predicted proteins | sample MGYA00375140_ERZ795056 | MGnify/ENA primary metagenome ERZ795056 (study PRJEB30185, sample SAMN05720227) | activated sludge metagenome | isolation source: Anaerobic digester | place: USA | collected 2015-03-09 ... | reverse complement strand
TTTCTATTTCCCCCACCTGTACGTATCAATCTTCAACCCCGCCAAATCTATCACCCTGTCCACCACCGTAGCCGCTACTTCTTCCAGCGTTTTTGGTTTACTGTAAAATGAAGGAGTAGCAGGGCAAATGATACCTCCAGCCAAAGTAACCGTTTCCATATTTTTTATATGCATAAGATTGTACGGTGTATCCCTCACCACGCAGATCAGTTTTCTTCTTTCTTTCAGCACAACATCAGCGGCCCTTGTGATCAGGTCATTGCTGATACCTCCGGCAATACGGCCCAGCGTACCCATGCTGCAGGGAACGATGATCATAATATCATATTGCCCCGAGCCAGATGCAAAGGGCGCATTGAAATCCTGTTGGGTGTAAAAGTGGGCCGGGTAGTTTTTATAACTGTCTTCGTCCAGTTCGGTCTGCCATACCAGTTTAGCATTTTCTGTTAAAACTACTGACAGTTGCTCCCATTGCTGTTTTATGGCAAATAATTTGTCGAGCAGTACTTTGGAATAAATGGAGCCGCTTGCCCCGGTGATAGCCACTACAATTTTATGCATTACCTTTCCGTTAATTAAACAACTAAGCTACTAAACAAATACATCATGCAAAAAGTTGCCTTTTTTATTGTTTTACTTGTATCCTTTACTGGTATTGTTTCTTTTACGGTCATTAATAAAGAAAAAGTAAAATGGATGACAATAGCTGAAATGCAGGAAGCCTATAAAAAAAATCCTAAACCAATTTTAGTGGATGTATATACCGGCTGGTGTGGCTGGTGCAAAGTGATGGACCGGGAAACTTATGGCAAACAAAATGTTGCTGACTATATCAATGAACATTATTACCCGGTAAAGCTGGATGCCGAATCAAAAGAAAGTTTTGAATGGAACGGCAAAAAATATGACTACAACGCTGAATACAAATCAAACGACCTGGCCATTCACCTTTTATATGGCCAGATGAGTTATCCCTCTACTGTCTTTCTTTCTGCCCTGGATGCACAACCTGCACCGATGCCAGGTTTTCTAAAACCCAAAGAGATTGAGGCGCCGTTACGGTTCTTTGGCGACGGCGTTTATAAGACAAAAAATTATCCCGAGTTTATGAAAGATTTTAAGGCGGGCTGGTAATTCGCCATACTGCTGCACAAACAACCAGCATCTGAACAATTTCACTTGCAACTGGCAAATTAGAGCCGTTATTGTATTACCCTCACCATCCATTTTTTGAAGTAAAACCCAGTGTTTTGCGCATACGTTTGCGTAAATCCTTTCTCCCGAAGAAAAAATCTGTGTGTAACACGGGTTACTTTTCTTTTCCACAGTGCAATACATATTCAATTAATATCTTAACCGAACACAATTTTCTGCGGAAAATACCGTTTAATAATTCCGGGACAAACCGCAAATAATGATGCAACCGTTGCCGAAAAGGCTGAAAGCCTTTACCAGCCTGCATCTTCTATGCCATTGATCCGTTTGCTAACCTCTGTAACACGCTTGCCGGATAGAATAATTCTTTCCCGGTAACTATTTGAACCAATTTTTAAACCGTTTTGAATACAACTCCCGATGTATTCAAAACAACAAAACAAAAAACTGTAACACGCTATTATGAAAACCTATAGCTATACAGGTGTTTTAAAGTATACAGGAGCCGGCATATTGCTGGGGTTAATGCTTGTTCTAAATGCCTACTTACTCAACCGTCAGCATGGATTTGACGGGCCATGGTTTCACATTTTTGACTATGCCCCGGATTTTATCATCATTGCTTTTTCTCCCATTGTTTTAGGTCTGCTGTTTTGCTTTATCGGCATTCGCTGGCAGCAGCTTGTTGCATTCAACACCCAGATAAAAAACAATTTAAGCCATGAACAAATGATGAGTTCAATGGCAGACAGGCAATTAAAATTGCTGGGTAAAGTGGTGGCGCAGATCAACGAAGCCGTGATCATTTCAGATAATACGGGTTGTATTTTGTGGGCCAACGAAGGCTTTTCAAAAATTACAGGATACTCACTGGAAGAAGTGATTGGAAAAAAAGGTGACAGTTTTTTGCTGGGCCCATTAAGCCAGCGCAGTTCCATCAACAATATTAAACTCAACATGTACAAGGGTGCCAGTGTGGTGGAAGAAATGATGCATTACCGGAAAGACGGCAGTCCGTACTGGGCGATGGTAAGTGTAAAACCTATTTATAATGAATCTTCGGAGATCATCAACTATATCGCCATTGAAACGGATATCACCATCCGCAAAGAAAAAGAACTGGCGCTGGAAAACGAGATAAAGGAAAGAAAAGAGCTGGAAGCCCAACTGGTGGCCAACAAAAACAAACTGGAACAAGCAATAGAAATTGCCCAGGTGGGTGCCTGGGAAGCTGATACTGTAAACAATGGGCTATACATATCAAAAGAGTTACGTACCATTTATCATATGCCGCTGGCTGGTGAAATAACCCTGGATGATATTTTTAAAAATATCCACCCGGATGATATGACGCAAATGTGGAAGAGTATTGAGGGCGCTGCTAAAGGCGAAACAAATGAACTTGAATACCGGTATATTATTGAGGGCGAATCAAGGCATATGCTGAGCAATATTGCCCCAAGATTTGATGAGAATGCCAACCTGATCGGTTATGTAGGCACTGTAAAAGATATTACGCACCGGAAGTTATTTGAACTGGCCATAAAGAAAAGCGAAGAAGAGAAAGCTGCCGTGCTGGATAATGCGCAGGCTATTATCTGCAAACACGACCTGGAAGGAAATATACTGGATATTAATCCGGCTGCAGTAAAACTAAGCGGCTACAGCAAGGCTGAACTGCTTACTATGAATTTACAAATGCTGGTAGCAGAAGAATTCAGGCAGTACTTTGGCCTGTACCTGGATGAGATCATCTCCAACAAAAACGCCAACGGTTCATTCCAGATCATCCGGAAAGACGGCAGCAAGCGGGCATGGCTATACCAAAATACTTTGTATAACAATAACAATGGTGAGCCGTATATCATCGCCAGTGCTATTGACATAACCGAATCGGTGAAGGCGCAAAATGAGATCGAGAAACAGCAGCAGTTTATCAGCCAGATCATCGAGAACAGTCCTAATATTATTTATGTGATGAACGAGCAGTGCCAGGTGGTACTGCACAACAAAACCTTTAGCCAGTATTACCTGTGCAATGCCAGCGAAGCACCTGTGCTGGATGTGGCTGTTTTAACAAAAGGTGAAAAAGATATTTTCCTGGGTGATTATGAAACTATGATGGAACTGCAGGACGGTGAAATGATCCGGCTTGAAGGAAGTATGCCCGGAACAGACTGTACCAACGATTCAGAAAGCTGGTTCAATGTGATCAAAAAATGCTTTACTGATAAAAAAGGAAAAAAATATATCCTTGGCATTGGTATGGATATTACCGGGCGCTACCAGATTGAAACCGACCTGATAGCTGCTAACGAAATGGTGGAACGTTCGTTAAAAGTAAAAGACCAGTTCATCAGCAACATGAGTCATGAAATAAGAACGCCGCTGAATGCCGTGATCGGATTTACTGACCTGCTGAATAATACAAAGCTGGATAAAGAGCAGGGTGAGTACGTGGAGATCATCCAGTCTGCATCTGAGAACCTGCTGGGATTGATCAATAATATTCTTGATCTTTCTAAAATTGAATCCGGTATTCTTGCTTTGGAAAATATGCCGGTGGATGTAAAACAGATCGTATCAGATGCGGCGAAAATATTAGAACCGAAAACAAGGGAAAAAGGGATACAACTGCATTGCAACATTGCCAATAATATACCCCTGAAAGTAATGGGTGACCAGCTAAGGCTGTCACAGATATTGTTTAACCTGATGGGTAATGCCATTAAGTTTACCGACAAGGGTTTTGTAGAGATCGGTTGTAAAATGGTAAATGGGCCTGATGACAGCAAAGAGTATATTTCTTTCTATGTAAAAGATACCGGTATTGGCGTGGCTATGGAAAAACAGGATGCCATATTTGAGAGGTTCACACAGGCCAATACAGATACAGAAAGATTGTATGGAGGCACAGGACTTGGTCTGAATATAGCCAAAGGAATTGTGGATATGTATGGTGGCACATTAAAAATGGAAAGCACACCGGGAAAAGGAACTACCTTTCATTTTATTCTCACTTTCAGCAAATACGAGGCAACAGTAAGTACGCCAGCCACTACAATTGAAAAAGAAAAATCATACAGGCTTCCGGAGGGAAAAACCGTGCATGTACTGCTGGCCGAAGACAATGCCATTAATGCCATGCTGGCAAAACAAGTGCTTGAAAACGGCGGCTATACGGTAACGCATGTACTAAATGGCGCCCTGGCTGTAGAAGCCGTGCAAAAGCAGGAGTTTGATGTGGTGCTGATGGACATACAAATGCCCATACTAAATGGCATTGCTGCCACAGAAAAAATAAGGACACTGAAAGGACCGGTATCAAAAATACCTGTAGTGGCCATGACGGCACATACGCTGTATGGTGAAATGCAAAACTGTTACAAGGCAGGTATGACCGGTTATGTGTCAAAGCCTTTTAAAAAAGAAAACCTTTTTGCAGCCATTCTTGAATCGATCGAAATTCAAAACAACAAAAAAAAACTAAGTAACACTATTGATGATATGATCACTTATACATCTTAGTCAAACAAAACTGCAATACTATGTACAATATCGGCACAAGAATTAATATCGACCTTACCTATCTTCACTCCGTATCTGGCGGTGATGCAGGCTTTGAAAAAATATTGCTTACCAGCGCATTGGCAGATATCCAAATGAACGTGGACAAACTGAAGACCGCCTGGCAAAACCAGGATGCAGAAGAAGTTGGCAATGCCGCCCACACATTAAAATCAGTAATGGTAATCGCTGGTTTACCACAACTGGAGCAGTATTGTAAAAAACTGGATGTTGCATTCAGGGACCGGCTTTTTCACGCAGAGGAGTCAAATGCAGTGATGGCAATTATCGAAGGCTGGACAGAGGCTAAACCAAAACTGGAAGAACTGATCGCTGTCTACTAATAATTTATTATCCCGCTTTAATAAAAAATGAGCTGCTACAAACGCGGCTCATTTTTTTTAAACTTATTTTTTTAAAATGGCAGTTAGGGCTGGATGCAATGGAAACATAACTAAAAATTATTCTTCCACATCATACTTTCTACGGGGCGGTTGATCTGTCCGCTATACTTGGCATTTTTCTTCTGATTGTACCGCACTTCAATTTCACCATCTACCGGGAAATAAATAAGCTGACCAATGGGCATACCTGCATAGATCCTCACCGGTTGCTTTACTGAAATTTCTAATGTCCAGTTGCCGCAGAAACCCACATCACCCTTACCTGCGGTGGCATGAATATCAATACCCAATCTGCCGGTGGATGACTTACCTTCCAGGAAGGGTACATGGGCATGTGTTTCAGTGTATTCATCGGTAACACCCAGGTAAAAAACATGCGGATGTAACACATAACCTTCTTCCGGTATTTCAAAATGGGATATCTGGTTATGCTTTTTGGCATCCAGTTCCACATCGTTGTAGGTGGCTAAGTATTTACCCAAATGAACATCATAACTGTTACTGCCCAACTGGCTCCTGTCATAGGGTTTAATAACGATGGTACCCTTTTCAATTTCTTCTAAAATACGTGTATCACTTAAAATCATGAGCCTGTTAAATGGTTTAGTTGTTAATTTGTAAAACTAATTTTTCAATTCAGCATTTTAAATTTTTACTGCCTTAAATGCCGCTGGTTTATCAACAAAATATCAACCCCTTTACCAAACTAGGTGTATGGCACATCACTGAACCAGAAAGTTTCTTTATTAAAGATGTGCCGCTGCAAAGGGAAATTACACATCCCAACAAAAGGCTTCAGCACCTGGCAGGCAGATATTTATTAAAAGAGCTGTACCCTGGTTTTCCTTATGAATTGATAAAAATTGCCGATACCCGTAAACCATTTTTGGAAAACGAAGCTTACCATTTCAGTATTTCTCATTGTGGCCATTATGCAGCTGTAATGGTAAGTACCCATCATAGGGTTGGAGTTGATGTGGAACGGATCACGGACAAGGCAGTGAAAATAAAGCACAAATTTCTCTCTCCTTTTGAACAAAATATGATCGATCAGCTGGCAGAAGGTAACAACCAGCAGCTGTTATGCTTTATAACGGCGGCCTGGAGTATTAAAGAATCATTGTTTAAATGGTACGGAGATGGCGAAGTGGATTTTATAGAGCACCTGCTTATTAAACAGATTACTTCAGATTATCCCTATGGCAGGGCGATTTGCCGGGTAACAAAAGAAAAGGACTGGGATCTGACTGTACATTTCCAGTTTTATGAAGACAATGTTATTTCCCGGGTAATAAGCTGATAATTTGAAGTGAGTCCTGCCTTTATTGGTTTAGTAATATCAACTGGCAACATGCAGAAGGGCACTGATTTGATAATTTTCAGGCAGCTTTCCATCTCCCCCATAACTATAACCGTTTTAAATCACTTGTGAAACGAAACAAATCGAAGGTGAATGGCAGGACCGCGTTGGAGAAACCAGCCATTTCTTTTCCGGAGCGTTGTATAGTTTAGTGAAGGTAAATTCAGTACCGGACTATCTCTTTCATGAACGTTCACACCATCAACAAAAAAACATTTGAGCTTTGTAGTGACGGGCGGCAGGCGGAGGGCAGGCTTATGTATAGCAGCGATGCATTTAATAACGGGATTATTGAAGCATCCCAATTATATGAACTTACAAGAATAGCAACAGGTGTATGGACCACCAGCGAAAAGTATAATAAGGACAGTAAAAAAACAATCTCCAGCATGCGTGTGGAAACCGGAGGAATCATTTCATTAAAACTAACGGCTAAAAAAACGACCTACCAGTTTAAAAAATCAGCAGGCTGGAAACTGCGTTTTTTACTCCGCAATAAAGATGGTGAAGACCTGCTCTCGATCATCCCCATTGTAAACTGGCAAAAAGAATCGCATGACTTTGTATTACAGGTAAATGAAGAGTTTGAATCAGAATGTAGCCCATTTCTTATCTTACAGGCATTGCATTGTGCCAACTGCAGTTTAAGTATGATGACAGGTGGAAGTGTGCCGGCATTAGTAAGCATATGATATTTTTAAACCGTTTGTGATAATGAGATACTTATATAAAAAAGTCATTGCTGCAGTGCTTGTATTAATTGCTTCTGCCGCTTATTCTCAAAACAACTGCAAATGTGATTTGTATGATTCTCTTAGTAAATCCCGGAAAACAAAATCCGCATTAATTGCTGATCTATCAAAAGAAAAAAGTACCATTTGCCAGGCCTTAGCAATGGAACTAAAAGGTGAGTCTTTAATTTTTGATAAAGATGACCTGGACGCTGCGGAAATTTGCCTGAGAAAAGCTGAAGAAATATACCGGAAAACCAATTGTGGCGAAGGTGTGCTGTGGAATACATATAAGCAACGGTTTCAAGTGTATTGGAACAGATCCGATTTTCCGAACGCACAGGAATATGGGTTAAAGTTTCTTCAAAGCGCTGAAAAAATAAACAGTGTTTACGACCAGGCGATCGCAAATACGATGATCGCCATTGTTTTTTATAAAACCAATCAATTTGAAAAAGGGTTGGTTTTTAACGATAAAGCCGCTGAACTTTTACCCAAAATCACTGAGTCAAAAAAAAGGCAGAAGATTCTTTATTTTTTGTCTGTAAGGTATATGGCACATTACCTTGCAACTAAGTCCACAGCAAGTATTCAAAAATCTTTAACCTATAATCTGCAGCACCTGGCATTATCCAAGGAGCTAAAAGATACTGTACAATTTGCAAGAAGTTATTTTAATTTATCCGGCACAGAAGAAGAAAATAAAAATTGGAACAAAGCCATGGTTTATTTAGACAGTGGTTATCTGTTTATAAACAAAAAAGATACTATTGATTTATGGGACTATTATGCAAACAAATCTTCCTTGTACATTGAGTTAAAGAATTCAGGCAGGGCTATTCTTTATGCGGATTCGGCATTGATTTGTGCGAATGCACTTGAATATAAACTTTATATAGCCGAAAGCCAGCGGATTATCGCCGAAGCGGCCAATTTAACCGGTGATTATAAAAAGGCTTATACGGCATTAAAAACTGAACGTATGCTTAGGGATTCCATCAACAATATAGAAAGAACGAAAGTTGTTGCGGAACTTGAAAAGAAATATAACCAGGCAAAAAATGAAAACACCATCAAAGACCTCGATAAGAAAAAACAACTATACCTCTTTCTTGCTATTGCAGCTATTCTCACGGCAACCACTATCGGTTTTTTCCTGCGCCAGCAAAATTTAAAACACAAACAAAATATCCTGGAAACAGAACAACGGTTAAACCGGGCAAGAATGAATCCTCATTTCTTTTTTAATGCCCTGACTGCCCTGCAAAAATTTGCGCTAAGGGACAATGACGGCCAGGCGATGGCCAGTAACTTATCTAAGTTCAGTAACATTATGAGGGAAACACTGGAAAGTACTTATAAAGAATATGTGACCATTGAACAGGAGATGGAGTTTTTAAATCAATACCTCGAAGTACAGAAGATCCGTTTTCCCCAAACTTTCAGTTATGAAGTGACTGCAGCTAAAGACTTAGACATTGACGAACTGCAGATCCCTGCCATGATCATACAGCCCTTTGTTGAAAACAGTATTGAGCATGGTTTTGTGGGAGTAGAGTACCCTGGAAAAATAACGGTGAATTTTATGATAGAAAATAAGGAACTGCAAATACAAATAACGGACAATGGAAAAGGCTTAGACACAACCATAAAAGAAAAAAACGAGCACATCAGCCGGGCCAGCCAGATAATAAAAGACAGGATATATTTGCTGAATATAAAATTGAAAACGAAGGCAGGTTTCGGTATTGATAACAATTCATCCGGCAATGGCGTGATTGTAAAAATACACTTACCATTATTGTACAAAGAAAACAAGTCATGAAAATTTTACTGGTAGATAATGAGAAAGAAATAAGGCTGATTCTAAAAGATATGGTGGCTGCGTATGAAAATGGGCAGCACAGTATTGAAGAAGCGGACGGGGTGGCCGGCGGTATTGCAAAAATACTCTCCTTTAAACCCGATATTGTATTACTGGATGTAGAAATGAATGACGGCACCGGCTTTGATCTGCTGAAACAACTAACCAATCCTTCATTTCAACTGATTTTTACAACGGCGCACAACCAGTATGCCATACAGGCTATCAGGTACAGCGCTATTGATTATTTGCTCAAACCTGTTGACCCTGTTGAACTGAGAAACAGCCTGGAAAAGGCAAAAGCAAATATCAGCAACCAAAACCTGCAAAAACAACTGGCAGTATTAATGCAGCAGTTTTCGGCAAAAGCTGAGCCAGACAAACAACTGGTGCTGAAAGACATCGATAAAACTTACTTTATAAAGACGAATGACATTTTGTATTGTGAAGCAGAGGGCTCTTACACAAAATTTTACCTCAGCAACAGCGAACCTGTTTTTGTTTCTCACAATCTTCGCTATTATGAAGATATGTTATCGCCTGCAGGGTTTTTCCGTACGCATCATTCCTGCCTGGTAAACCCTTCCAAAATAAAAATTTACGACCGCAAAACAGACAGCGGCACACTGATACTGGAAGGTGGTCACAGCGTGCCGGTATCTCAACGAAAAAAAGACTTTGTACTGCAGCTCCTGGAAAACAGGTAATCCCCTTCCCCCTCCTTTTGTTCTTCCATTTTTCTTACCGGTTTCACAAATCATTTATGAAACCGGTCGGGTCGTTTATGAAATCACCGTCATTATTTTTAATTGTCCTGATAGTTTTACACACCGCATTGCTGAATTGGTATCCATGGGCGATCGTTGCCATGATATCGGTAAAAAAAAATCAACATGAAAAAAATATTTGTTACGCTGTTCCTCACCGTTAGTCTCACTTCTTTTGCCCAGCAGAATGTAGGAATAGGTTCCAACACCCCGGATGCCAGTGCCCAATTAGAAGTAGCATCCGCCAACAAAGGCTTTTTATTGCCCCGTATTGCATTAACTGGTACAGCTGATGTTACTACTATTGCAGCTCCTGCTACTGGCTTATTGATCTATAATACAGCAACAGCAGGCACTGCCCCCTCAAATGTGTTTCCTGGCTTTTATTATTACAACAGCAATGCCTGGGAAAGAATAAATAATTCCACAACGGGCGGATTGCCTACCGTTACCACTACCTCTATTTCTTCCATCACGGCTGATAAAGCAACCAGTGGTGGTGAAGTAACAGGAGACGGGGGTGCATTGATCACCGCCCGTGGCATTTGCATGGCAACCACTATCAACCCTACTCTTTCCAATACCGTTTTAACAGCATCTTCATCCGGACCGGGTGGGTTTACTTCAAATATTAACGGACTAACGCCAAGTACGAATTACTTTGTAAGGGCTTTTGCAACAAATGTAAACGGAACAGCTTACGGAGCCAATTACCGGTTTACAACACTGGTTGGCTCGGTGCCCGTTGTTGAAACGTCCACAATCTCAAATATCACTGGCGGTTCGGCAAGAGTGAGGGCACAGATCATCAGCAATGGTAATGGCACTATTACTGCCAGTGGCGTTTGCTATGCTGCCACTGCCAATCCTACAACCGCCAATTCAATCGTTCCCAGCTCAACAACATTGGGAGTTTACTTCAGCAACATTACAGGGCTTACACCACTTACACAATATCATGTAAGGGCTTATGCCACTAATGCTACAGGAACGGCTTACGGAGCAGATTCTGTTTTTACAACCGTTGCAGCGGTTTTACCAACGCTCACTACCAACACTGTAACCAATATTGGTTTTTCATCCGCTATCGTTGGCGGCAACATTACTGATGATGGTGGTGGTATGATCACCCAACGGGGTGTTTGTTATTCAAACCTGCCGGACCCCACAACAGCCAATTCGGTGATAGTAAATAATGGAACCGGCGCCGGTTTCTTTTCAGACACCATACAAAGCGGTCTTCCTCCATCCTCAGTTATTCACGCAAGAGCATATGCCATCAATGCCGCTGGTACGGCTTATGGCCAGGACGTTTCGTTTACCACTTTAGCGCCCGGCGGCTTTTCAGCAAGATTCAGTTTTGATTCTGTTAAAACAAATTCTGGTGTAAATGACCCGACTCCCTTGCCAGTGATTCCAGGTGTAATATTAACACCATTCACTGCGGTGGGAGTTGGTCCTAATTCTTCTGTTGCCGGCAGGTTTTCGCTTCCAGGGTGGTCGTTGGGAGCCACTAATGGTTCTGATGTATTTACATCTTCAATCGATACACTTACTAAGTATTACGAGTTTACTATCAGGCCGGAATCAACCCAAACCCTTACATTAACTACAATGAGTTTTAGAGTACAGCGTTCCTCTACGGGACCCAGGCAATATTTTGTAAGGGCAGGTGGCTTACCTCAAAATGAAAATGCCAGTATTAATCCTGCCAATGCTAATTTAAGCATCGTATCAATCAATAAATTTCAGATACCTGATGGGCTAACCACCGCACAGGATGGAAGCACCATCAATTTTAGTCCGCCATTTACGAATATGAACTTTCCTGCCACCATACGGATTTATGGCATTAATGCAGAAGGATCCGGAGGTACTTTCAGCATTGACGAGGTAATAATAAACGGAAGCGTGAATTAGGAAAGTTAAACCTGTAAGTAAAGCCGTATTAAATTTTTTAAACCGGCTTTTTTACTGTTACAACCCAGGCACATCAAATATCTTATTGCAGAAATCAAAAGTGTACATGATCAGTCATGATCTTTTTTACGGCATACACGCTCAACTGCATACGCTGCATATACACTTGTGAAACAATTGTCTTCATTTATGTGATACTCCAATTGCCGGTTTGTATCAATCATAATTTTAATCCTTACTAAATCCATTATAATGATAAAAACACTGGCGCTGCCTGTGACGGCTGCTGTATTGATTGCCGTTGTTACAATCCTGATTGTAGAACATACACCTGTAATTACGAGGAATATTGTAGCGGAGAAAGAAACTACCGTAAACCCGGATTCAAAAAATGTCCCTCATCCTGATTGGTATTCTACTGCAATAGGAGCAATTACGAATGCAGAGTATGAATTTAAAAAAGATACAACTACTAACAGGTACTGCACCCCTAACAGGAAAAACAATCTTCGTTTTTTTTATGACGACGATGGCTTTACTGCAGAACCAAGGACAACAATAGCAAAAATTCCGGGCAAGAACCCAACAGAAATAAACCACAAGGAATTACCTGCATGGAAAGTGGCTTTTACTCTTGACAAAAAACAAATTGGTAAAGGACGCTGGAATGTTGCTGCCAACAAAGCGGAATACATTACAGATAAAGTAACCGTACAATATATCAACAATGAGGAAGGCATGCGCCAGAATTTTATCGTTGCGTCTCCTCTTTCGGACGATGACGGATTGAAAATAAATCTAAGTATCAAAACAACATTAAGCATAAGCCTGAACGATAATGAACTGCAGTTCTTTCATAAACAAGCAGGCAATGTTTTAAACTACAGCCAGCTTAAAGTGTGGGATGCCAACAACCAGCCACTGGCAGCAAACTTTCAAAAAGATGGTGCTGATTACTGTATCAATGTACACACTAAAGGTGCCGCCTACCCCATTACGATCGATCCAATCAGTACCACACCATCAGGCATTATGGAGAGCAACCAGGCCAGTGCACAAATGGGCGTTTCAGTAGCCAGCGCAGGTGATGTAAATGGTGATGGCTACAGCGATGTGATCGTGGGTGCACACTTGTACGACAATGGGCAAACAGATGAAGGCCGGGCATATATATATCATGGCTCTGATACAGGCACCAGCGCAACAGCGGCTACGATATTGGAGAGCAACCAGGCCAGTGCACAGTTTGGCATTGCTGTTTCTACTGCAGGTGATGTAAACGGAGATGGATACAGCGATGTGGTGGTGGGTGCTAATTTATATGACGGGGGGCAAACAGATGAAGGCGCTGTATTTGTATACCATGGATCGGCAACAGGTGCAAACAATACTGCTGCCATCCGGTTAGAGAGTAATGTGGCCACATCAAATTTTGGTATTTCGGTGGCTTGTGCAGGCGATGTAAATGGCGATGGATACAGTGATATCATCACAGGTTCCAACCTGTTTAGTTTTGGGCAAACGAATGAAGGTGTAGCAATAGTTTACCGTGGCTCAGCTACCGGCATTTTAAGTACAACAGCTGCAATTTTGCAAATGAACCAGGCAGGTGCCAATATGGGTATTTCTGTAGCCTCTGCCGGTGATATCAATGGCGATGGGTATTCTGATGTTATTGTTGGTGCATCTCTTTATGACAATACACAAACAAACGAAGGAGCAGCCATAGTTTATAATGGCACAGCTACCGGTATAAATATTGTTGCCGCAGATACTTTGGTGAGAGGCCAGGCAAGTGCCAATATGGGTTTTTCAGTTTCGGGTGCAGGTGACATGAACGGCGATGGGTATAGTGATATCATCATTGGTGCGCCAGCATACGACAAGGGGCAACCAAATGAAGGAGTGGTATTTGTTTATCATGGCAGTGCAACCGGATTATCTGTTCTTATAGAAACAATTGAAAAAAGCCAGGTGGGGGCAAGCTTTGGAGTATCTGTAGCATGTGCCGGCGACATTAACGGAGATGGATATAGCGATATTATTATCGGGGCTTACCTGTTTGATAATGGGCAAACAGATGAAGGTGCCGCCTTTACTTATGAGGGTTCAGCAGGTGGATTTTTCATGTCCTCAGTTTCAACACTGGAATGTAACCAGTTATCTGCTAACATGGGCAGATGTGTTGCAAGTGCAGGCGATGTAAATGGTGATGGATTTAGTGATGTAATTGTTGGTGCTAACTTATTTGATAATGGCCAAACAGATGAAGGCACTTCATTTGTTTATAGTGGATCAGCCAATGGAATTAAAGAACCGGTTGCATGGGTATTGGTGATACAACAGTCAAACGCTCAATTTGGTACTTCAGTATCGTCGGCCGGGGATGTAAATGGAGATGGATTCAGTGATGTAATCATCGGAGCTCCATTGTACGACAATGGAGAAGCAGATGAAGGCCGTGTTTACCTGTATTATGGTTCTGGTAATGGCATTGGACCATCTACCATTCCTGTAATTTTAGAAACAAATAAAGGAGGCGCTAACCTGGGGAACGCAGTTGCTGCTGCAGGTGATATCAATGGGGATGGGTACAGTGATATTGCATTAGCAGCTCAAAATTATACCAATGGCCAAACCGCTGAAGGCGCTGTTTACATATATTACGGATCGGCTACCGGCATCACTGCTGTGGGTATGGACACATTAGAAAGCAACCAGGCCGGCGCACAGATGGGTGTTTCCCTGTCATCGGCAGGTGACGTAAATGGAGACGGCTACAGCGATGTTATTGCAGGTGCATGGGGATATAACAATGGACAAAACAGGAGTGGTGGGGCTTTTGTATACCTGGGATCAGATTCTGGTATCAATAAAACAGCCGTCACTATTCTTAAAACCAACCAGGCAAATTCTTATTTCGGCTATTCAGTTTCCACAGCAGGAGACGTAAACGGAGATGGCTACAGCGATGTTATAGTAGGTGCCTGGGCTTTTGATGATGGGCAAACGGATGAAGGCGGAATTTTCATTTTTCATGGTTCAAATGCAGGTATCAATACCATTGCTGCAGATACACTTGAAAAAAACCAGGCAAATGCAGGAGTAGGCTGGTCTGTCGCCGGTGCAGGCGACGTAAATGGCGATGGATACAGTGATGTAATTATTGGAGTGCCGGGATATTCTAATGGTCCCGCCAATAATGGTGCAGCGTTTGTATATCACGGATCAGCTGGGGGGATCAATCCGGTTTCAAGTGTAACCATTCCAGGCAACAATGGTATCAATTCCCAAATGGGCGCCTCTGTGGCTTCTGCAGGTGATGTAAATGGTGATGGATACAGTGATGTTATTATCGGGCAATCCAGGTACAATAGTTTTTCTTCTGCCGAAGGCAAAATATTTATTTATAAAGGAGGTCCAACAGGCATCACCACTTTAGATGGAGCCGGGTTACAAACAAATCCAACACAAGCATTGGCTCAATTTGGAAATAGTGTGGCCTGCGCCGGAGATGTAAACGGTGATGGCTTCAGTGATGTAATTGCAGGGGCAGGTTTGTATGACTATGGAGGACTTACTGATAATGGATGGGCTTCTATTTACTATGGCAATGTAAGTACAGGTATACCCAGCGGTATTAAGCTGTACAATGCGGATCAAACAACATTTATAAATCAATCCAATAACAGCGATCAATTGTTTGCCGCAGGCATCTTTGCAAAATCTCCAT
>ERZ795056.3979-NODE-3979-length-15508-cov-8.223711_pt1 | contig 15508 bp, 17 predicted proteins | sample MGYA00375140_ERZ795056 | MGnify/ENA primary metagenome ERZ795056 (study PRJEB30185, sample SAMN05720227) | activated sludge metagenome | isolation source: Anaerobic digester | place: USA | collected 2015-03-09 ... | reverse complement strand
TTTGTCTGAAATCAGGTCGGTGTGCACTGTTCCCGGAACGTTGGCTGGGCGCCATTTTGGGTTGTCCTTTAGCCTGAAAGACCATTGGCTGCCGCCCAGATTCTGAACAATCGGCTGAGCAATGGTGGTTGCCGAAAACAAAATAAAAGTCAGAATCAAAACAGATTTCATTTCCAATACAAATAAAAAAACCGGCTGCAAACGAATGCAGCCGGTAAAGAAACGGAGTAAATTTAATTCAGGATGTTTTTGCGGGCATCTCCTGACGGATGCGTGCCATTATTCGCTGCACATTTGATTCGCCTGGGTCCTGGATGAGTTTTGGCATTTCTTCCTCGAGGAGGTCCAGAGTTTCTGCAAATTCCGAAAGTTCGATGCTTTCGGTTACGGCAGAATCCAGAAGAATGGTTTCTTCGGTTGTGAGCTCACCGGTTTTAGCCTTGAGCAAATCATTTGGGGTAAAGTTTTGAATCATAGCTTTTTACTTTAGGAATGAGGTATTTTCGGAGATTAATAACTGCGTTACGGACGTATCCGAGGCAGGTGTTTTTATTAATTCCGGTGAGTTCGGAGATGTCTTTGAAAGGCATCTTTCCAAAATACCGGAGTATAATGAGTTCTTGTTGGATGGGGGGCAGTTTGCTGATGGCAAGTCGAAGGATGTCATGATTTTCTTTTCGTTCGAGTGTATCAAACGCATCATCCTGCCGGATATTTAAAAAAGAGAAAATATCTTTTCCGTCGCTTGTGGTGACCATTGGCAGACGGGACTGTTTTCTATAGTGATCAATGGCAAGGTTGTGGGCAACCCGAAGCAGGAATGGAAGGAGCTTTCCATCGTCTACATACCGACCTTCCTGAAAAACTCGAAAAAATTTAAGAAAAGTATCCTGCACAATATCATGTGCAACATCCTGATCCCGTACAATCAGCTGAGCGGCTGAATAAATACGTGCCTGATGTCTCCGAACCAAAGTTTCGAAGGCTTTTTCACTTCCTGAACGAAACGATTCTAACAGTTGAGAATCTGAAACAGCTTGAAGGGTATCCATTGAATTTTACGTTTAAAATGTAACGTAAAGTCAAACCATAGAATTTACTTAATTAAAGTAAAGCTGTTTCTGAATAGGGTATCCCGTTTATGTGTGTATTTTTTACCTGTGATCCCGAAGAGAGTCGAACTCCTAACCTTCTGATCCGTAGTCAGATGCTCTATCCAATTAAGCTACGGGACCATCGCTTTCGCCTGACAAAGGTAGAAAAAAATCATTCCCTCAAAATCGAAAGCGAAAAAAAACCGGAAAATCCTGTACGATTCTTTTCAAAATTCAAGAAAACCAACCTCAAAATGGATTCTGAAGTGAAAATGGCAGGAGAATAAAAACTGGAAATAGTTTACGGGGTGAAACCAAACAAGAGTTTACATTTGCCTTTTTGAAAATTACCAATGGAACACTCTTCCCACCAGCACCGGACCAACATGGCCGGGATGCTGGTCGCTCTGGGGATTATTTACGGCGATATCGGAACCTCACCGCTGTACGTTCTCAAAGCAATTCTGGGTGAAAAACAGGTAACAGAAGAACTCGTTCTCGGAGGTCTTTCCTGTATCATCTGGACACTCACCCTTCTCACCACTATAAAATATGTTGTGATTACGCTTAATGCAGACAATAACGGAGAAGGTGGTGTTTTTTCTCTTTATGCATTAATCCGGCGATTCCGTCCGACTTTAATTCTGCCAGCCATTCTGGGAGGGGCAGCTCTTCTGGCGGATGGTATGATAACGCCGCCGATTTCAGTCTCGTCTGCCATTGAAGGTCTCCGGATCCTGAAACCGGATATTCCAACCATACCGATTGTTGTGACCATCATTACGTTGCTCTTTATGCTTCAGCGGGTTGGGACATCCGTCGTTGGAAAAACTTTTGGCCCTGTGATGTTTATCTGGTTTGCGATGCTGGGCTTTTTCGGGATCACCTCAACCCTCGACAACCCGATGGTTTTGAAAGCGTTTAATCCCTGGTATGCGTACAATCTGCTCTTTCATTTCAAAAACGGTTTCTGGTTTCTGGGAGCCGTTTTCCTGTGTACAACCGGGGCAGAAGCGCTGTATTCCGATCTGGGTCACTGCGGCAAAAACAACATCCGGATCAGCTGGAGCTTTGTTAAAACCTGCCTGATACTCAACTACCTGGGACAAGGCGCCTGGGTACTGAATACCCTGGACGGACAGGTATTTCCGAAAGATTTGAATCCGTTTTATCAGATGATGCCCGAATGGTTCCTTCCTGCTGGTATCATCATCGCCACTCTGGCCGCCATTATTGCCAGTCAGGCCCTCATTTCAGGTTCCTTTACATTAATTTCCGAAGCCATCCGACTCAACGTGTGGCCAAAAGTAAAAATCAAGTTTCCTTCAGAATTAAAAGGACAACTATATGTCCCAAGTGCGAACTGGCTCCTTCTGGCGGGTTGCCTAGGAGTGGTTCTGTACTTTCAGGAATCTTCTGCAATGGAAGCTGCATACGGACTGGCCATTACTTTGGCTATGCTCATGACGACCTACCTGCTGAGTCATTACCTGATTCTGAAACGTATCAAGAGCTTTTATATCGTAGTTCTTTTACTTGTCTATCTCTCCATTGAAATTTCCTTTTTCATTGCCAATGTGGTGAAATTCACTCATGGAGGCTGGGTTTCTCTGGTGATCTGCGGTCTGATTATGACGGTAATGTGGACCTGGTACAAAGGACGCAAAATCAAAAACCGGTACATCACGTTTACGCATATCAACGACCACCTCAATATGCTGAAGGAACTGAGTCACGATCATTCGGTTCCTAAGTTTGCTACCCACCTGGTTTATCTCACTTCAGCCGACAGCCGGGATGAAATTGAGTCAAAAATCATGTACTCCATTTTCCAGAAGCAACCAAAGAGGGCAGACATTTACTGGTTCATCCATATTCATGTGGAAGATGAACCCTATAAACTGGAGTACAAAGTCGACATTCTGGCCAACAACGATGTGATCAAAGTGGAGTTCCGGCTAGGCTTCCGGGTGGATCAGAAAATCAACCTGTACTTCCGTAAAGTAGTGGAAGAACTAGTGGAAGCCGGCGAAATTGACATAACCTCCCGCTATGCCTCCCTTGCTGAAAAGAACATAGTCGGAGATTTCCGTTTCATTGTGATCAAGAGACACCTGAGTTACGAGAACGAATTGTCGTTGTATGAAAACCTCATTATGGATAGCTACTTTATGCTTGACAGTCTGAGTTTATCGGAAGACAAAGCATTCGGTCTCGACACCAGTTCGGTCAAAATTGAGAAGGTGCCTCTGGTGATAGCACCAGTGAAAGAGATCCGGCTGAAGCGGGTGATGAATTAATTCTTGGCCAACAGAAGGCTTATAATAATCAAGACATTAACAGAGGCCATCTCCAGCTCGCTTTTGAATTGGCTTGTTGAGAAAAAAACGCATATGGTTCAATCCAATTCATGATTTTGACCGTATGTGACGAAAAATTGAATCCGTTGTATTGAACAATTCATGAAGTGGTTTGTTATTTTTCTTCTCACAACCATTATCTGGCTGGTAGCCAGTTCGCTTTACATTTATGATGTCAAGCATCCACACAGGCCACCTCCTGATCCGGAACACATGCCTCCTCCATTCATGAACCTGTCGGCAGACGTTCGGCATTCTTTTCTGGGACTTCAGCCCGATCAGGTTGTCTGTTACCGTGAATCGCACCGCAATTTTTATGTATTCACGTTCATCCTGCTTTCATCTGTGGTTGGTCTGGTGGCTTTCGGATTTGTTGCACAGCGACGCAACAACCGCATCCTGGCGGATAAAAATGATGAAGTGATGAAACAGCAGGAACTTTTATCTGCAGCCAATGAAAATATCTATTCGAGTCTGCGATACGCTTCTGTCATTCAGTCTTCATACCTTCCCTCTACTTTGCAGCTGAATCAGGTTTTCAGTTCGCACTGTCTAATATACAAACCAAAAGATCTGGTGAGTGGCGACTTTTACTTCTGCCGGCAATATGGAAACCAACTTGTGGTTGCTCTGGGTGACTGTACCGGACATGGTGTTCCGGGTGCCTTCCTCACGGTCACCAGTCTCAATCATCTGGAACATCTGGCCCCCTCCTTTCTGACGGAACCTCATGAACTGCTGAATGCCATCCAAAAAGAGTTCGATGGTAAAAGCGACCAGCCAGAAGTTCATATCGGGCTGGATCTGAGTGTTTGCGTTTTTGACCTGGGCACAAAAGAATTGCGGTTTGCATCTGCCCATCAATCCCTTCTCATTCAAAGACCGGATGGTATCGAAGAATGGAAAGGGACCCGAAGAGGAATTGGTTCTATGCCAGTGGAAACGCCTCTCATATTTGCTACCCAGTCAACAGTTTTGAAGGGCGATGAACATTTTTATTTGTTTTCAGACGGAATCACTGACCAGTTCGGTGGTGAATCGGCCAAAAAAATCGGTAAGAAGCGATTGCTGGAATGGATTCAGGGATCAGCAGGAAATTCTACCGGCGACAAACAGAAAGAATTGAATGCACTCTTTGAAGAATGGAAGGGTAATCATCTTCAGACGGATGACGTTTGCCTCCTTGGCTTTTCGTTTTAAGGATAAATGCACCCTGGCAGTGTAAGAGATCAATTCCCAAAAATCTGTAGAAAGCTCCGGTCATACCTTCGAAACCTCTTTGAAATCCTCGATTACCTGCCTTGCTTTAACAAACACTATTCGTAAATTCTCTTAGATGGAAATCCTTTCTTCATTGATTGAAGGGCGGATTTCTTTCACCATAAGCTGAAGTGTTTTCTTGTCACGGAAATCGTTCTCTTCGATGTGAAAGGCCAGATCAAAAGGTTGTCCTGATGCAATCAGAGGCCAGTGGTCGCCCATTCCAAAACCTATTCCTTCAAGGGCATATTGCTTGCCATTGTATACCAGATCGGGATGGGTGACGGAAAACTTTACATGTGCTGGCCCCCCGTTTTTATTTTCCAGCAGGCGGCTTTGTCCACTGTCACGTACCGATAAAGCGGCAAACATTGGGTTCATATTTTGCGGACCAAATGGGCCCATTCTCTGAACCTGTTTCAGCAAAGTCTGAGAAATCTGGACCAATGGAAGTTCGGCATCAATCACAAGACGGGGAACCAGGTCGTCTTTGGTCATTTTCAGACGAACCTGTTGCTCAAATGCTTGAGCAAAATCGTCAAATTTCTCTTTTTTCAAGGTCAAACCAGCTGCATGATAATGTCCTCCAAACTGAATAAGATGCTCACTGCAGGCTTCAATAGCAGTATACAAATCAAAACCATGAACAGACCTTCCAGACCCTGTCAGCTTTCCATCCGATTCTGTGAGTATGATGGTGGGCCGGTAATGTTTTTCAATGCACCGGGATGCCACAATCCCAATGACACCCTTGTGCCAGTCAGACTGATACAAAACGGTGGAAAAAGCTTCCATCAATTCTTCCGATGCTGCAATTCTGTTCAGCGCTTCCTGCGTAATGGTTTTATCCAGTTCCTTCCGCTCTCCATTCTGCAAATCAACTTTGGATGCCAGTTCTTCGGCCAGTTCCGGAGAATCGGCCACCAGTAAACGGACTGCACCTGCACCATGTCCGATTCGTCCGGCAGCATTGATCCTGGGTCCGATACCAAAAACAAGTCGATCCACTTTCAGGGAATAATGCCCATTAGCATCCGGTTTAAAGCCGGCAATGTTGAGCAGTGCCCGCATTCCCGGAGAAGGATTTGTATTGATTTGGTGCAGACCAAAGTGCATCAGAATCCGGTTTTCACCCGTTATCGGCACGATGTCAGAACCAATGCTAACCGCCACCAGATCCAGCATCTGAAACAAATCAGCCTCCTCCCAGTAAAAGGAACGACACAAAGCCTGCATCAGTTTGAAACCGACACCGCAACCGGACAATTCCTTGTACGGATACGGGCAGTCCGGCTGTTTTGGATCCAGAACCGCACTGGCAGAAGGTATCTCATCACCAGGAAGGTGGTGATCACAGATAATGAAATCGATCCCCTTCTCTGTGGCATACTGAACCTTGTCAACCGCCTTAATACCACAATCCAGGGCAATGATCAGGGTCACTCCGTTTTCTTTGGCCGTATCGATTCCTTTAAATGAAATGCCATACCCTTCTGCATACCGGTCCGGAATGTAATACTCAAGGTTATCGTACCAGCGGGACATGAATTTGTAAACCAGTGTGGTCGATGTGGTGCCGTCGACGTCGTAGTCGCCAAACACCATAATGCGCTCTTCTCTTTCCAGTGCCAGTTTGATCCGGGCCACGGCTTTGTCCATATCCTTCATCAGGAACGGATCGTGAAGATCGTCGGTGGATGGGTTGAAAAACTGCTTCAGTTCGGCTTCAGTTTTAAGGTCCCGTCTGTAAAGAAGTCGGGCCAAAACAGGGTGCAATCCCTTAATTTCCAGCAACTCACCCAGGTCTTCAGTGGTTGGCTCTTCGGGAAAAACCCATCGTTTGGTTGTTTTCAAGCTTGTTGTTCCTGCAATAGTTTCGGTTTCCATATTTTATAAAAGATTAGTTTGTTTCCGGTTCAAAAAAGGCGGTGCTGCCACCAACCCAGGTTTTGTTGTGATTGAACTTCACCCCCATCATCACGCCTTTGCTGAAGCGGATCAGGTTGGTGCAGGCAATCGGTCTTGGTTCACCATAAGGCCATAGATACAGCATACGGATCTCGGTCTTCACTCCTTCCCCGTCCGGGGCTTTCAGAGCAGGTGCATAGTAAATCTTTTTCTGAAGAATGTAATTTTCAGGATCCTGAATGGTGGTGACATCTTCTGGTTTCACATCGTAAATCACGCCGGTTCCGGCAAATGAAAACAGTGGCTTCAGTACATAGTTTTCCAGATCCGTTGGGAAATTTCCTTTGTAATCTGAAAGATACTTTGTTTCCGGTACATACGGACTGTGCAGCAATGGCATCGAGAACTTCGAAATCCGGAAAAACCAATTCGGATGTCCGGCCCATTCCACATCAACATCGTCGTTCATATGAAACTGGAGATTCAGATCCGTCCTCTTATCAAGCTCGTCAAAAATGACACGGTTGTAAATCCTTTTCACTTCAATATCATGACCATTGGCTTCATAATAAAGTTTCCGTCCGTTCTTTTTCAGTTTCGAAATACACACAGAAGGCACAGCGAAAAAGTCTTTCACAGCCATGAAATCAACTTTAGTTTTCTGCAGTTGAGGTTCAATGTCCATCAGAATCACGTTTTCGGGTTTGTGTCCGTTGAGAATAACCTGACCCAGGAGTTTTCTGTATTTCTCTGAAGTTAGGCCACTGAAAAGGTAATCGAAATCGGGAGGACAGGCATAGTGCCGTCTGAAGGTTTCCGAGATCACATCCTGAAATGCAAACAGAGAGGGAAAACCCTGCATTTCGATCAGCTGCGGAGTCAGTCTACCGTTTGCATCTTCGCAAATGGCAAAATCTATGGCCAGAAACTGTGCATGCTTGTCTTCAAAGGGAACATTTTTTCCTTCCGGAATGGCCCGCTCCGTATTCACCATGAAGTCCGGCTGAAGGATCACATCGATGATGTGATCACAGGCTTCGAACAATCTCTTTTTAAGGTCTTTGGGAATGAACACCGGTGTTTCCGCAATGCGGAATTCTATCTCGTGACCAAAGCGGGTAAACAGTTCCTCTAAAAATGCCTTGTATTTTTGATCAGTAAACTGCTGATTAAACTGTTTTCGTATCGAAGGAATCATAATGTGAAAGAATCAGGGGATAAATTTTGAATGAACGATGAAATCTGAAAAGCGAGTCGCATTGCTAAACTTCGAGCACTTTCGGTACGACAAAAAACGAATCCCGTTCAGAAGGTGCATTTGACAAAGCTATTTCCGGAAGTATTGGATGAGAACCAATGTCCTGCCGCATGGAGTTGATTTCAGCCGACATGTGAACAAGAGGCTCGACTCCGTCTGTGTCCAGTTCACTGAGCTTTTCCATCCAGCTCAGAATTTGCTCAAGGCTTTCAGCGATTCCGGCCTTTTCTGATTCCTGCACATTCAACCGTGCCAGATGGGCCATTTTATCTATCGTCTGCGGGTCAATTTTCATGTTGTAGTTTTCGAAGCAACGGTTTGTTTTCAAGAGCCAGGGTTGCCGAAATCAGGGAATGAACCTGATCCCGGATCTGGCCGGATTCATCTTCTGTCACCCCTTTCGTTTCAATGGGAGGATGAATGATGGTTTTGCAAAAGTAAAAATTCGGCAACCATCTCCCATCGTCAGCCAGAATAAACCAGTTGAAGCAAATGGTCACCGGAATAATGGGCACTTGTTTCTGGATGGCGAGTTTAAACGCTCCGTCCTTAAATTCTGCCAGTCCCGGCTGAATTTTGTGGTGAATACTTCCTTCCGGAAAAATAATGATGCTCCTTCCTTTGGAGAGTTTTTTCCGGCTTAACTTCAAGGCTTTTGCCCTACCCTGGGTGCTTCCCCTTTCCACAACAATATGGAGATTACGGAACATGTAGCCAAAAACCGGAATTCTTCCCAGTGAGGCTTTTCCCATGAAGGCCGGGAATCCGGGAAGAACATAAGTGAGAAGAGGAATATCAAGGAAAGAACCGTGGTTGCTGGCATACACCACCGAGCGACCTGCCGGAATATTTTCTTTTCCGATTGTTTTCACCCGAAGCAGAGCCATAGGAAAAAAAAGCAGGCACCAAAGCTGATTGAAAAATGCCATGGCAGGCTCCAGCCGGGGAAACCAGATGCACAGGCAGAAGAAAGGAAATAAGACCACAAAACCCACCAGCCACCAGAATCCGGCCCAGATTATATGGAACCTCCGGATGGCATTCCGGGTACTCGTTTCATTTACAGTTTGTAAAATACTTGGACTCGAATTAGATTTCAATTGGATTATTTTAAGAAAAACAATTTGTTATGCTCTGTTTTTTGGATTATTCGAATTTTTCCCTAGTCTTGTCTTATAATTCATCCCCGATTTATCAAAAGTTCACGAACCATGAAGCAAAAATTACTGATTATTCTTTTTGCACTTCCGCTGTTCGTTCTCAATCCGGCTCGTTCACAAAGCAAAGAAATTGTGAAGACCGTCATGACGAACCAATGGATTACGAAGTACAAAAAACTGAAAACAGATTTGGAGAACAAAGCTGCGTTCATCAAAAACATGGAAAACATTTCTGAAAAGGATCTTGTCCTGATCAAGAAAAGTTATGCCGAAACAAGTTATCTTCTGGATGCCTGGGTAAATCACCTGGTGAAATCACTTGAAGAAAACAAATCCGGAAATCTGGAACAAATGGCCAATGGAGACATTGCCGCCGATCTGAAAGAAGAACTCCAGGAGTTGTTTACGTTTTATGCGAACGATTTCAGCACAAAATACGAGGACATTACCGGGCAAAAGTCCAGTTTTGTGGTAGGCGCCCCTACTGAGCAAAACGAAGATGAAACGACTGTAGCTACTGAAACTGCTCAGGTGACGCCCATCGATAAAGACATTCTGGTAGCAAGAATTAAGCAACCACTTTCTCCCAGTGACTGGAATTCAATCTACTGATTCTTAGAAATTGATACCATAAAAAAAGCCACTTTTTCAAGTGGCTTTTTTTATGCCTTACCGGATCAAAGTTTCCGGTCTATGTCAAATTCTTCAAGGTAGTCAGCTACTTTGCGGACAAACATTCCTCCTAAGGAACCATCCACTACCCGATGATCGTAGCTGTGAGACAGGAACATCATCTGGCGTACTCCGATCGAATCTCCCTGAGGTGTTTCGATCACGGCAGGTTTCTTGCGTACCGCACCAAGAGCCAGAATTCCGATCTGAGGTTGCATAATAATAGGAGTTCCCATTACATTACCGAAAGAGCCCACATTTGATACTGTATAGGTACCGTCTGAAAGATCGTCTGGCGTCAGTTTGTTCTCCCTTGCCCGTTTCGCCAGGTCATTCACCTGCTCGGTAAGTCCGATCAGATTGAATTTATCAGCCTGCTTGATATTGGGAACAATGAGGTTGCCACTTGGGAGAGCAACTGCCATTCCTATGTTGATGTCTTTTTTTACAATGATTCGATCTCCATCTACTGAAGCATTCATCATCGGATAGTCACGCAATGCTTTGATAACAGCCTCGAGGAAAATCGGTGTAAACGTGAGAGTCTGATTATAGCGCTTCTGAAATTCACCCTTCATTTTATTTCTCCATATGGCCAGATTGGTGACATCTGCTTCAACAAACGAGGTTACGTGTGGAGCGATGCGTTTGCTGTCGACCATTCGCTGGGCGATCATTTTACGCATTCTGTCCATTTCAATGATTTCAGACTCACCAGAGAAGGACCGGGCAGGAGCCACTGGTGCAGAGGCTGGTGCCTGACGCTCCTGAACGGTCACAACCGGTGCTGCGCCTTTATCACGGTTACCCAGGTAATCCAGCAGGTCAGATTTGGTAAGACGATTGTCTTTGCCTGAACCAGGTACTTTATCAAGTTCTGCCAGACTTACCCCTTCTTCTTTGGCAATATTGCGAACCAATGGAGAATAAAACCGGTCTGATGATTCCATGACTTTTTCAGCCACTGCGGCCACAGGAGCTGCAGCTTTTACAACCGAACCATTGGAAGCTGCAGCAACCGGAACTGCTACTGCAGCTCCGTCTCCTGCTGTTTCAATGATGAGAATGGGCTTTCCTATCGGCACCACATCTCCTTCTTTGGCAAGAATCTCGAGAACAACACCGGCATGGGTAGATGGAACTTCTGTGTCCACTTTATCGGTAGCCACTTCAAGAACTGATTCATCCTGCTCGATCCGGTCTCCGACTTTCTTAAGCCAGTTCAGTATGGTACCCTCCATGATGCTTTCACCCATTTTGGGCATAACCATTTGTACTTGCGCCATTGTTAAATTTCGTTTTTAGATTTCGTTGTATCTGGTGTGAATAATAGTGCTGCAATTTTACGGATTTATGCGGTCACTCGCTTTGCAATTTTGTATGATGTTCCAAAATTCCACGCCTGAGTAATTCCAGTGCCCTCAGACTGAGCATATTCCGATTGACTTCCTGGACTGGAAATGGCCTGAGATCCAGTTGACTTAGCGATATTTCTCCGTCTGAAAAACGGAATTCAACATTAATCCGCTGCGTCTCTTCACCCGATTCAGATTCCTCTTTCCGGATTGAAATACGAACAAAGCGGTCGGGAATATTTTCATCCGAACCCGATAATACATAGTCCAAAACAGAATTGTGCTGCGAAAGCAGAAACCGAAGTCTTCCATCTGTTAGATGATCATGCAATAAAACCGTCAGTTTATACTCTGATATCAGACCCGAGACAACCGCATCCAGTTCTACATCTTCTCTGGCGTACACATGTTCTTTCACACATTGAAAAAGCAACTCGTCCTGTTTGGCCAGTTCTGCCTGTAAACGTTCCGGTTCTTTGCCTCTGGCCGTAAGCCGAAGTTTGACATGCCCTCCGGAAGGAAGGTATGCCAGTTTGAAACCATCTGGTAGATTCGACTCAACATCTTTCACCAGCAGGGCCAGCGTAGTTTCCGGAACACCAACCGTACGGATAAAGCGGTGAAGAAGAGTATCCAGTTCCAGCCTTTGTTTCAGGCGTGGAAGAACTTCATCCGTCACAAGCTGCTTCATTTCGTATGGAACACCTGGCAGTGCCACACATATTTTCCCCTTTTCCGAAAACCAGATACCAGGTGCTGTCCCTGATTTATTCTCCAGGTACTCGGCTTTTACCGGGTGAAGTGCCTGTGTGAGGACCATGTCGTTCATTGGACGACCCCTTCGTCGCATTTTTTCTTCGAGATGCTGAAGAGCAAGTGGATGCATTTCAAGGGGACTTTCAAACCAATCGGCCAGCATTTGCTTCGTCATATCGTCTTTGGTCGGGCCAAGTCCACCTGTCACGATCACCAAATCTGCCCGCTTAAAGGCGAATTCGAGAGCTGCTACCATCTGGTCCAGTTGATCGCCCACACTGAGTTTACACACAACTTCAAGTCCAAATTCTGAAAAACGGGATGCAAGCCACTCTGAATTGGTGTCATGAATCTGGCCAAGAAGAATTTCATCGCCTATTGTAAGAATAGCTGTTCGGTTCTGATTGTTCATGAGTACACCTGTTTTATCGTTCGATTTTCAGAAAATTAAGGTACATGGATTTTCCTCCATTCATTGAATTGCAAACATACATTCAGGCTGAGCCTCAATCATATTGAATTTCAAATGAAACCAAACCTTACGTAGTCAAGAGAAAATGAAATTGGAATAATTAAATTAAATATTTGCAAAGTTCAATTTTGTAACTATTTTTGAATCGAATTAAGATTTGATAAAACAATTCAAGCTTATTTAACAAACCACTTAAACCATCTGATCATGACATCTAATACTCAAACACCAAAAGCGACTTCACTTGGTCTCCTTTCTTTTGCCATCATGGGAATTATTGTTTTTGTCTTCTTCTTAATGGCAGAGATCCAGCAACCGGAATACCTGATCTACTTCGCTCCTATTCTGGGACTTGTGTTTTATGGAAGCTACTACATCATCAATCATAAATTAGACAAAAGCTTTTTACACGGGGCATACAACAAGCAGGAATCTCTGGAATCCTGAATTGCATACCACCTGTAAAAAGTCCTTTTCAGTTAATGCACCCGATCAGTCCGCCATTCCAATGTGCGGACTATTTCGGCTTCAGCCTGCAGCACTTCCTCCCAACGATCTTTGACCTTCTGAGCTGGATTATAAACTTTTGCTAGATTGATAAACGTAGCATAATGTCCTGCTTCTGAAACCATAAACTCGTAATAGAACTTTTTCAGTGACGGATCTTCCAGATACTCATACAGTAATTTGAACCGCTCACAGCTCCGGGCTTCGATCATAGCGCAGATCAGTAATTTCTCCATTATCTGCGTTTCACGACTCCCTCCTTTCTTCTCGACTTTGGACAATTTCTGAACGTATTCATCCTTTCTTGCTTCTCCAAGTCCAAATCCCCGGGATTTCAGTTCTTTGAGAACACGTTCAAAATGGGACCATTCTTCGGCGACTATCTCCGTCACCTCTTCAACCAGTTGCTGACGGTCTGGAAAAAGGACAATCAATGAGATTCCGGAAGCGGCCGCTTTCTGCTCACAAAAGGCATGATCAATCAGAATTTCCTCAATGCTTTTCGATGCGATGTCGACCCATCGTGGATCGGTTTCCAGTTTCAGGCCCAGCATTTTCTCTGAAGAATGAATTGTTATTTAGATGTTCCGGCCGACGATTTTTTGTCCTTGCTTCCGAATACCGAAAAGTGAACATATCGTTTCGGATTGGCCTTAAAGTCTATGAGCAAGGCATTGAGTGATGCACTGGATGCATTCAGGTTGCGGTATAAACTGTCGCTTTTCATCAGTTTTCCCATTGTTCCCTGGCCCTGGTTGATGGCCACCATCGTCTTATTGAGCTGATCCGTTGTCTGGTGCAGGGAATGAATGGTTCCGGCAAGATCTGCCTTATTCAGACTATCACCGAGTTTTCCAACTTTGGTCATGATCGACTGTAATTGCTTTTCAGCATCCAGAAGAGATTTACTGAGCTTGTCCAGGTTTTGTGTAATGTGGGCAATGTCCTGTTTGCTATCAGCCATTACAGCATTACTGGTGTTCGACAGTTTCGTAATGGCTTCAAGTGATTCATTCATTTTACCTACTGTCGGCTCAAAAGAGTGAATCAACCCATCGACCGAATTCACCAGCGCAGTTACCTTGTCCACCATTGGCTGGGCTTTATCCTCGAGCATTGAAGTAAAACCTGGGGCAACAGATGCAATCAACGTATCTCCTTCCAGAACTTTCACCCGGTTTCCAGGATCAAGAACAATCATTTTACCACCTAGAAGTCCATTATTTGACAAAAGTGCTTTCGCCGAATCCCCAATGACAATGTCTTTGTTGATTTCCATTTCGACAACCAGAGGCCTTTTCCTTCCCTGAAATATTTTAATCCGTTTTACAAGGCCAACCTGAAATCCATCCAACATAACGGGATTGGAAGCAGTGAGCCCATCGACGTTTTCATAAGCGACAAAATATGTACGGGCAGGATTGAAAATATCGGAACCCTTCAGAAAACCGATCCCGAAATACAGAATCACCAGGGCTGTGATGACCAGGATTCCGACTTTAAATTCTTTTTTTACTTCCACTGGTTGGGTAAAGGTATCCCGTTACAAGGATGCCGATGTTTTCGCAAAGGTAATGTCTGCCTTTTGATTACACCCATAAAAAAATCCGAAGCCAAATCCTGTTTACAGCCAGAGGTGATAGACATCGGTTTCATTCCGTGCAATTTCCGGGAAATGAAAAGCACCACTTTCCTCAATCTCTTCCGTCAGATCAAAAACCTGGCAATCCCGAGGCAAGCCTTTAAAAACAAGCGTAAACGTAAACACACCATATCCATCCAGATGGGTCCACATCGGTGCCATCGTGATATTCTCCGCATGAACAAGAGGCACCTTTTCTCCGGACGGTATCGTAGGAATCAGAAATGTTGTTTTCCAGATCCGGATCAGAGCCCCTGGAAACGCCAGAAAATGAACATGGACCAGCACCTGACTTTCTTCTTCCACCTTGACTGCCAGTGCGGTCTCTGGTTCGGCCAGCACTTCCACCTGAGGACGGGACGGGGCATAATCCGACACAGGCGGCCACACAAAGCGGGACAGGATACCGTCCTTTGAGATGTGAGTAAATCCGGTTGGTTGGATTTCTGCCTGCATCGTTTTCACCATTTCTTAAACACCACAAAAACAGCCAATACCATTAATCCAAAACCAAGAAAATGATTCCAGGCGAGCTTTTCATTCTTAAACACGAAAATACTCATCAACGCAAATACAACAAGAGACAAAAATTCCTGAATGGTTTTGAGCTCAACCTGGGAGAATGGGCCTCCGTTTCCGGAATAGCCAATCCGGTTGGCAGGTACCTGAAAAATGTATTCGAAAAAGGCCAGTCCCCAGCTGATTAAGACAATGGCCGGCAAGCCAAATTTCTGGAACCAGGACGCATCTTTCCAATTGAGATGACCATACCAGGCAAGCGTCATAAAGACGTTGGAAATGGCGAGCAGAACGATGGCGTAGAATCCTTTCATAGTAGTGGTTTCCGGATCAGGCCGGTACTGAAAGTACAAATCAACCGGAAATGAATGGGTATTGGAAAAACCATCCGGAAATTTCTGAGGTTTGCACCTTTCAAACGGAAGAATAGTGCACATCCCTGATCTCAAAAGCCTTGCGAATAACTCCCAAAAAATGAAGGAGTTTCTTGACTTCCAGTCCGATCGGTTTAATGAACCCGGGTTTATCGCGGCCGATCCGGTTTC
>ERZ795056.3974-NODE-3974-length-15526-cov-5.519230_pt1 | contig 15526 bp, 13 predicted proteins | sample MGYA00375140_ERZ795056 | MGnify/ENA primary metagenome ERZ795056 (study PRJEB30185, sample SAMN05720227) | activated sludge metagenome | isolation source: Anaerobic digester | place: USA | collected 2015-03-09 ... | reverse complement strand
CTTTTTTCAGCGCAGCAGGCAGGCGCTTCAAGGGGTCGCCACCCATGCGGCCTGCATAAAACTCGGGTGAGGCTTTGTAGCTGAATTTGCTTTCAGCCAATTGGCCGTTGGTGGAAACCACTTCCACATTCTCTGGCAAGAACGCGGCCGATATCGCCACAGCCGCGTTGAGCAAGCCACCGGGGTCATTGCGCAAATCCAGCACCAAGCCTTTTAAATTGGGGTCGGCTTTGTAGACTTCTTCGATCTTTTTCACAAAGTCTTCCACAGTGCGGTCTTGGAACTGCGTCAAACGCACCCACGCATAGCCGGGCTCGATGACTTTGCCTTTAACCGATTGGGTTTTGATTTCTTCACGAATGATGGTGACGGGGAAACTGCGGTTTTCGTCTTTGCGAAACACAGTCAAAATCACCTTGGTATTGGGCTCGCCGCGCATGCGCTTGACTGCTTCGTTCAGCGTTAAACCGCGCACCGCAGTGGTGTCGATTTTGGTGATGAAGTCATTCGGCTTCAAACCGGCACGGTAAGCGGGTGAACCTTCGATGGGTGACACCACTTTGACCAAGCCATCTTCAAAACTGATTTCGATGCCCACGCCGACAAACTTACCGGAGGTGCCTTCACGAAATTCTTTGTACGATTTTTTGTCGAAATACTGTGAATGTGGGTCGAGGCTGGAGACCATGCCAGAGATGGCATCGGAGATCAGCTTTCTCTCGTCCACAGGCTCAACATAGTCGCTTTTGATCAAGCCAAACACGCTGGACAATTGGCGCAGTTCTTCCAAGGGCAAAGGCGCTAAAGCACCACGCGCCATGGTCTGCACCGACATGGTGGCCAATGCACCAGCCAGTGCGCCGGCTGCAAGCAATCCTGCTGTTTTAAGTTTTTGACCCATGAAATGACCTGTGATATGACCTTTGAATTGTGCTACTGAATGTTGTACTGAAAAACCTGTCAATATACACCTAAGAGCCAATTCATGCTGCTTAGTTCAATATCGCATATTCCAAACACTTTTCGCTACTTAAATGTAGCCTATTTGCTATCTAAATAATAGTGTTTGATGGGTTTTAAGTTGGCGTCCAGCTCATACACCAAGGGCGTGCCATTGGGAATGTTCAAGCCCACGATATCGGCGTCCGAAATACCGTCCAAATGTTTGACCAATGCACGGATGGAGTTGCCGTGCGCAGCGATGACGACGCGCTTGCCAGCCTGGATAGCGGGTGCCAGCGATTCGTCCCAAAACGGCATCATGCGCGCCACGGTGTCTTTCAGGCATTCGGTCAATGGGATTTGATCTGGTTTCAAGTTTTTGTAGCGGATATCGCCTCGTTCACAGCGTGGGTCATTCGCTTCCAAGCTCGGTGGTGGCACGTCGTAACTTCTGCGCCACAAAAGCACTTGGTCGTCGCCGTATTGCTTGGCGGTTTCGGCTTTGTTCAGGCCTTGCAGTGCGCCGTAGTGGCGTTCGTTCAAGCGCCAGTCGTTCACCACGGGCAACCAAGTCCGGTCCATCGCGTCCAAGCAATGCCACAGGGTGTGGGTGGCGCGTTTGAGCACGCTGGTGTAGGCCATATCAAAGTCATAGCCATTGGCTTTGAGCACCGCGCCAGCGCTTTGTGCTTGGGCAATCCCGACTGGCGTCAGCCCTACATCGGTCCAGCCGGTGAAACGGTTTTCTAAATTCCAGGTGGATTCGCCATGGCGAATCAAAACTAACTTGTGCATGAAAGGCTTTCAAAGGCTTTTGGGTTGGGACAATCAGAGCTAAAAAAATGCTTTAAACCCTGAAATTAGGCTTATTTAGGTCACTCAAAGAAAAAAATACCCTCTTATTCTAAAATGCTTCTCTTTGGTTTCTCAATTTTAGAAAGTTAACTGTGGAATTTATTGCTCAAAACTGGATGTTGTTCTTCATTGCCATTGGCTCGGCTTTTATGCTGTTTTTGCCGCAATTGCAGGGCGCTGCGGGTGGAAATTTGACCGCATCCGAAGCGGTACTGCTCATCAACCGTGAAAAAGCGGTGGTGATTGACGTGTGCGAACCCACTGAATACGCCAATGCGCACATTGTGGGCGCCAAAAACATACCGTTGTCGCGACTGGAAGGCCAATTGGCAGCCATGGTGAAAAACAAAGAAACACCTGTTATTTTGACCTGCGCCAGTGGCATGCGTTCACGCCGAGCCCTGGGAATTGCCAAAAAACTGGGTTACGAAAAAGCGCAATCACTTTCCGGCGGCTTGGGCGCATGGCGCTCAGCCAATTTACCCATCGAAAAAGCTTAATTATTTCAATAAAGAGACCTCGCCATGCAAGCCGTCAAAATGTACACCACCGCCGTTTGCCCCTATTGCGTTCGCGCCAAGAACCTACTGAAACTCAAAGGCGTGACAACGATTGAAGAAATCCGCATCGACCTGGACGGCAAAGCACGCGATGAAATGATGCAAACCACAGGCCGGCGCACCGTGCCACAAATTTTCATTGGCAGCACCCACGTGGGTGGCTGCGACGATTTGATGGCGCTGGACAGTGCTGGCGGCTTGACGCCCTTGTTAGCTTAACACCACGCCCATACTGCAACTACGCTATTAAATTAATAGCGCTCTAGGCAATTAATACGCTGGATAGAGGCCAATTTTTTTATATTTTTTGTCTAATCGCTTAGCAAGCACCCACTCGTTTGCCTGTCACTTGTGTTTTGATCAAGCTGTTGCCCATGTCATGTTGAATCACATTCATGTGGATGGTGAATGAATCGGCACTGACAACACCCTTTCCCTCGCCCGTCATCTTGGGGTTGCTGCAAGTGTATTTGATAGCGATGCTGCTGCCATCGCGCTTCACAACCGGCGGCGTGCAGCCATCAGACCCTTTTTGATTCACATACGCTTGGTTGGAATCCACATCTTTTTGCGTCACGCACTGTTTGAAATTAATCGGAATTTTCATCCCCATCATTTCAGTTGTCACGGCATAGTCGTATTGGCCGGGTTGGATGTTTTGGGCGTGGGCAATATTAGTCACTAACATTCCCATGATGATCACTGGCATTGCAGATAATTTCATAATTCCTTCTTGTAATAAATCGATTCTTAATTTATGGGACCAGCATCAAAGTCGTTTGACGTACTGCACTAGCGCCCGTGCTGGTCTTGGCGTCTGTGTAGCGAATAGTCAAGGTCACGGAGGCGCTGGGGCTAGAACCTAACAATTCTATTCTGCCATTGCTTGTCTGCACTCGCGCTGCACCACGAGTTACAGGCATCGTGGAAAGACGATATACACCTGCTGATATTTTGGGAAGATTAAATATTTCACTGTCACCATTGCTTGCTTGAACTTGGACTTGTGCTACAGGTGCGCTTAAGTCAGCATCGCGTATTTCAATTGCTGCATTTAAATTGGTATTGTTTGGCGTGCATGCTGGGACTGTAGGTGTAGCACTTGCAGAAATTGTGACTGTAACAGTGCAGGTGGTCGCCGCTGTGGATGTGACGGTGTAACTGCCCGGGCCGGCAGTTGCAGCACCTATCGCCGACAACAGCGCTGGCACCGCGATCGTGACGGTGCTGCCGGGTGCGCCCGTGAAGCTTTGGCTGCCTGTCAGGGTGTAATTCAACGGCGCCAAACCTGTGCCTAGCGGTGTCCCCACGGCAACCGCGCTGCAGCTCGGGTTCACGCTGGCGGGCGAAGCGGTTCCAACCGTTGGCGGGAAGAATCCGGGCGCGCTGACTGTGCAGCTGACGGGTACAGGCGCAATTGGAAACATGCAGGCAGGTGGTGCATTCACAAAGGCTGAACCAGAAGCTGGTGCGCCTAATGCAGCAACTGCAAAACCACTGGCAATTCCAGAGACACATCCAGAAGGTGTGCCCGCGAGACTTACGACACTGGGATTTGCAACAACCGTGCCATCAGAAAAACTTGGTTTAAACGGTGTATCTCCAACCAACCCACTGATCCGCCATTGCCCAGAAATACCACCAGCCAGCCCTGATATCAATACAGAGCCGCGACCGCGTGTGACCACAGGGCGAAATGTAGCGGTATCTAAATAGTATTTCTCCCATGCAAAATCAATTACGGCCACATCTGGGCCACATTGCATTTGACGATCAAGCACTTGCAGGCGCGTTTGGCGCTGTGCGTTGCTCATGGTCATCAGATCATTGATCAGGTTGCTGAACCCAATCATGGCTGGGTCTAACCGTTGCTGAAAGAATCCAATATTTCCTTGTTCATAAGCACGCAGTAGCGCATCTAATGCTTGCTGCGCAGGAGAATTCGGTACGCATTGTGTGGAAATTTTAGGATTCCCTAGCGAACTCAAGCCCCCAGTTGACCCTGCTGCTGGCATGGTAGTTTCCGTGCTCTTGACAGTGTCTTGCGCCCAAATAGGTTGACATATAAAGCCCATGATCCCGATGACAAAACTCAATACAGGCATTTTTTTCATTTTGTTCTTCCAACGAATTGATATGCTTACCATTTGAAAGCTCCTTGCACACCAATGATGCGCTCGTCCACCTGTAGCAAGACATCACCATGGTTGCGACGATTGATTCTTGCGTATGCCTTTATTGTTAATTGTTGCCCAAATGCTTTTGTCCAGTCTAACTGCAAGGTGTTTGTTGTTAAATTTGCTGTGCCCGATATGGGCTGCGTGCTGCGTTGATGTTGTAAACCCAAGCTCAAATTACCGTAAGTTCTCGATGTACCCGTCACATTGATGCCTGCATTGCTGGTTCGTGTTTCTGCCCCTGTCGTGCTAAGCGTTTGCAATTGTCGCCCCGCGGTCGCTTGCAGGCTCATCGACCAGTCCGCTGGCGTTTCAGCAGTGGCGTTGCTTAGATTTCTACCTACAGTCACTTGCCACATTCGGTTGTTGCTATCTGCCGCATCATTCAAGGGATTTCTAGATCGACCAACGCCAATCAATGCATACGCTGTCCATTCGGCAGTGGTATATGACGTTACCAGTTGAGTTGCGTCATTCAGGGTGCTGTTTTGAAGTGCGTCTTTACCTTTATTGCGAGTATCTGAGACAGAAAAAGCCAAACCAGGAACGGTCTGTACGTTGTAATTAAATCTGTTTGTCAAAGATTGCAATGATGATTGACTGCTGGGTGTGTCGCCCAATGCTGCCGTACGCGTCACGGCATCTCGCACATCTATGCCATATGTTATCTGCGGCGAGATGGCCCAATCAGCACCAACATACCACTCTCGTAAACCTGCTGTTGTCGTTTGAGCCAAAGATGCAAAATTAGCATCAAGATCGTGATAGCCAGTGCGCAATGATACTGAATCTAAACGGTAAGTCGCATCGATAATGCCCGCATTACCGCTTCGGTCAATTTGCGCAACCAAGTCGTTTTTTGAACTGTGTGCAATTTCAGCACTGACTTGTAAATTCCCATTCACATATTTTGATCCCACCGTTGTTATACGGCCATCTAACGCAACTGATCCAGCTGGCAACTCTACAGAACCTAGGCGATCATGGTAATTTTGCAGTGTCATAAAACCAGTGAGCGTGTCCGAAATTTTATATTCAGCTTTCGCACCGAGCACATCACGTATATAGCGTGTTCGAGGTGCCAAGCCATCCAAAGCCGATCGATTATTTAAAGCTTCCCAACTTTCTGCCACAACTCCCGCAAAGCCTGTTACGGTTAATGCTCCTAACTCTCTCGTCCCCAGCGTCCCACGCAAACCCAAATTGGAACCCAAGCCAGAAAAAGCAGCCACCACGTCGCCAAATGAAAACTGATAGCCCACGCCACTTCGACCAATTTGAACGCTATTGGCAATGTTGGCATAACGCGCCAATACAGAACGATCGTTCGAACCTGTGACCACGCCTTGCGCGTATAGGACATCATCTTCTGCGGAGGTACTTCGCCAATCACCTTGCAACACGATTTTCTCGAATGTGCCGGTTTTGAGTGGAGTCAAATCACCTTTCCCACTTGGGTTTGTAACACTGCTGTTATAAATATCAAGTGTTGCATCACCATGAAACTCAACTTGGCCTTGCGTATTGACTGTGCCTGCTTGGCCCGTTTGCGTTTGCCATTTTTGCAGAATCTGTTGGTTGGCGGCGTTGGCATTTTCTTGAGTTTGTGTTTGCACAAGCGCTTGTGCAAATACCAATGGTGAAGTCAACACTAGACTGCTCAATGTTAAAGCTTGAATAGGCCGACATGAGAAAAGTTGCCTTCGGCTAAGGCTGGTTTTAGTCTCAGTCACATAAACTCCAAAAGTTAGGCGATTGGCTAAATCAACGCGCAATTGTGGGTACATTTGTAGGTGCCTTTACAGGTGTTTTTGCAGGCGTATTTGTAATGCGATCCGTATTGAGTGCGCTTGCTTTAACAGGACTCGTAGGAAGTACTGGTGGCGAAGCGATTGCAGTCGCAGGCGATGCTATCTCAGCCTTTAACTGCGCAACATAGCGACTTTCAACGATGCCTTGAATCCGCTCTTGCGCAGCTTTATCTTGCCAAGCAGCCAAATTAGCTTTGATTTGAGCAACTTCTTCATCAAGCTGCTTGGCCAGCAAAGCGCCAACATCACGACGGCAATCATTGTCCTTACAGCGGTTGAGCCATTGCGCTAAAAACTCTTTTGCTCGGTTGTCGCGGTATAACTTCTCGTTGAACGGAATAACTGCCGGTGCAATTGTGCTGGGTGCATTGGGCACAGTTGATTTGGTCATCGCGGGCTGACCGGTAACCATAGGGCTGATAGTGGTTGTAGGGATAATGGGCGCAGCAGTTTTGGGGATCGCTGGCTGACTGACCCCTATTGGACCGATAGGGGTCATAGGAGAAATCACTGCGACATTCTCCTGTTTAGGTTGTGAAGGTGTGCCTGCAGTTAACTCAGCCCCTACATTTTGTCCAATATTGGGGTTAGGACTCTTGTCGACAAATCCATTATTTACTTGCGGCGGCGCGGCAGTGACAGTGGGCGCACTTTTTCTGCTTGAAACCATCGTTGGTGCAGCACGCATGCCAAATGGTGAGCTGGTGCTTATCGGCGGGATGGCAACCGACGTTTTAGGCGCTAAAGACTCACCTGCTTTAGGTGGCATGGACGCCGCACCACCTTTGTCAATCGCACCTGTCACATTTGGCATCACACCTGGTGCATTAGGTGTCATACCTTTTAAACCCCTGCTATCGACTTTCCCCATGTCCAGCGGGTAGAGCAAAGCCGAACTGATATACAGTTTTTCCGTTTTTTTCAAACGCTCACTCAATTTGCTGATGGTGGTAGCGTAAACCTTTTCATCTACTGGCTCTGTCGTAGTTTTTAAGCCCACATAGGCGACATTGATAATGGCGGTCATGTCCGCTTTCTCATCTTGCAGCAACTTGGTCATATCGTTTTTGCAGGCCTCGACTTTGTTGGTCTTTTGGCAACGAGTCATCTGATCCTTACTTTCAACCTCCGCCACAGTTATGAAGGCATCAAAATTTTCCTTTTGTTTTTTACGGCTATCATTATTGGCAGTGACGCGCGCTGCATGTTTGGGAAACAGGTTGGACGCAATGTTCACAAACTCTGCATCGGCAATGGGTTTGGCCGTCTTCCAATGCTCATTCGCATCACTCTCATCTTTGGGAGGAGATGCTTTGGTAGCTTGGAAATATTTTTGCGAAGCTTTTACATACGGCGACGCGCCTTTAAAGCTGCCATCCGCCATGTGGTTTTCCGCGACGATGACACCAAACTCTTGGCTCACAAGTTTCTCTTCTGTATCAAGCCCCAAACTGTTGGCCAAATCTTTCAGGCAGATATAGTCCAATTTATCTTTACTGCCAAAGCCCGACCAGCCTTTGGCATCTTTTGGACACTTATTCGCATTAAAAGCCACGATGGTTTTGGCCCAAAGCCCATAAGACCGGTTCAACACGGTGGTTGGCATCGCCAACGTTGCGCCTGAAACCTTGATCTCAGAATCACGCTGCACGTAGTAATCGATGCGTTGTTTAATTTTGATTCGACTGACCACCGCAGCTGACGTCATGATGCGGCGAAAGTACAGCCGGGCTTGGTCAAGTGGCGGCTTGTCTTGCACGCCACGTACGCCTGCAGCAGCCCAAGCTTCACGACTTTGCGGTAGCATGTCGCGCACGGCGGCATTGTAACTGCCACTCCCGCCAAAAACCAAGCTTGGAAGCTCTTGTTTACACTGTTCGGCGTTCTGATTGCGCATAGCCAGCGCATCAGTGTCACCAGTTGCGGTATTTTTACCGATGGATATGCCCGCTGCCGCAGGGCATGCAGGAAGCGCCAACAACTTGGACCAGTTCTCGCTAAAGTAAGCATCGAACACTGGGCCGTTGAGCAGTTTGCCAATCTCTGCCCATAACTCAGGATCAAAGTTTTGATCGTTAACAGGACCCTGACAGAAATCCGCCGCTGCTTTTTCTTTGTAACAGTGGCTGTCGTAATAGCTACGGCAGGTCTCAAAAGCACTGGACAAAAGGCTTTCGCCGTATGAATTAGCCCAAGGTCGGTTTTCCTTAAATTGATTGACAACCTCAGGAATCAGCGGTCTAAGCCTAGCTGCTACATATTGCTGGCGAGACATGCTGTCGCAATCTTGAACAATACTTGATGGATCGGTAACGGCCTGCACGACATAGCCACCAACCTGCAGAACTTGCTTTAAGCCAGGGCAACTGTTAGCCGCACTTTTGCAGGATTGTGCAGTTTCTTTAGCCAATCTAGCCACGGTTTTAATATCTTCTAGAGCTTCCGCTCCCGACTCCAAAGCATTGCAGCCACAGGTAATGATGCCACCCAGGCTCGGCGGCACTGCTGGTACAGGTAGCGGTTGCGCGAAACCTTTCAAAACCTCAGTACCTTGTGTTTTCAGGACATTGACAAAGCCATTTTTAAGATTTGGAGTAAGTAACGACTTTGGGATGATTTCATCCAATGCAGCAGCGATAGGCTGCATGGCTACACCATAGATGTCGCCCTCGCACTGATTCTTGTTAACTACGCCAGCAGCACCCAAACCAACAATCAAACCGGTGGCACCCACGGTCACCGGGTTACCACTTATCATGCCAGCGACGCAATCTGGATTGCTCGCAATAAACCACAGGACATTGCCGGCTGCTTCAACACCCTTTGCGAATGTTTTCAATGAACCAGTTCCGCAGTCCCACAGCTCTGATACGCATTGCTTGACTTGACCTATCGGCTCAGCCGCCAAAGCTTGTTGTGGCATGCAAATTGAACAGCTCGCCACCAACACGCACAAGCCGTGGCGTATATGAGAACGGTTAGATTTATTGCTTTGCCTCATAAGTACCTTTGTTGTTTTTAATTAGAGACAGAATTGTCAAAAATCTTGCGATTGTTTACACAACGAAGCGAATCCGATACATTCAAATGAATGAAAACTGAGCCACAAAACATCATTTTTAGCCTGTACGAAGCAGTTGGGCATGAAGATGCTTGGAGCGGTATTGTCAAAATGCTGTGTAGCTATTTGGATGCCAATATCGGCATTTTTGTGTTTATAGGCGAAGGCCAATACGAGCAGGATGTTTATGCCACGCACAATTTTTCTGAGAGCTGTGGCAAGGCCTATGCGGACCATTGGTGGCAACACAATATTTGGCTGAGCACGGGCTCTAAACAAGGTTTGTTCACAAAAGGCGCAGTTGTGATTGGCACAGATCACGTCAGCACTGCGCAATTGAAACGCACCGCCTTTTACCGCGACTTTTTAGTCACCATGCCCGCCGAGCACCTGCTGACTGCCACACTGTTCGAAAGCAACAATGCATTTGACACACCACCCATGGCATTGAATTTTTTTCGTCCACCAGGGGCAAAGGCATTCACTCAGGCAGATACGAATTCGCTTAAAGCGCTGTATCCACACATACAGAAAGCTTTTAGTTTGCACTGGGAATGGCGCAGCATGCGCGAACAATTATCGACCTACCATGCCAGTTTGGACAGCATGGATTTTGGCGTCATGCTCATCAACCCGGCACGCCGTGTGCAACATGCCAATCGGGCTGCCAAAAATTTGATCCCTGACATATTCAGTGCCGGACTTCCGGTTTCGGGCAAATTAGCCCAGCTCATTGATGCTGCAGCCAACACCAAAGGTGGCGCCACCGTTTTTGGAAAAACGCGCATCATGATGATGGCACTACCGCTGTCTGCGCCTGTGCGAAACACATCAGGTGAAACGCGTGCTTCGGTCATGTTGATGTTGGTTGACCCAGAAAAACGCCCAGATGCTGCGGCAGACTTTTTGAGCAATGCGTTTGCGCTGTCGAAAGCCGAATCGCGATTGGTGCCATTGATTTTGCAGGGCAAAACGCCTATCGAAATGGGTCAAACTTTGAATTTGAAAATGCCCACAGTCAGAAGCCAGCTTTCAAACATTTTTGCAAAAACGGGCACGGCGCGACAGCAAGAATTGATACGCTTATTGGGTACTTTGCCCCAAGTTGTAGATACTCACACGGCCTGATGTTGTTTGCCTAGCTTTTCTGTTTTGCTATAAATTAAACAGCAAGTTAGGCAATCAATACGCCGTCTAGAGGCCAATTTCTTATATAAATTACCCCAAAGCCAAGGCTGCCACGCCCAGGGCGATGGCGGCCGCGCCGATGATGCGCAGGCCGCGGTCTGTCTCGCCCAAAAGGTGGCCACCCACAAATGCGGCAAACAGCATACTGACCTCGCGCGCGGGTGCTACGTGGCTCACTGGCGCAATTTGCATGGCATACAGCACCATGACATAACCAACAGGACTGATGATGGCAACGATGGCAGCGTACTTCCATTGCAATTGCCACAGCCGTTTGGCTTCAGGCAAATCACGTAACACGGGTACCAGCGCAAAAGGCATTCGCAACATATTTGACCAATAGTCAAACAAAATAGGCGACATGGCTAGCATCTTCACCGCATAGGCATCCAGAATTGTGTAAGCCGAAATGAACACACCTGTCAGCAACCCCCAAAAAACGCCCGCTTTAATGCGGTCTTTCTTGGCAGGGTCATGCGCCACCCGAAACAATCCTGGCCCGCCCGCAATGAGAAAAACCCCCAACACCACGCCCAAGATACCCAGAAAACCCATGGCCGAAATGCGCTCGCCAAACACGATGATGGCAACCATGGATGAAATCAAAGGGCCACTGCCACGCGCCAATGGGTACACCACCGTGAGGTCACTGAGGCGATAGCCTCTTAGCAAAATAATATAGTAGGCCCAATGCACCAAACCGCTGATGGCCAAAAATGTCCATTCGAGCGTACCCCATCTTGGCACCGCATCCCAACCGTACCAAATGACAAATGGGCCCCAAAAGACCGCCATGATGAAACTAGAGAAGAATGAAAAACGCGCATCGCCATGCGCTTTTTTAGCGGCGATATTCCACGTAGCGTGGATGACCGCAGCTATCAGAACCAGTATGAGCGCGGAGACTGGCAAGGCTTAGGGCAAGGTTTATCTATTTGGGTATCAGCGCCAAAAATTCGCGACGCAGGTTCATGTCGCTCAAGAATGCACCGCGCATGACGGAGTTGATCATTTTGCTGTCCAAATCTTTCACGCCGCGCCAGCCCATGCAAAAGTGGGTAGCTTCCATGACCACAGCAACGCCGTCGGGGCGTGTTTTTTCTTCAATCAAATCGGCCAATTGCAACACCGCTTCTTCTTGAATTTGCGGTCTACCCATCACCCATTCGGCCAAGCGTGCATATTTGGACAAACCAATCACGTTGGTGTTTTTGTTCGGCAAGATGCCCACCCATACTTTGCCAATCACGGGGCACAAATGGTGTGAACAGGCACTGCGCACGGTGATGGGACCCACAATCATGAGCTCGTTCAAATGCCCGACATTGGGAAATTCGGTGATGTCCGGCGCTGGCACATAGCGTCCTTTGAAAACTTCTTTGAGGTACATCTTCGCCACACGCCTGGCGGTATCGCGGGTGTTGTGGTCGTTTTCGGTATCGATTACCAAGCTTTCCAAAACACCTTGCATTTTGGATTGAACTTCGTCCAGCAGTTTTTCCAAATCACCCACTTGCAAAAATTCACCAATGTTGTCGTTGGCAAAGTAGCCTTTATTGGCATTTTTAATGCGTTCGCGAATCACCGCCGACATGGGGCGACCGATGTCATGTGCGTTATCGTTTTGGGCTTGATCAGGTTTCATGGTGCTTGTTAGTTGAATGTATGAACAAGGATGTTACCAGCGAAAGTGAAAGACTTATTTAGATGAGGTTAAAGCCAGCGTTTAAATTGCTTGTGTATTTTGCTGGCGCGCAAATGTCACCACATGGTCCACCTCGGCACGAATACCCACCCATGCACCCACTTTGTGGTCATGGTGGCTGGGCACATGTGCCATCACGGTCTCTCCCGTTTTCAAGCGCAAGGTGTATAAAAACTCAGAACCACGGAATGATTTGCGCAATATTTTGGCTTCTACTGACGATAAATCGTCATGCACAATATCGTCCGCACGCAGCAGCACATCGCATTCACCATTGGGGTAGGCGCTGGGCAATGGGCACTCGTCCACATCAACCAAATCGCCCATGGGCGTATGCACCAAGATGTGATTTTTCAATGGGTTTTTAGCATTGGCACAACCTTCACAAATGGTTGCTGGCATGAAAACACCGTGCCCGATAAAACCCGCCACAAAGCGTGTGGCTGGGCGATGGTACAAAGTGTAGGCATCGTCCCATTGGTGCAAATGCCCTTCGTGCATGACGCCAATCACATCGCCAATGGCAAACGCTTCGAGCTGATCGTGCGTGACAAACAAGGCGGTGGCATTGGCATTTTTAAGAATCACGCGCAACTCATGCGCCAGATGTTCGCGCAAGTCGACATCGAGATTTGAAAAGGGTTCGTCCAGCAGCAGCAATTGCGGCTTGGGTGCCAAAGCGCGTGCCAAGGCCACCCGTTGCTGTTGCCCGCCTGACAGTTCATGCGGGTAACGGTGCTCTGAGCCTGCAAGCTCAACCAAATCCAGCACCTCAGCCACACGGCTTGCGCGTTCATTTTTGGGAATATGTGTCAGACCAAATGCAATGTTTTGCGCCACATCCAAATGCGGAAACAGCGCGTAGTCTTGAAACACCATGCCAATTTTGCGCGACTCTGCGGGCACAAATTCTGTGGCGCTGCTGACCACATGGCCTGCCAACTTGATGTCCCCCGCACTAGCTTTTTCCAGGCCCGCCACTGCGCGCAGCAAAGTGGTTTTGCCGCAACCCGAAGGCCCAATCAGCACACCAATGTCACCGGCGCGCAAACCAAAAGTGACCGCATCCACTGCGGCTTTTGACCTTTTGGCGTATTTAACTTCGAGCTGAGAGACTTGTAAAAACATAGCGCTTATTGTAGGGGTACATGCATGCGCCATGCGCATGCGTACAATTCGCATTTGAAGCAGTACCGTAAATTCATGTCGTCACATTCTTCCAACCAATTCACCCAAACGCTGAAACCTCAGACAGTGTATGGTGTTGCGCCTGCGCCTTTGTTGCACGTGGGGCGATGGATCATGTGGGCTTTGTTGGCGATTTTTGCCCTTGTGCTGCTGCTGCCAGTGACGGCGCTATTGCTATCGTGGCTGCAATGGAACAATGAGTCGGCACAGATACTGAAAGAGATCAGCCAAACGGTTTTGCCCGATTACGCTTGGACCACGCTCATTTTGTGTATCAGTGTGGCCATTGGTGTGGCCATGATTGGTGTAGGTGCCGCTTTGGCCGTGACCTTGTTTGACTTTAAAGGCCGCAAAATTTTTGAATGGGCCTTACTTTTGCCGCTGGCCATGCCTGCCTATGTGGTGGCTTATGCGTACACAGATTTTTTACAGTTCAGTGGACCACTGCAAACCGCCATTCGCCACAATTTTGGTTTAGAAGGTCGCGTATTTCCAGAAGTGCGCAATGTAGCGGGTGCCGCCTGGGTATTCACCTTTTGTTTGTACCCCTATGTTTATTTGCTGACCCGCACGGCATTGTCAGAACGTGCCGCACATTTAATGGACGCAGGCCGCTTGTTGGGGGCAACTTTACCGCGCCGCATCAGGCAAATAGCGCTACCACTGGCACGACCAGCGGTTGCTGCAGGTGTGGCCTTGGCATTGATGGAAACCTTGGCTGATTTTGGTGTGTCCAGTTACTTCGGCATTCAAACCTTTACCGCAGGTGTCTACAAAGCTTGGCTGGTGATGGACAACCGTATCGCCGCAGCGCAATTGGCCACCATGCTATTGGTATTGGTGATGCTGCTTTTGAAGTTAGAGCGACGCGCGCAGCAAAAAATGCGTTTTTCTAGCAACAAAATTGCAGCAGGTTCACAACAAGCGCAGCAACCCATGAAACTCCAAGGCAGTGCACTTTTGCTGGCTTGGCTGGCTTGCCTCATACCAATAATGATGGGGTTTATTTTGCCTTTGATTTTCATGTTAAGACCGCTTGCCGCTAATTGGTCTGACCCCGATGTGCAATTGCCCTGGCAGCAATTTGGACATTGGATTGCCAACAGCATGATGCTGGGCAGCATCAGCACAGTGATAACCGTTGTGGTGGCGATTGGTTTGGCCTTCGCCGTGCGAACCCGCCAAAATAAATGGCTGCATGGAGTGGCGCAATTGGCCAGCGTGGGCTATGCCATACCAGGGGCGGTGATTGTGGTGGGTTTGCTATTGGCTGTGGGATGGCTGCAAAACTTATTCCCCTCAATGGGTGTTGGCTATTGGGTGACCGCCACTGCAGTGGGCATTGTTTGGGCTTATATGGTGCGCTTCAGTGGTGTGGCGCTGCAATCGGTGCAAAGCGGCTACGCCAAAATCCCTACCAGCTTTGACGAATCAGCCCGCATGCTGGGCACTTCAGGCCTGCATTTATTGAAACGCATACACGCACCTCTGCTTAAACGTTCGGTCGCAGCAGCTGCGCTTTTGGTATTTGTAGATGTGATGAAAGAGCTACCCGCCACCTTGGTGTTGCGCCCTTTTAACTCTGACACTTTGGCGGTAGTGGCCTACCAATTGGCCCGTGATGAGCGCTTGGGTGAAGCCGCCTTGCCCGCTTTAGCCCTGGTGTTGGTGGGACTTTTACCCGTGATATTGCTCAGCCGCACCTTGCGCTCGCGTTAGTTTTTCAAACAAATCCTTGCCAAATTTTCAGCAGACTGCGCAGTCCTTGACGCAGGTCAATCCCATTTTGTCGTTTTGTGATATGATTGAGAATCATTCTCATTTACTTTTACTGTGTTTCGTTATTGTTCTGAATCAGGGAGCCGCCATGTTTGTCAAGCAGAAATCGCTTATACCCCTCACCTTCCTTTCGCTGCTGAGCGCGGTGGGTTTGAGTGCCGCACAGGCGCAGACGAATGCGCCAGCAAGCGAAAAGGTTTTGAATCTGTATTCGGCACGCCACTATGCCACTGACGAAACCTTGTATGCCACTTTCACCA
>ERZ795056.3973-NODE-3973-length-15526-cov-12.508888_pt1 | contig 15526 bp, 10 predicted proteins | sample MGYA00375140_ERZ795056 | MGnify/ENA primary metagenome ERZ795056 (study PRJEB30185, sample SAMN05720227) | activated sludge metagenome | isolation source: Anaerobic digester | place: USA | collected 2015-03-09 ... | reverse complement strand
CGAACGCCTATGATTCCTTTTCCACCCTGGTGGGGGAAATCATCCGGCATCTCGACGGGGGAAAGATCGAGATCGAAGCCGAGGCCAGGGAGCAGATCGAAAATCCAACCCGGAACATATCCGACCTAGTGGCGGTTTGGGTAGCCGCCGTTGTCCTGTTGGTCATTATATACATGAAATTCACGCCCTAAAAAGTAAGGATAAAAAAGCCTGTTTTATGAAGGACAATCACAAAGAAACACCGCTGGTGGGCAATAAGGCGAGGGTGACATCCCTCCATGCGGTGGCGGAAGACATCCTCTCCCAGAAGCTGGCGGACATCGTCACGATCCTCGGCGACACTACGGCGGCAAAAAGCAGGGTTTATGAGGATGTGACCGCCATCGTGGAACGTTGTCTCTTCAGAATCGCCCTGGAGCGATCCCAGCACGTCAAAAGCCGGGCCGCCGATTATCTGGGCATCAACCGCAACACCTTCCATAAAAAGATGACCAAACTCGGGTTAGAACGTTAAGCGTCATTACGGAGGAGATATGTCCACCGATCCCAAAATAAGACTCCTGCTCGAAAAAGGGGTGTCCATGCCCAACCCGACCACCGTGGAGATCGGACCGGAAGTGGCGATAGAACGTATCGCCGGCGAGGGCGTGATCTTTTACAGCGGCACGCGGATCCACGGGGAAAAAACCCTGATCATGCCGGGAGTTAAACTTGGTTGCGAAGCCCCCGCTACGATCCTCGATTGCCAGTTGGGGCCCCGGGTGGAACTGAAGGGCGGATTTTTCAACAGATCCGTATGCCTGGAGAAGGTTAACCTGGGCAGCAGCGCCCAGGTGCGGGAGGGCTGTCTCCTGGAGGAAGAGGCGAACGGAGCCCATGCCGTGGGTCTAAAGCAAACGATCCTCTTTCCCTTTGTCACCCTCGGCAGTCTGATCAACTTCTGCGACTGCTTCCTCGCCGGAGGAACGAGCCGGAAGAACCATACGGAAGTGGGAAGTTCTTATATTCACTTCAACTATACCCCGAATCAGGATAAGGCCACCCCCTCCCTGATCGGTGATGTCCCCCGGGGTGTCATGCTGAATCAGCCCCCGATCTTCTTGGGCGGCCAGGGAGGAATCGTAGGGCCCACCCGGATCGGTTACGGAACGGTAATCTCGGCGGGAACGGTCTATCGGGGGGACTTCCCCGAGGGGGGCAAACTCCTCGGCCAGACGGGGAACATGGCCTACGAGGTCAATTTTCACATGGGCTTCTACGGCGACATCCGGCGGCGCATCCATAACAATATCATTTATCTAGCCAATCTTCTCGCCCTCCGGCAATGGTACATCCTCGTCCGCCGGCCCTTTTTCGTCGCCCGGGAACTGGGCAGGGAACTTTACGCCGGGGCGCTGGACACACTGGAGCTGGCCATCGGCGAGCGGCTGAGCCGTTTTCGGGCCCTGGCGGAAAAGATGGAAAAATCCATCACCATCTCCGAAAGGATCCTCTCGGGCACCCGTCGGGAGACCCTGATCCGGCAGAAACGGGAATTTATGGAAAAATGGCCCGCTATCGAAGCTTGCTTCACCGATGGTAGCGAAGCGGAGCGGGAAGACCAAAACCGGACATTCTTCCTGGCCGCCATGGAAATCCGGGGCCATGAACACCGAGACTATCTCCAAACCATCCAGAATCTGGACGAACACACCGTCAAGGCGGGGACGGATTGGCTGCAGAACATCGTAGATAATGTCATCAACCGGGTCCTGGATTGCATACCCGCATGCAGAGGCTAATGATCGAAACGCTGAAATTGTCGATATGTCGTTAAAGCAGTTTGCCGGAACCTTCTTCTGGATGTGGAACTGGCGCGTTTACATCGGTCGCGCTCCGGCTGAACTACCCCCCCGATCCCTCATCATCTTTCCCGTTTTGAATACCACCCTTCCCTGTGGGCTTGCGGGTATCCTCGCAATCAACAAGGGGCAAACAGCAGAAGTAGATGTCGATTTCACCGCCTCCCTGAAGGCGAATTTTCGGAAGGTCCGGGAAAAGGGGCTGCCGGCCCTGCTGGCCGGGAAGGCCACGGCGCCGGGGTATCTGGGGGGAGAAGAATTCCTGGCGGAGTTGGACAGGATAGTGCTTTCCCGAAAGGATATCGAACCTTTCCTTCAACTGCTCACGGCTCCGGACCAGACCGAGAATACGGCCCTCGCGGCTGAAAAAATGCGGCGTTTTACTGTGGCAGAGGAGAATCTCCTGGAGGAAAACGCCCTCCGTTTCACCACAGCGGAGATTGAGATTCTCAATAGTCGCCTGTCGTTATTGAAAGACATCGTCTGGTCCCTGGAAAGAGATATCCTGGAAAACATCAACCGGATCGAGAAGCTTGCCGGCGGCCCGGAGGCATCCCCGACGCCGACGGCCTTGAAAAAATACCTGCAGCTCAACTATCTGCTCAACGCCTTGGACCGTCTGGAAGTGCGGGGGAGAGATTCCGCGGGAATCCAGATCGACCTGACGATCGCCGATCCGGAAAGTTGGTCGGCGGCGGTGGAAAAACTCAAGGAGCAGGGGCTCTACGATGATTTCCAGGCCCGGTCCGGCGCCGGCGACTTCATCAATGGTACGATTCACTGCTCCTGCCGGAGACCGGAGCCGCCGGAAAGGAAGGAGAACCGTGCTCTCGCCCCGGACGCGACGGGATTTGGGGCCGCCGCCGTCTCTCTGTCGTTCGTTTACAAGACCGCTGCCGTCATCGGCGCCCTGGGCAGAAACGTCCGGGAATTGCGTAATATCATCTCCCGGGACCGAGTCCTCCAGCTTCTGGCTTCCTTGAACACCGCCGGGGATGTTTCCCTGGCCCACACCCGCTGGGCCTCCGTCGGATCCATAACGGAGGAAAACTGCCATCCCGTGAACAACTTCTCCCGCCGGGACGGACCGGTGGGCGGAGCTGAAAAGCATTATCCCGCCTACGGCCTGGGGAACTGGTCCGTGAGCGTCGCCCTCAACGGTGACATCGACAACTACCGCCCCCTCCGCGACGCCCTAGAGGCTGGCGGCGAGTTCATCGCCCCGGCGATAACCACGGACACCAAAATTATCCCCCTGGAGATCGAAAGGCACCTGCGGTCCGGATGTGACGCCGCCGAGGCCTTCCGCCGCGCGGTGAACGGTTTTGAGGGCTCTCACGCCATCGCCATGACCACCAACGTGGAACCGGGAAAGGCCTTTCTGGCCCTGCGGGGAAGCGGCCAGTCCATCTATGTGGGGCTCGCCGGTGATCGCTACCTCTTCTCCTCGGAACTCTACGGGCTGGTGGAGGGCACGCCTTATTTCCTCAAGATGGACGGAGAAGAAACGGGACAGATCTTCATCCTCGGGACCGGTGATTCCGGCGGGCCGGAGGGAATCCGGGCCTGTACCTACGGCGGGACGCCTCTGGCGATCACTCCCGCCCTGGTCCGGCGGGCGGAGATCACAACAAGGGACATCGACCGGGGGGATCATCCCCACTTTTTCCTCAAGGAGATAAACGAGGCCGGCACTTCCATAAGAAAAACATTGCGGGGCAAATACGAGCTCCGTGAGGAAGGGGATGGCCGCCGGGCGGTGCGCTTCAATCTCGGCCCCGACATCGTGCCGCCCGCCGTCCGGCAGTCCCTTGCGACCGGCGCCCTTAAACGGATCATCGTCATCGGCCACGGCACCGCCGCGGTGGCCGGCGAGGCGATCGCCGGGGCTTGTTCCCGGTATCTCGCCGAAAGCGGCATCGAGATCACGGCCCGCGTCGCCTCGGAATTGAGCGGTTTCGACCTGGCGGAACGTCTCGCCGACACCCTGGTCATTCCCATCACCCAATCGGGAACCACCACGGACACCAACCGGGCCGTCGCCATGGCGGCGGAACGGGGGGCGCGGATCATCGCCATCGTCAACCGGCGGCAATCAGATATCACCGCCAGGTCCCATGGGGTCTTCTACACCTCCGACGGACGGGACATTGAGATGTCCGTTGCCTCCACCAAGGCCTTCTATTCCCAGATCGTCGCCGGACACATCCTGGCGCTGAGCTTTGCCCAACTCCTGAAAACGATGTCCGACGAGGATATCTCCGGAGAACTGGAGATCATCGCCCGGGCGCCGGAAATGATGGGCCGGGTCATGGAAAGGCGGGACCAGATCCGTCGGGCCGCCGAGACGTTGACGGGGAAGAAGAAGTACTGGGCCGTCGTGGGCAGCGGCCCCAACAAGGCGGCGGCGGATGAAATACGGATCAAACTCAGCGAGCTGTGTTATAAGACAATCTCTTCAGACATCGTGGAAAACAAGAAGCACATCGATCTGTCCGCCGAACCGCTGATCCTCGTCTGCGCGGCCGGAAGCCCACCCGCCGTGATCGGGGACATCGTCAAGGACGTGGCCATCTTCAAGGCCCACAAAGCCGGAATCGTCGTATTCGCCGACGAGGGGGAGGAAAGGTTCAACGAGGTCGCCGAGGCGGTGATCACCGTCCCCCGGGCGCCGCTGCCCCTGCCGGTGATCCTCAACACCGTCGCCGGCCATCTCTGGGGATATTATGCCGCCCGGAGCATCGACGCGGAGGCCGATTATCTCCGGGAGTTCCGAAGCCGGATGCATCAGGCTATGATCGAGCAGGGCAAACGATCTTATTCCCTGTACGACCGCCTTTTCGACCGCCAGTTCCGGCGGCTGATCAGTGAGTTCGCCGTGGATTTTCAGGAGCGGCTGTTACAAGGTGCCTTTTCCCAGGTCAACGTCCGGACGATAGCCAATATCGTCCTCCTGTTGAAATATGCCGTGGGCAAACTTCCCCTGGAAGACTTCTGGCTCGATTTTCAAGGAGAGGAGGAATTCACCTCTCCCCTTGACCTCCTCGACGTCTCCCTGGGCCATGCCATCGACGAGCTTTCCCGGCCCATCGACGCTATCCGTCATCAGGCGAAAACCGTGACGGTGGGCACCAGCAGGGCGGAGGAGGCGATCTCCGGTCCGATCTTCCAACTCCTCCGGGATCTCGGCTTCCCGGCCAGATCCCTGACTGGGAAGAACATCATGGCTCTCAAGGCACTGCAACCGGCCCTGGCGTCAATCTCCGGCTATACCCTCTATGGCATCGCCAACCTCGACGCGGAAGGCCATCCAGAGGAAGACACCCTAATCGAGATACTGCGGCGGGAAGGCACGGCCACCCGGATGTCTTCCCGGGTGGCGGGATCGAAAAAACTCATGGGGACGAAACGGACCATTGTCAGCATGGGCGACATATATGCCGGCTTCGGTAAGGCGGATGGGGCGACGATCGTCATCGCCCCGCTGCTGGGCAACAATTTTCAGGTGGAAAAGCTTCTGCTCCTCCACATCACCTACCGGCCGGACATGACCGCCGCGGAGAAAAAGGAGGTCTTGGGTTACCGCTATAACGACATCCGCAATTTGATCAACGAGTACAATCTTCCCTGGTCGGACGCCTGCCTGGATGCCTTGCCCATGGAGATGTTGCTGGGGCAACCGGTTGAATACATCGCCGATCTAATCAAAAAGAAGATCGAGGAACCGTCATGAAAGAAACCAAATTCATCTTCGTCACCGGTGGCGTCCTTTCCTCCCTGGGCAAGGGCCTGGCCGCCGCCTCCATCGCCGCCCTCCTGGAGTGCCGTGGTCTGCTGGTCACGAACCAGAAACTGGACCCCTATATCAACGTGGACCCGGGAACCATGAGTCCCTTCCAGCACGGTGAGGTCTTCGTAACCGACGACGGGGCGGAAACGGACCTGGACCTCGGCCATTACGAGCGCTTCACGGCGACGCGAATGAAGAAGAGCAACAACCTCACCACGGGGCAGGTCTATTTTTCCGTCATCGCCAAGGAGCGGCGGGGGGACTACCTGGGCAAGACCGTCCAGGTCATCCCCCATATCACCAACGAGATTAAGGGTTTTATCCGGGAAAGCGCGAAGGATTTCGACGTGGCTATCGTGGAAATCGGGGGCACCGTGGGAGACATCGAAAGTCTACCCTTCTTGGAGGCGGTCCGGCAGTTCCGCCTGGAGGTGGGCAAACAGAATGCGGTTTTCATCCACTTGACCTGGGTCCCCTTTATCAAGACGGCGGGGGAAGTGAAGACCAAGCCGACGCAGCACAGCGTCAAGGCCCTGCGGGAGATCGGCATCCAACCGGACATCCTCCTCTGCCGGACAGAAAACCTTCTATCCGAGGACATCAAGGCCAAGATCGCCCTGTTCTGCAACGTCGACGTCGCGGACGTTTTCGCCGCCCGAGATGTGAGCTGCATCTACGAGGTACCTTTGATCTATCACCGCGAGGGGCTGGATGAAAAGATCGTCGATCTTCTCAATATCTGGACGGGACGTCCGCACCTGGAGGTCTGGGAAGAGGTCGTCGCCCGGATGATGCATCCCGCCCGGGAGGCCTCCATCGCCATTGTGGGCAAATACGTCAACCTCACCGATTCGTACAAAAGCCTGAACGAGGCCCTGATTCACGGCGGCATCGCCAACGACTGCCGAGTAAACCTGAAATTCGTCGATTCGGAAAAGATCGAAAAGGACGGCCTTACCCATCAGCTTGACGGTGCCGACGGGATTCTCGTCCCCGGCGGCTTCGGAGACCGGGGCATTGAGGGGATGATCCAGGCGGCCCATTACGCCCGCACCCGGAATATACCCTACTTGGGCATCTGCCTGGGGATGCAGATGGCGGTGGTGGAGTATGCCCGTCACGTATGCGGACTGGAGCGGGCCAACAGTTCGGAATTCGATCCGCACACCCCCAACCCCGTCATCGATCTCCTTCCGGAGCAGAAGCAAATCAAGGAAAAAGGGGCCACCATGCGCCTGGGCGCGTATCCCTGCCGGCTTTTGGAATCCTCCCTTGCCTTTACCGCCTACGGCAGGGAAGAGATCGAGGAACGACACCGCCATCGGTATGAATTCAATAACGTTTTTAAGGAAATCATGACCGCCGGGGGCCTGCGGATAACCGGCGCCTCCCCGGACGGGCGACTGGCGGAAATTGTGGAACTTCCTGATCACCCGTGGTTTCTGGGCTGCCAGTTCCATCCGGAATTCAAATCACGGCCAACTCATCCCCATCCGCTTTTCAAGGACTTCATCACCGCGGCCCTCGATTATTCCGATCGGCGCCGGGGCACTGAATAATATAATAAATACTTTGACTTTACCTGCACAGCAGGTTATACGCCGTCAATTTTCATCATCACGAAAAGGAGATGGATGCTTATGGGAAAACTCTTTGGAACGGACGGAATTCGGGGGGTGGCCAATGAATACCCCATGACCGCGGATCTGGCCCTCAATGTCGGCAAGGCGACGGCCCATTACTTCAAACGTCAGGGTCACCGGCCTCGGATCATCATCGGCAAGGATACCCGCATTTCCGGATATATGCTGGAAAACGCCCTCGTTTCCGGAATCTGCTCCATGGGTGTCGATGCTATCATGGTGGGGGTCATGCCCACGCCGGGGATCGCCTTTCTCACCCAGAGCATGCGGGCCGATGCGGGCATCGTCATCTCAGCCTCCCATAATCCCTATCAGGACAACGGCATCAAGATTTTCTCCAGCACCGGCTATAAACTCCCCGACGATACAGAACTGGAGATCGAGGAACTGATCCTGAAAAACCTCATGCACAATCTCCGCCCCTCCCCTCAGGAACTGGGCAAGGCCTACCGCATCGAAGGAGCCCGGGATCGTTACATCGTCTTTTTGAAGAGCACCTTTCCTAAGGAATACACCCTCGAAGGAATGAAAATCGAACTGGACTGCGCCAACGGCGCCACCTATCGCGTCGCTCCCCAGACCTTCCTGGAGCTCGGGGCGGAGGTCACGGCCCGCTTCGACCAGCCCAACGGTTCCAATATCAACGACAATTGCGGCTCCCAGCACACGGAGATGCTCATGGAGAAGCTCATGAAGAGGAAGGCCGACGCGGGCTTCGCCTTCGACGGTGACGGGGATCGCCTCATCGCCGTGGATGAGAAAGGAAACGTCCTCACCGGCGACCAGATCATGGCCATCTGCGCCAAGGCAATGAAAAAGAAGGGAAAGCTCACGAACAACCTGGTGGTGGCCACAGTAATGAGCAATCTCGGCCTCACCCATGCCCTGAAATCCCTGGACATCGACATGGTCGCCACCAAAGTGGGGGACCGTTACGTCCTGGAAGAGATGCGAGCCCGCGGGGCAGCCATCGGCGGTGAGGAGTCGGGACATCTGATCTTCCTTCAGGAGCATACCACGGGGGACGGCATCCTCAGCGCCCTTCAACTCCTCGTTGCCATGAAGGAGGAGCAACAGCCCCTTTCGGAACTGGCCAAGGTGATGATGGTATTTCCCCAGAAGCTCATCAATGTCAATGTCAAATCCAAGCCGGACATCGAGACGGTCCCGGAAATCGTCGCGGCCATCAAGGAAGTGGAGAAGGCCCTGGACGACCGGGGTCGTATCCTGGTCCGCTATTCGGGAACCCAGAACATGTGCCGGGTCATGGTGGAAGGACCGACGAACGAGGAAACGGAACGGTACTGCCGACAAGTGGCGGACGTGGTGCGAAAGACCATCGGCTGACCAAGAGGCGCCCACTCCGAGCCACAAAGAGCACCCATCGACCACACTTGAGGAGAAGCCATGCCTTTTAAAGTAATTATCACCAGGGATTTTGAACACATGAGCGCGGTCGGCGCCGATATCGTCACCGGGAGTATCCGCCAAGTGTTGGACCGCCAGGACCGTTTCATCCTGGGGCTGGCGACGGGAAACACCCCTACGGGCCTTTACAAACATCTGGCCAAGGCGGCGAATGGAGGCGCCTTTACCTCCGCTAGAATTACCAGTTTCAACCTCGACGAATACATCGGCCTGCCGGGAGAGAATCCCCAGCAGCGGACTCTGCATCCGGAAAGCTATTCTTTCTTCATGATCCGGGAGCTCTTCGGGCTCCTCAGGGAAAATTTCCGGGCCACCTATGTCCCCTGGGGCGCCCTCATCGACCAGGAGCGGCTGGAGGCGGAACTGGCCGCCTATCCCGGCGACTGGGAAAAACAGGGCGCGGACAAGGGGAAGGCCGTCATCATCCACCCGGATGCCGCATCGGATTATCTGCGGTGGATCAGGAACGAAATACTGGATGCCTACGAACAGAAGATCGCCGCGACCGGCGGCATAGACCTCCACGTCATCGGCGTGGGCGGCCGGGGCCACGTGGCCTTCCACGAGGCGGGTATTCCCTTTGCCGGCAATCGCATGCTCCTCGTCCAACTGGATGACAACACCATCGACAACGCCGTGGCTGATGGGCACTTCCCGCACCGGGAGGAGAGTCCCCGTTTCGCCGTCTCCATGGGTGCGGAGCTGGTCTATGAAGCCAAATCGGTGTTGCTGCTCGCCAACGGCAAACGCAAGGCGGAACCGGTGGCCGCCTCCCTGTTGGGCGACGTCAACGAACAGGTGCCCATTTCCTACGGGAAGGTTCTGGCCGACCGGGGCGGGGAGATGATCTATGTTCTGGATCGGGAGGCGGCGGCAAATCTCCTGGCTCAGGCGGACCGAATCAAAAGTCGGAACATCGAGATCGATGATTTGACCGGATAAGAGGAATTACGGAGCGCCGGAACCGTTGAGGATGAAAGGAAGACGGCGCACCGCCGGGCCGTCAGGATGTTTGTTCGCCTGAATAGCGACCCATGCCCCCTGGGGTGCCTTATCCTGTAGTAACTTGAGTGAAATTACTTAAGAGGGACGGGAATGACTTTGTCACGCCGCTCAACAAAAATGTCGGAAAAATCAATGCCGCCGCGACCGGAACCGCCGGCGCCGGTAATCGCCATCGGCAGCGGAGCCATCGAGAGTATTGTCCGCTGTGACGCCCCCCTGCAGATCGGACGCAAGCAGATCGTCCAGCAGGAGGAAAGCCTCGGGGGCAGCGGCCTGAATTACACCCTTCGTCTCCTTGCCGCCGGACACCCGGTACTGCCTATCCTGCCCGTGGGCAACGACGGCCGGGGCAGATTGATCCGGGACAGCGTCGCCATCGCTGCCGGCAAGATCACCGACCGGCCGGAACTGGCAAAGTTCCTCTCCCCCGGAAGGTTTTTTGTCTCCCGCCTCGCCACCCCCCGTTCTACGCTCCTGGTCAATCAGGGACAAACGACGGTATTTTCGGAAAAATTCGTCGAGGGTAAAGACTTCCGGAAGCACCTGGAAAAACGTTTTCATGACATCGAGCACGGGCTCGGCATCGTACCGGGAGGAGTGATCGTCGGCCATATCTACAGCGACAAGAGCAACGACTATCCCCATGTTCCCGGTGAGTGCACCCGTTTCATCATCGATTACTGGCAGGACAAGGCGCCAGTTTTTCTCAATCTCGGTCACAGTCAGATCGAGCTGGGCATCGCATTCTGGGAGGATGCCATCCGCAAGACCTCGGTCATGCAAATGAATATCTGGGAGTACAAGAACCTCATGAAAACGGCGGGCCGTCTCCCCTCCCTCCGTAAAATCATCGCCTGGTTCCGGGAACGACGGATCAACGCCGTAATCAGCATGGGTCGTTTCGGCGCCCTGGGCGTCCATGGCGACGGCAAGGACGGGCTCGTTTACGGCCAGGCCCTGCTGCCTCCGGAACGGGTCCGGGACGCCACCGGGGCGGGCGATGCCTTTGCCGCCGGCCTCGCCTCGGCACTGGCGGGACGCGCCTCCTTTTCTTTCGAAGATTTTCGCGTCGCCATGGCGGAAGCGGGGATTTGGGCCTCTTACGCCTGTACCACCCTGGGCGGCTCCGGTTATTGCCCCGACCAAGACAAGTTGGCGGCTTTCCGGAAGGAACTGGGGGAGGAAAATCAAAACCCGATCAAGATCGTGGACATGAAGGCGGCTGGACCGATGCTCGATATGATGGACCAGCTTTACAGTTAAAAAGACAGTTGCATGAAAAAACTCGCCGATCTCAAACTATCCAATATCATTACCGCCACCCTCGGTATCCTGTTTCTCATCATCACCGCCATGCTCATCCTGCTCGTCAACCAGGGCATGAAACAGCAGGCCTTGATTGAAGCGGAGGCAAAGGCCCGCATTCTCCTCGACCGCAACCTGGCCACCCACACCTATTTTTCCCATGTTTTGAAGCCCCGCCTTTTTGAATGGACCGCGCCTTTTCGCTCCCCCGAATATTTCGATCCTTCCTGGATGTCCTCCACCTATGCGATCCGGGGCATCCATAAATACTTCCTGGAGCTCAACCCGGCCGGATATTATCTCAAGGACGCCGCGGTGGATGCCCGGAGTCCCGAAAACGAGGCCGACGATTACGAGCGGGCCTTTTTGGCGGCCTTGAAAAACGACCGGACGCTGGATTCACGTTCGGAAGTGCGGACCATAGACGGCAAGCCGTATTTAGCGGTCATGAGGCGGGGCGAATCGATGGAAGAGTCCTGCCTGCGCTGTCACAGCACCCCCGGCAACGCCCCCGCCGATCTTCTCAAGCATTATGGTTCCGAGCGGAGCTTCAACCGGAAGGCAGGCGACTTGGTGAGCGCCATATCCCTGCGCATACCTCTCGCCGCCACCTACGAGGGCATGAACAAAACCTTCGTGCGGATTACGCTGCTGCTCACGGCAATCCTCGGTATCCTCTTTGTCGTTCACAGCTTTATCTATCGCCGTTTCCTGGTTCTACCAATCGCCATGCTCCGCGACAAGGCAAAAGCAATCGCGGCCAGTTCCCACCATCTCGGCGAGGAGATCCCGGAGCCCGCCGGCGGGGAATTGCGGGAGCTTGCCGGGGCGTTCAATGAGATGTCCTCGCAGTTGCGGATAAGCAAAGATAGTTTGGAGGACCGGGTCCGGGAACGCACCGGGGAACTGAACACTGCGAAGGAGCGCCTGGAGAGGGAAGTGGCGCAGCGACGGACAGCGGAGGATAAGCTGAAGGAAAGCAACAAGGAATTGACATGTCTCTATTCCCTTGCCGAGATCGTGGAAAAAACCGATGCCGTTGAGGACGTATTGCGGAAAAGCGTCGATTTGATCCCCGGCGGCTTACATTATTCCGAATCTGCCTGCGCACGCATCATTTGGCGGAAGCGGGAATTCCGGACGGGGAATTTTCAGGAAACGAACTGGAGAATGGCGGCCCACATCATCCGGCAAGGTGAGTCCGTGGGCACCTTGGAGGTCTGCTATCGAAACGATGTGTCCGGCGACGGGAATGGACCGTTCCTCGAGGAGGAGCGGAAACTGATCGATGCGATCGCAGAGTATCTGGGGAGGGTCATCGACCATAAGGAGGCGAATGAAAAGCTAAAGGCATCGGAAGCGCAGGTGCGCCTGCTCCTGAATTCCACGGCCGAGGCGATCTACGGCATCGATCTTCAGGGAAACTGCACCTTTGCCAATCAGGCCTGCCTGCGGATCCTGGGATATCAGGACATAGGCCAGTTGCTGGGAAAAAACATGCACGACCTCATTCATCATTCCTATCCGAACGGAACGCCGATGGCGGTGAAAGATTGCCGCATCTACCAGGCATTCAGAGAGGGCAAAGGGGTGCAGGTCGATGATGAGGTATTGTGGAAGGCCGACGGCAGCAGTTTCCCCGTGGAATATTTTTCCTATCCCCAGATCGTCGCCGGCGGGGTGTCCGGGGCCGTGGTCACCTTCCTCGATATAACACAGAGAAAACGGGCGGAAGAAAAACTCCGGGAAAGTGAAAGAAGATATCGTGAACTAAGCATCATCGACAGCCTCTCCCAGCTCTACAATTCCCGCTATTTTTACACCCAAATGCAAATGGAGACCGATCGCGTCAACCGCTACGGAGAACCGCTGAGCCTCATCCTGCTCGATATCGACAATTTCAAGGCCTTCAACGACACTTACGGTCATGTCGAGGGGGACCGGGTAATCAGCGGGCTCGGCCAGTTGATCAAGAGATACCTTCGCAAAACGGATTCCGCGTACCGTTACGGCGGCGAGGAATTTACCGTCCTGCTGCCATCAACCAAAGGCAGCGACGGCATCATTACCGCGGAAAGAATCCGCAGGGAATTCAAAAAAGAAACCTTTGCCCCGGCACCCGGCAAAAGCATCCGGATGACGGTAAGCATCGGCATCGCCCAATACCGACCCCACGAAGACCCGAAGGCCTTTGTTAAGCGCGTTGACCGCCTCATGTACCGGGCCAAGAGGCAGGGCAAAGACCGGGTCTGTCATGAGGCAAATACCGAAAAAAACCCTTGACAATAGAACGAATGTTCTATATGGTGGGGCCATGAAAGCGAAGAGAACCGTCCCCAGCGTGGCCGAGGCCATCGATAACTTCCGCCGCCGGCACCGGCGGATGCCCAGTTACGCGGAGATGCTTCCGCTCCTGGGGGTCCGCTCCAAAAGCGTTGTCCACTTCTGGATCAACAAGCTGCTGGAAAACGGCCTGCTGGAAAAGGACGACAAGGGCTACCTGACGCCGGGGAGCCGGGCCCGGGGGATTCCCATGGTGGGGGAAGTGGCCGCCGGCTTTCCCTCCCCCGCCGAAGAGGAACTCCGGGACATCATCTCCTTCGATGAATACCTGGTGACCAAGCCGGAATCCTCCTTCCTCCTCCAGGTCAGCGGCGACTCCATGATCGGCGAGGGCATTCGCGAGGGAGACCTCGTTATCGTCGAGAAGGGACGGGAGCCGAGAAACGGAGACGTCGTCGTTGCCCAAGTGGACGGCGAATGGACGATGAAATATTTCCGCAAACAAGGGAAACAGGTCCGCCTCGAGGCAGCCAATCCCAACTATCCCCCCATCATCCCGAAAGCGGAACTTCTCATGGGGGGTGTGGTAACGGCGGTGATCAGAAAGTATCACCTCTAAAATTGACGAACATTAATCACCTCGAAGGAACAATTTGAGAAAGGCAGAATATCAGTCATGAAACTACGCGCTTACGCAGATGACATATACGGCTTCCCCGCCGCCGCGCGGAACGATCGTCGTCTCCGGGCCGGTCTTTCCCCGGCGAGATGGCTCCGGCGGCTCCGGGACTATGACTGGGAGCGGATAATTCCGGGGCTGGAAAGGTCTCTCGACGCCTTTTGCACCGGGGTCATTCTCCTGGCGGTCCTCTATTTTCTCCCCATTCTGTTCCTTCGTTATTGAGGTCCCTCTCGCCATCCCAAGAACCGCCTCCCGAAAAAGCGGCGACAAAGCGGAAAGGCCACCATTCCTGATAGTACATTTTTTCGATGCGGAGTCCGGCGGGAGTCTTTCCTTGACTCCATAACAAAAGCCGCCTATATTGATCGCAAATATCGTTTGAATTCCGGAAATCGCAAGTCATGTCTTCTCTCCCTGCAGAACTTATTATTCTGCTGATTCTGGTCCTGATCAACGGGGCTTTCTCCATGGCGGAGATCGCCCTGGTCTCTTCCCGCAAGGCCAAGCTCCGGGTTGAAGCGGAAAACGGCGATGCCGGGGCGGAGAAGGCCCTGAACCTAGCCGAAGAACCGGGGAGTTTTCTCTCCACCATTCAGATCGGCATCACCCTCGTCGGCATCCTCTCCGGGGCCTACGGCGGCGCAACCGTGGCGAAATCCCTGAGCGCCTACCTGCAGCAGTATCCGGCGCTCCGCCCGTACAGCGACACCCTCGGCCTCACCGTCGTGGTGCTGGCAATCACCTATCTCTCCCTGGTCCTGGGGGAGTTGGTTCCCAAGCGGCTGGCCCTGTTCAAGGCGGAGCGGATCGCCACCCTGGCCGCCCGTCCCGTCTATTACCTTTCCCTCGCCGCCTACCCCCTGGTCTGGATTCTCAATGTCTCCACGGAGGCCTTCCTGAAGGTCATGAACATAAAGAAATCGGAGAGCTCCGTTTCGGAGGAAGAGGTGAAGGTGCTCCTTGAAGAGGGAGCTGAAGCAGGCATCTTTCATGCCATGGAGCACGAGATCTGTCACCGGGCCTTCCACATCGACGATCTGGGCGTGCGGGATCTCATGACGCCCCGTCCGGACATCCTCTGGCTGGATGCCATGAAGCCCTTCGCCTACAATCTGGAGATCATCCGGACTGGCGAACACACCTGCTTTCCCGTAGGCCGGGGCAGCCTCGACCAGATCATCGGCTTTCTCCATCTCAAAGACCTCCTGAAGCACGAGATCGATCCGGGAAAGGGGAATGTCGATCTCCTGCCCCTGTTGCGGAAGACCCTCTATTTTCCCGAGACGATCTCCGCCTGGCAGGTTCTGGAACAGTTCAAGACCTCTCCTATCCACATGGCCATGGTGGTGGATGAATATGGCATCATCCAGGGGCTGGTGACCATCAGCGATGTAATCGAAACGATCGTGGGCGACATCCCCTCCCTGAGCGAGGGAGAGGAAAGCGGCATCGTACGCCGCGAGGACGGTTCCTGGCTTGTGGATGGCGCCGTCTCCATCGACGACTTCAAGGCCCATTTCAAGATCCAGAAACTGCCGGCGGAGGTCAG
>ERZ795056.3972-NODE-3972-length-15529-cov-5.143790_pt1 | contig 15529 bp, 6 predicted proteins | sample MGYA00375140_ERZ795056 | MGnify/ENA primary metagenome ERZ795056 (study PRJEB30185, sample SAMN05720227) | activated sludge metagenome | isolation source: Anaerobic digester | place: USA | collected 2015-03-09 ... | reverse complement strand
AGCGTTTCCTCTCGATACCAGCCGCTCGTGACGATCGACGTGAACTTGGTGTCGATGACGATTCGCCGACCGGACGGCGCGTGGTCGAGCACCACGTCGGTTCGCATCGTGGGCAAGATCTTGTCAATTCCCGGCGTCTTCTGTTCTATCTGCCAGCTCAGCATACCGCCGCATCGAACGCGCCATCCCTGCGGTTGCAGAACCACGTCATAAAAGCCACCTACGGCTTTCTCGAACAGTCGGCGGACCCACGTGACCTCGCGGTCCGGCAGCGTCAGCACTTTCATCCCCGCCGCCTCGGTTGGCAACGCAAGATCGAAGGCCAGCTTTGCCGCAGCCACCATGAATCTGTCGTCCGCGTCGTTGCGGCCAAAACGATCGGTGCTCATTTGGGCGCGAGTGGGCGCGTTGCCGGAGACACCCATGGCCTTCATGCCATTCGCAAGTGAGCGGCAGCGATGGGCCACGTCCTTCCTCCGCACGATTCTGGAGATGGTTTCCAGCGCCGCACGGACAAAACGATTGCGTGGTGTGTCGATGGTAAACTCATCAAATCGACATGCCACCAGGCCACGATCGAGCAATCGATGCCGTTCAGTGTTCAGGACATCAATCCGCCCCCGCACGCGATTGAGGACGGCATCCCGAGAGCGGTAGCCAAGACTGAGACGGCGGCGCTGCCTGACTTCAACTGCGTGGGCAAGTATCTCGGCGACCAGATCAGGCAGATCGTCAGGGTTGTCCTCCAGACCGACATTGCCGATGCCGCGAGTGCGGAACAAGTCCGATGCATAGAGCATAAGCAACCACAGATTACGCACCGGAATACGTCCGATGTAGCCATCTGCGTCTACCGACGCGTTCTCGACTTGCTCCCCGAGCACGCCCATCACCAGCTCTGAATCAGCCGCGCGCACGCCTTCTGCGCTTCGTCAGGTGCGTCAAACCAATACTCATCGAGCAGCGGCCCGATCTCGGTTTCGACCACCTGCTGGAACCACTTCTTCGTGTCCCCAGCCTCCAGTCGGTGGGCGGGCGTCACGTAGCTGTGGCCGATCCGGAACTGCTTTCCCAGACGGGCGTCAGCCGCGATCTGTTCATTCAGTTGGGCGATCCGATGCTCGATATCCGCCACCAGAGCTGGATCGACAGCACTCTCTTTGACCACCCAATCCCGCCACGCAGGGCCTAACCTTGGCTCCAGACCAACGAATGCGAAACGGCGACGCAGCGCGAGATCGACAAGGGCCAGCGACCGGTCAGCGATGTTCATCGTGCCGACAACGTAGAGGTTCTCCGGAATGTGGACAGGGCGGCGCTTGCCATCAGCATCCGGGTAGCACAGCTCCAACGCCTCATTGGGCGTGCGCTTTCCAGCCTCCAACAGTGTCAGAAGTTCGCCGAAGATCTGCGCCGGGTTGCCACGGTTGATCTCCTCGATCACCACGACAAACTTCGACGATGGGTCCTTCGACGCCGCCTTGATCGCTTCCATGAAGACGCCGTCGGCCAGCGACAACTTGCCTTCGCCGGTTGGCCGCCATCCCCTGACGAAGTCCTCGTAGGACAGGTTGGGGTGAAACTGCACCGCGCGGACTTTGCTTTCGTCCTTTTGTCCCATCAGCGCAAACGCAAGGCGCTTCGCCAGCCATGTCTTGCCAGTGCCTGGCGGCCCCTGAAGTATCAGGTTCTTCTTGGTACGAAGGCGGTCGAGCAGCCGATCAATCTCGTCGCGTTCAAGGAAGCATCCGTCTTTGAGAATGTCGTCGACCGAGTACGGCACGATCGGCACAGCAACATGAACGTCTTCCTGTGCCGCTGCATCAGCCTCATCGTCCCCATCGTCGGCGTCGCCTACGTCCTTCTCGCCGGCCGAAGTCTTCTCATCGGTGGGGTCCTTGTACAGCCATGCTTCCAGTGAAAGCTCGGGATATGAGTGGGCCGGGTACGAGGCTTCCTGGAAGCGCGGCTCCAGCACATCCATCACGGCAAGATAGTCTGCCGAGTTGCAGCGTCTCTTCGGGCCGTGAAGGCCAATCGGCACGCCGAGCTTCTTGCTGACGTAGACCTTAGAGTTGTGGTCAAGGCTCAGGAATGTCCATGGCCTGATCCAGTAAAGGCCGAACGTCAGGTTCCATGCCACGCCTCGGCGCCCGTTGGCGCTATCGAACGCCTTGGCGAATTCCTCGCGGGCAAAGTCATCGTCCGTATCCGAATACGCGATGGCAGCAGCAAAGACGTCCCAAAGCGAATCGATGTGGTCGGTTGCGCGATTGACCTCGAATGGAAAGTACCAGGACTTCAAGTTGTTCAACAGCGGGATGCCTTCGAACGTTTCTGGAACAGCTTCGTCAACGCCCAGGAACTTGGCCAACTCGGTCGCGATGATCTTGCGGTTGGAATCCTTGATGCCCCGATTAAACAGACCCATCGTCGTGAACGGACAGATGTCCTTCACGAAACCGGTGGTGCCATCCGCATACTTGTCCTCTGCCAGATGACCGAGTCCGTCGACCCGCACAGAAATCTCCCTGATACCTTCAACAAGGGCGCCTCTGTCGTTGCGATAGGTGAGCAGCTTGTCAGCAATCGTTTCGTAGAACTTTGTCCAGCCGAAGCGATGCTTGTCGGGCGCCACTGTCCCGAATCGTTCCCGCCAGTAGGGTGCGTTTCGAAAGCGCTCGACGTCCTGCGGCTTGCGATCGAAGGCGAAGGCGATCAAGCCATCGGTCATCCACTCGCCAGGCAGAACGCGCCAGACTGTCCCCCGGTGGGTGTAGAAATACCACTCCCGAACCGGCTCGACCTTTGTCCAGTCAACCTTTACCCGCTTGCCATCATTCAGGTTCTCGGTGATCGTGCCGATCGCCTTGATCGCCATCACTGACACCGCTTGCCCACGGCTCTCGAAGGGCAGCCCATGCTTGCGCGTGTACGACGACTTGATGGCGATCCGATCTCCTGGCCGCATCGATCGCACCACGTCGAGGTGCTTGTCCTCGTAGCCGTTCTCCCAAATCCCCTCGGATAGAAAGCGTGGCATCTGATCGTCGGTGCCCCCGTAGCTTGCGCCAACAAACCAGCTCGCCTGTGCGCCAGAGTTCTCTGTTTTTGTGTTCATAGATATAGATATCCTCAGATGGAGGCGGGTAGGGCAACAAACTGACTGCTCGGTCCTTCCGAACGGAGGTTCAGGTCTGGGCTACACTTATCCACAGCCAAGCCAATGACAGGCGGCTATCGCCCTTGGTCAAAATTCAACGCGCACAGCTGGTCACTTTAAAACGCGCGCCGACAAGCACTCCCTGAATTCATCCTCGATGCTGCATTGATGGTTTTCAATGCGGGCCATTTTTATCTACGTTCTTCGTTAAGGCCTCATCCCGAGAAAGCTCCAATCGAAGGATGAAAATAGTCTTTTATGCAAGTGCTTCAGCTTCAGAGAGCGTTCTCAGCCATGTGTCCAAAATGGGATCGCCCCAAGTCAAAAGGCGAACCCCCTCACGACTGGTAGCCATAATTTGCTCTTCATCATCGCCCGATTTCGCAGTTGGTGGATGACGGTCAGCGAGTTCGCCACTAAATGTGACCAACAACTCCTCGTTGTCGAGAATACCAAGGTGGCTCGGCGCCCCCTCCCATGTGAAACTAAAACAAGCTCGGCGACCATCTAATTCGACAACCTGCGCGCCTGGTTCGGGAATCGCCGCAATTGACATTCCCGGCGCTAAATGGGTTAGACACCATACCGCAAGGCCTTCCTGCGTGACTGAGCAGATATTGGGTGAATGTCGCTGTATCGCTGGCGTGATTTCAGTGAATGACTCAAGCGGCTGAAGACTGGTACCCGGATTTTTCTGTGTTGCCTCGTCAAGCAGGCGTTGAGCTTCTTCCTGCTCCATTTCACCCCGTGCGACCTTGGTGAGAATACGTGGCATTTCAGCAAGAATCGGTTGCAGGGGACCAACGACCTCTTCAAAAATGCGGATACGGACTTTCAACGTGAAATAGGTATCCTCTTCAATCGTTCCTCTGAAGTACAGGTTGTAGATACCAACGTTTTCGGCCTCTTGACCAATTCGGTCAATACGGCCGATTCGTTGCTCGACACGCATTGGATTCCAAGGCAGATCGTAGTTCACCAATGCCGAGAACTGCTGGAGGTTAAGGCCTTCAGAGGCCGCATCCGTCCCAAGCAAAACGTGGATACAGCGGTCGTGCTCCCGCTTCGAGCGCGCCTTAATCTCAGCTTTGTCGACCAGTCTCCAATTGTTCGCAGCAGCGTCCCAAACCTCGCCACCTCTGCCTGAATAACAAGCCATGCGTTCGCCAAATCGAGCAATTAATCGATCGCGTATGAAGTCCAATGTATCGAGGTACTGAGTGAAAACAATCACCCGATGACCTTCGGCCACCAGCGCAGTCAAGGTTTCATCAAAGTGCTTGAACTTGCTGTCGTCGCTCCAGCAGTTAAGTTCCCGAATGTAGTCGTCGAGATACAGCCGTTCTTCATCAAGATTTTTGCGCCGCTCAGGATCACCGTACAGGCGTACCAGTCTGTGGCGCTCTCGATCTAGTGCTGCTTCTGCATCTGCCGCATCGTCCTCATCTTCGCTCTCTGCCGACACTAGCTTGTGTTGGATGTCAGCGATGTCGTAGTCAGAGAGCTTGTCTTGAATCGCGACGATGAGATCGCGACGGCGCTGAAGGCTAAGCCTGAATGCATGGAAGCTGCTCGCCAGTCGCTTTCTAAAGACTGCCATCAAGAAACCGACCCCACTCCGTTCCTCTGGCGGGAAGTCAGCCAGTCGATAGAAGCGCCTACACATCTCGTCGATGCGAATATAGAGTTGTTTCTCATTCGGCGAGGCGAAGTCCACTGGCACATCTTCGGGCCGCCGATAGGCCAATTTGCTGACCATGCCGACCGCTTGGTAGGCACGCAGAGTCGATCGGGTATGTCGGAACATGTACACGCCGAGTGGCGTCTGTCGCGCCAGATAGGGAATCAGCGATTCCGCTTGCAGCGCATTGAGCTGCGACAGCCGCAGTGCAAGCCCGGGACCCGACCTGGTTACATCACGAACGAAGTTGTTCCATTGAAACTGGGACCAGTGCTCCTTTGGTACCACTGCTTGATTCAGGACCGGTGCACCATGCTTTACAGCAATTTCGGTCAATCGCACTACGCCGTGACGCAGAGCAGGTCGAGTACCAAAAGATCTCAGGTCATCAAAAAATTGCTGAAAGCCAGAAGGGGTCGACCAGTCTCCCCAGGCGCAACCTTCCAGCCCGCACAGTTGAAGCAAGTCAAAAACCTCAACCGGGTCCAGCTGCATCGGCGTTGCGGTCAATAACCACAATGCTGGGGATAGTTGTCGATTCCGAATCTCAGTCAGCAGCGACAGCAACTGATTCGGAGTTTCATCCATACCAGAACGACGCGCTGCGTGTGCCTCATCGACGATGACCAGATCCCAAGGGGGCGCAGCTAACACCTCAGATCTTCGATCAGACCGAGAGATCAGGTGCCGTGAAGTCACGATGATTCCTGGCTCAGCCAGTGGGTTTGTGACCTCGCGTTGACGTCCAGCCACATCGTGCAATGATCGTCCGTCGTAAAACCACCCAGTCAGGGCCAGTTTCTCCCGCAGCTCCTCCATCCATTGACGGACCAATGAGCGAGGAACAATCAGGAGAACGCGTGACACCCGTCCGTGCAATAACAGTTTCCGGAGTGCCAGGCCCCCTTCGATGGTCTTGCCAAGACCAACTTCATCACAGAACAGAAAGGATCTCGGGTATTCCGCGCTTGCGCGCTGATACACCCTATCTTGATGCGGAAAGGGACGGAACGGGTCGCCATCCGACCACAAGGGAGAGAGCAAGAGATGGTCGTTCTCTGGTTGTCGGGGCGCATCCAGTAGGCGTTGAGCGTTGCTGCGGTCTTCTTCACTGAGATTGGGTGTTACCGGCTCCAGCGGGTCTCGTCGTGGAGGGCCATCACTGGGTGTGAATTCAAGTAGACGCTCTTTCACGGCGCGTGGCAAAGGCAGCACAAGTAATTGTGAGTCGTGACCATTCCAAATCGTCTCAAACTCTTGTTCCTCGGCCTCGATGTCTTCTGCATCTTGTGCTGAAAACCATGAACGCTTAACTTCAAATTTTTCACGGTTGCGCGCCCACGCCGCACCGGTTTCATTTACCGATCCCTGGAAGGAAATCCGGTAACCCTCACGGTCATAGAGGACACCCGACTTCGGGTGATAGAGCGCGCCCTGTCGTCCAGGCAAATAAGGGCGTCCAGCGGCATCGAGGGGCAAAGCCACCCGCACTTCCAGTAAGCCTGAAGCGACAAGCCAAGCCATGGTTCCCAGCCGATGACTGGCAATCTGGTCCGCTTCTGGCCTCCACCCTTTTGGCAATCCAAGACGCACGCACTCTTCGTCGCTAGGAGAAAACCGCTGCAGTAACGATGCACCTAACGACTCGGCGAGCGACGATTTGCCTCTGCCGTAGGCATCCACATCGGCTTCGGACCATGTGGCCCCGGCGATGACGCGAATGACTGGTCGTTTGGGAGACTGCTGTGCGTTCTGGATAAGTGCAGCAAGCCCTTCAGCCATCTGAACCAAGCTGGCGGAATCAAAGTAACCCGCTTGGCGGTCATATCGAATGGCCTGTGAGAGCGTCGGAACAAAGAAGTCCCGGACCAAAGAGCCAGCCTGGCCGGAGTAACGGCGGTTCAATTGCGTCAGGTCTGGGAAGCTCATCGGTTCAAATCTGCCAGTTCTTCAGAACAAGATCCCATGCCCTGCGCGCCTGACAGACTGTTTCGTGCCATGGCCCTGTAGAGCGCTTGCCGAAAATGTGCTCCAACAGATCGAGCGTTACTGTAAACGCGCCAAAGAACTCGCGCTGAGAGCCGTAGCCCGAAGCATTCAACCAACGTCGAACAGCCTCGGGCCCACGCGCAGCGACGTCTTCTACGCCGCCCATCAGAGCTATTGCGTTCCAGACGGCAGCAACGTGGAAGCCTGGGAACACGCGCTCCTCCCAGACGTCGGCCTCACGGGCTGCCCGGCCTCGGGGTAAATCGGCGCCAGCCAATCGCCTCGACAGCAACTTGAGATCGGTTTCGGAAGGCGGACGCAGGATAAACAAATCCTTGCTGATTTCAAGCAATCCCATACGCTTAAAGTCGTCAGGATCTACGTTCAGCGACTTGGCCAGCTTCCGCACATCGTCGCTCTGGGCAGTTTCACCTTGGAACGTATCCAGCCACAGCCACAGTGTCTGAGAGTCGCGATCGGCACTGCTGGCAGCAAAGCCTGCAGCCGCTTCGGAGAACTCCGCTTTTTGAGTCAGCTCTTCCAGAATCTGCTCCAAGCGCCACTGCCCCACGGCCCGGTAAGATTCGTTCAGCGCAACCTCCAGATCCACCTCGCGGCCGGCAAAATCCGTGACTGGCCAATTGCGGGCCACTTCGCCAATGGCAGGGCCCAGCGCTGACAGATACAGATCGGTCCCTGACAGCCCCTGTGCCTGGAAACGCTGGGCAGCGCCGCGAGCCAGTTGCGCCACGCGAGACTGCACCGTAGCCCAATTCCCTGCTGCCTGTTCGCGTTCTTCACGAGGCACGCACATCAGCAGAACCGTACTGCGAGCAGCATCAAGACCACGAATATTGAGGCTCGACTCTGCTTCGGTATGAATCGGCACAGAGCTGCGAATTTCAAAGCCGGCGCGCACTTGGTATGGCGTTGATCCGCGCCAGGCATAGGTTTCCTTGTGGTTGAACATCACCACCATGCGTCCCGCAGAATGCAGCAGCAGGCGCGCCCGACGGAACACCTGCGCCATCTTGTCTTCGTAGAAGCGATCAGCACGATCCTTCGCACTCAACGGCTTCACGCCCGCAGCGTCTGTAGCCAAGGTCTTCGCTTCCGTCACTTTCACCTTCAAAGCACGCAGGCGATGAAACTCCTGGTCATAACGCTGCTGCCAAGCCTCTTGCTCTCGGGCTGCTTCGCGCGCCCAGCGAGCTGCGTTGGCCACGGCTTCCCGGTTAGTTTCTGCCAAGGGCTCCCTGAACAGATGGGCCAAGCCTGGTTCGTCGGCCAGAGCACGCTTGAGCCAAACGTAGAAAAAGTTGGAAAGCTCGGAGTATTGGACGTTGTTGTAATACGGCGGGTCAACGCAGATCAGGTGGACCGAACCAGGCCCCGGAACAGAGAGTGCTGCGGCGTCCTCATTCGTGACGGTGGGGACGATGATTTCCGGCCGGAGTGCAATCGCTTGATGCGGACTAAAGACTTCTGCAGCATCGTCGTTTTCCTCATTCGCTTCGTCAGCGGCCGACTCGTCAACCTCATCATCTCCACCTTCTTCATCACCACCGCTAAGCAGCACCTCGCCGCCGTGAATCATGGCCGCGATCGACTCGTAAGCATCGACAACTTGGTTAACACCCCACATCACGGTTTCCCGTGCTCCTTCAAATTCGCAGAATGCCGGGCGAAAAGCGAGGTCATGACGCGAAAAAGTCTGCGCTACCGTCTTACGACCGTAATGCCAGAAGGTGTTAACGGAGTTGTAGTTAACGACCTTGGAAAGAATGAAGGCCAGGTAAACATTCACCGCCTCTGCTTCCTCCACTAGCAATTCCTGTCGGACCCGTGCTTGTACTGCGCGAATCTCTTCCAGCACCACCCCATTGGTTAGTTGTTGCCTGGCCAGAAAAAGATCACGCCAGCGAGTCAGCCCCATATTGCGTGGCTCTTTGGTCTTGTCGCCTTCCTGAATTTCTTCATCCGGAACCAAGCCCAATGCCTGCCATCTTGGCAGCAGCCGTGCCAGCTCAGTCTCGGCGGCCGATACTGCAGCCAAGTCTGTGTCTGTCGGTGCACGGAAGCGCCACATGTAGCGAACCTTTTCCTCGCCGTTGCGGTACGTCAGCTTGACTGGAACCTTGGAGCAGATTGCATAGATTTGTGAGTGCAAACCGGCCTCTTGAGAGCGAGCCAGCTCTTTCACTTCGTCACCACTCATAACGTGACCGCATCGCGGGCAGATAGCTTTGCCGTCCTTGAAGGTAGTCGTATCACGTGGATGCCAGTGCGTAAAGTCGGGCTTCGGCCAACGACATTCAACCCACTCGTTAGGTTTGACGATACGGAACGTGCAATCGTTACCTTTTTCTCGGCTTGGAACCTCAGGGAAGGCAGCAATCGAGGCTTCCGGTTTGCCCTTCTTGGTGACGACGTGGAAGTTGGTCGAAATCGGAATATTCAGATCGCACTTAGAGCACGGAACAACCCTCGACCACAAGTAACAATTTTTTGTCGAATCGCGGCTAGCTGCCTCTCGCTTGGTGACATTTGCACTGCGGAATTGTGCAGCGGCATTGGCCTCTTCATCACTCCACCATGTCGCCCCTGATTCCGTCGGGAAGAACGGAAGCAGTCTCTCTCGAACTTGTCGTTCGACAACTTTTGCATACGCTTCGATCTTGGGTACCAAAGAAGTTCCAAATCGCGCTGGATACTCAAGAGTTGACCGGAGCACAAGGCTAGCAACGGGGTTCAAGTCGTTGGCGTAAACCTTATAGCCATGGCGTAGCGCCTCCAACGGAATGGTTCCACCACCGCTCATAAAATCCAAGACAGTTAATGGTTCATCTGGAGCCAGACCAAGCATCTCCCTGCCCTTCTGATGAAGCGCCTCCAGAACTATTGAGCTCGGGGGGACAGTCAATGCGGGTGGATGCCTATAGGTCCATGACATAGGAAGAAGAATTGGCGTACTTCCAATCAAGTAATCTTCTCTCGCAGCCATTCTGCGATATGCACGATGTGAGTCGCCTTTAATCCCAAGTCCTCTGAGAAAACTATTGTGCTCATTGGTTAGCTGTGTAGGCCCGACCTCATCAAGCAGCCGTTGGAAAAAAGCTCGATGAACGCGGAGCTTTGCCGGCAAATCATCCAACTCCCCGAGTAGTGGCTCACCAACACTCTCCGGCAAAATTTCATCAGAAAGCACAGTGTCATAAGGCAGTAAAGCGGCCAAAATTGCTGCACGGCAGACTGTAGGTGGCCGGCGTGCCCACCAAATGTGAAGACGGTTTTGCGGCGGGCGTTGACGTGCGTTGTTGTCACGCTGACATTCGGCAGAAAGCGACGCGCACGGCAAGCCTGCCTCAAGAAACGATGGTTTGGTTTTTCGGTATTCGGTCATTACTTGTCCGGTTTATTCGTTGTTTTGAGTTGGTTCGCCCGCAATATCTGCGGCAAACAGCGATGCTGAAGGCGCATCCGTCTTCGCACCCTTCTTGCGGCGAGATACGGGGCTGGCGTCGTCAGCCACTTCGTCATATGCCAGCAAGACTCGAAGGGCGGCCCTACCAGCAGCTTGGCGATAACCATAGAAGCACAAGGTAAACCAATACAAGACTACCTCAGACGGCAGCGCGTAAAGGCCGTCGCGGAACATGGTTCGTTGACGTCCGGTTACCAACCAGCGGGCGCTGGAGAAGGCCAGCGCCAAACGCATGCCGTCTTCGTGCTCGATCCAGCGCGGTTCGGCTCGGGGACCAAACTCCTCCGAATCGATCGAAGAGGGATTGCCCGTTTGGTCGCGTGCATGTTCCAGATAGGGTTTGGCCAGCTTGCGGAGCCATAAGATGGCCTCCGGGCTAGATGCCGAGCCCAAGGTTCGTGCATCGGCTTCTCGCAAAATGCGGTGAGGCTGATCTGGAAAAAGGTGCAATTCCCAGATATCGCCACGCTTGGTTTCATTTCTTACGCGGAGGCGGAAGCGTTCCATCAGGCGGCTCCACGTTTGCGAGCCGGGATTGCACGCAGGTGCAACATCCCCTGGTTTGCATTCATCACCGCCGTGCGGTAGGTGTCCAATGCTGGGTCAGAAAGAGCGACCGGTGGATCAAATGAAAGCGAAACCGTCACCGTTACGTCCAGATCGCCACTGCGCTGGAATGGCCAGATGGGGGAAAGCAAGGTGGCCACCTCTTCAAAGCGTCCCTCGAAACTCAGGCTGACGCTTTCCCGCGTGCCATCGATTTCTCGCTGCCCATTGGCGGACAGTGCAGTGAAAGTCTTGGCATTGGTTGGACGATCGGCCCAGGTAGCACGAAGTGTGTTGTCGAGGGCTTCTCGCGAGTTCACGGTGAGTTCCAGGCGTGCCAAGCGGATGCCCGGGAAGCTGCCCAAGCTATCCCAAGCGTGCGTCAAAGCCTGCCGGGGGGTATCCGATGCTTCCACTGGTTGCGGGCCTCGACCTGGTCGCAGGCTGTCGAGCTGGTTGGCAAGATCGGCATCGAGATCGACGAGCACGCAATCATTGCCGACCCAATAAGGTGGAGGGGAATCCTGTGCAACATGGAAAGTTTCGTCGGCCCCGGTTTTCCAAACGCCCCAAAGACGCTGGGAGACGCCTTCGCGAACAACCTCCTGGAAAGCAGTGCGACTCAAACCAGGCCAGATGTTGCGCGCAAAACGCTCAAGGTCCTCACTGGTCACCTGGGCGGTACCTGACGGCCAGCCGGAGGTCTTGACCGCTGCGGCTGAAATCGGGTTTTCAGTTTCGGTGGCACCCCGTTTTGCTCTCGGGTAGATGCCCGCATCCAGCGCTGCCGGGTAGGACCAAAGCTCTGTGGTTTCATCGATGCGGGGAAGATTGGGCCACTCACCCATCTCTTGTGCGCCGATGGCTATGTTGCCGCCACGAAGGTAAAGCACCCAGCGGTTTTCGCGAGCGCCTTCCTGAAGTGCTTGCCACAGGACCGATCGTTCGGGCAGAACCGGGAAGTGCGCAGACTGTTTGATTGCTTCTGCCAGCTGGAGCGTATTGGTGGATGGAGCATGTTCGCTCCCATCTCGCAACCACAGTTGCTGCCAAACGCGATCAGCAGTCAGTCCAACCACTGGAATGATGCAGTCGTTCACGGCTGCTACGGGGTCGTACAAGTACTGATTTGCGGCAATCACCGGCGACACGGCAGTGACACCGTCTTTGCCGTACACACGTTTTTCAGCCTGGTTGTAATAAAGCCAGAGGCCATCTGGCTCGATGGCCAAGCCTGCGCGGAACGTAGGCAGTAGATCGGTCTGGCGCAGCACCATCGGCAGATCTGGTTCGCGGCGAATGCGATCCCATACCTCTTCAGTGGTTATCTTCTTTTCCCCCGATTTCCACAACGGCTCGCGCTTGACAATTGCCGGGGCGAGGACAATAGCATTGTCTGGTGTTGCCTCAGGAACCAGCTTTTGGTACTGACGCAAGCATTGCAAGATGGGCCGTTCCTCTACTGCCTCGCGCACGCTACGGCGCGCTTGCCTGTGCCCATCGGGTACTTCACCGAAGTCGACGCGATAGCACTCCAGGATTGGGCCGCCGCCACCGCCTGCGAACAAGTCGTCCGCGTCGCCATGCCCTTTAGGAAAAGAAATGATGCGGTAGGCTTCAAGCAATTTGGAGCGCACATTTAGTTCCTGAGGACCCAGCTTCTCAAGTACCTCACCGAGATCACTCTCAAGAGCCAAAAACTCAGCAGGCACACCAGTAGCGCCGCGACGAGCCTGGTCTCGAAGTGTCCGGAAGTCAGCCCCTGACGCTTGGGCCATTGCCTTCTCTTCTTCCTCGATATCTTTGCGTACCCGTTCCCACGCGATCAGACTGCGCACCGCGTCCTTCAAGCCTGCAACACGCGAGGACTCGGCCAAGAGGAACATCAGGTTGTTACGGTAACGACGCGGACTTTCATTGACGCCGGTGGTTGAAAACAGTTTTCTGGCGAAGTTCAAGCGATCACCACCCCCAACGGCACCGCACTCCTTGTCGTAGTGGATGACAGCGAGCCGGATACGGTCTGCCTGGTCGGTGATGGCTGTGTGATCCTGCGGGAATAAGACGACTTGCAGGTCGCGGAAGCCCGTGAAAACGTCCTGCACCCACTGATCTAGCGTTTCGCGAATTTCACCAGGATGAGATTGAAGATCTCCCAGTCGCTCCTGGTAGCGCTTGTTGACTGATGCGCGTGTCCGGAACAGATAGTGCTCCCCCTCGCGTCGCATGTACCAAGCGCGTTTCTCCGTTTGTTCCAGGGCAGTGGATACGTATTGCAGATCAATGCCAGGTCGCCCAACAGCTAGAGCGACCTCAGGTGGCACTAGACCGCGTGACCCTTCCGGCAAACTGTGCAGGAATACAACTTGGGCAGACTCTGTCGCAGCCTTCCACGGCCAACCAGCTTCGACGTTGTTGGCATGAGTGCCGCCCTCGGGGCGCATCACGTCTACTTCCAGACCACGTTCAAAGGCTCCGCGACCAAGTCGAGCTAGTACCTCATCCCGGATTTCCGTGCGGTTGAGGTCGACATGCTGGGGTTGAAGCAGCGGGGTGTCCCGCAACTGTCGTTTGTTGGCCCACGCAGCAGCGACTGTGCGAGCAACCAAGCGCAGCGCACCACGGGTAGCCTGGAACTCAGGGATATCGGCCAGACGCTCGGCAAAGAGTCGAATAAACTCAGGATGGAACGGGTAACCAACTCGAATTTGCTCCGCATAACCGGTATCGAACGCCCGGCTATCGATAACAACTCCAGCCGTTTTCTGCTCCTCGTAATAGTGGACGAATGCATTTGCGACCGTTGCAGCCATTCCTGAGTCGACGTTGTCGAATAAACGTCGGGCCATCACGGCCGCACGTTCTGTCGATTGGGTTGGCGTCAAGTTGCGGGCCTGGCGTGCTGATGACTGTTCCATTTCATTGACCACCTCCAAGATGGAAGGTAGGTGCTGTTTCAGTTCGGAAGTCAACCGGCGGTTTGCATCCCTCTCCGATGGCAGGGTCAGGATTACCACCGTACCGGGGCGTCGGGCAGCAACGCTAAACAACGTCTGGAAGAAAGTCGGCCACTGGCCGTTTATTTGCCGCCTCTGCTGATCTTCAGGAAGGGCAGCGCATTTGGCCATGTACAAGACCAACTCATCGATGAGGATGAGTCTGGGGCCGCTACCTAAGGACTTTTCGAGCGCTTCGCGTGAGGGTGCGATGCCAGCGACATCGTGCTCTTTTACTTCTTCGTAACCCGCCATTCCGCCCGCCATCAGGGCAATCTGCCCCCACGGCGTAAAGGCGACTGCTTGTTGTCCATCAATCGCAAGTGTCACACCGCGCAAAGGATCGGAGTTTTCCCCGACGAATGCGGCAACCTTCGTATCACCTGGGACAGGAAAAGAGCGGATGCCCCAATCGGCCAGGTCACTGGCCAATTCACTGCCATGCTTCGCAAGGTGGGTGGCACCGATCAGACTGTGTGTCTTCCCTCCACCAAAGCCCGTCTCCAGACGAAAGACGGGGTTGCCTCCTTCAACACCAGACAAGCGCTCGGCAACATCCTTCAGCAACAGTTTCAGGTTATCTGTTGGATAAGTGCCTGCGAAAAAGCGCTTGGGATCCGAGTAGTCCTGGTGCGCGCGATCGGTGAGGACGTCCCACAAATCTGCAGCAAAGATGGCATCAGGCAACGTCCCCGCCAGGATTTCAGCGCGTGGGGTGCAGGTTTCAAAAATCGAGGGCAAAGTAGCCATCACACTTTCCAATCATTATGTTTATTTGGCTGAGATTCATGGATTTTCATGGTGGTCAGCATCAGTCAAATTGCAAATCTTTGAGCGCATCATTTTTGTCAGCAGCTTGCGATGCACTCGGTGCATGGTATCCAGGTGCCAATACCGCATTCTTAACGCCATAAAGCGCCAAGTGATCCTTCAGCCATAACCGATACTCACGGCCGCGCAGGCTGTGATCCGGTGAGCAGTCCACGCTCCACTGGCGCAGGATATAACCGGCTGTGGCGGCACGCAGTTTCATACGCAGGACACCGCGGTCCATGCTGTAGTCCATCTCCGTGATTTCAGGACGGGGCTGGTCTGGGTGTGGCACTAATTCCAGTTCAACGATACGAGTCCACTGAATATCCTGGTCGCTTCGCTCCTGCGGCTGAACCTGCGCGCCTTTCATCACGACCGAATTCTTGAGCCGGGTAATGACGAAATCACGGAATTCCAGGCTCTTTCTGTCAAAAGCGCGGACGTGCCACCTCGATCCGTTATCGAGCAGTGCAAAAGGAACAATCTCTCGTTCGGTACGCCCACTGGTGATTGAGTGATATTCGATTGCCAGCGGACATTCCTGATGGATTGCTCTGGTTACGGAAGCGAGCACATCCAGATCAGGCTGGGTCAGCCGCGACGGCGTTTCACTGGTTATCCATGCCTTGAGCCGAATCGGCTCCCCGTCGCCGAACCCTTGGGTTAACCAAGATAGGACACGGTCGGGCGGGAAGTCGAAGACCGGGTGGAAGTCTGAGCCAGGACATAGGACTTGCCCTTGGAATCGTAGTCGATGTTGCCGGCGGCCAGTTCTTTGTACAGGGCCAAATCCCTAGTGGCGGCGGCGGACTGGATGCCAAAACGTGACACCAAGTCCTGCCGTCGGATCTCCCCAA
>ERZ795056.3966-NODE-3966-length-15548-cov-8.284064_pt1 | contig 15548 bp, 15 predicted proteins | sample MGYA00375140_ERZ795056 | MGnify/ENA primary metagenome ERZ795056 (study PRJEB30185, sample SAMN05720227) | activated sludge metagenome | isolation source: Anaerobic digester | place: USA | collected 2015-03-09 ... | reverse complement strand
ACGAGATGTTAAGCGGTGACTGGAGTTCAGACGTGTGCTCTTCCGATCTGGCGCCAACGTTCGGTGGAGGCTCCAACGACGCCTCCGATGGACGTGCTGTCGTCGACCGTTCGCGCATCGGCGCTCACGTCGTAGCCAAACGTCGTCGCTGGTCCGCCAGAAAAGTCGATACGTTTGAATACCGCGTCCATGCCGCCAGCCAGGCCGGGCCCTTCGCTCACCGGGCTGACGCCCCGGTCGATCATCATTGCTGCAACGAGCGGCGCCGGAGCATAGTGGAAGGCAGGGTCCATGAGATTGGGGCCGCCAGAGGCGAAGCGCTGGCCGTCGACCCGCAGATTGAGACGTTCGCCGAACAGACCCCTGTACTGAGCCTGGCCCGACAAGGCGCCATTTCCGACACGCGCACCGCCGGGTACGCGTGACAGGAGGTGAGTTACGTCATGCCCCTGCGCAGGTTGGTCCTCGGGCGAAGCGACGTCGGTCGTTTCTGTATTAGTCCGTGATGCTGTGACGATGATGACGTCGCGCAGTGCAGGATCGATGGATGGTGTTTGGGCAAAGGCGGCAGGATTGATAACAGCAAGGGCCGCAGCCCCGGCGAGGAGGGCGTACTTCATGAATATTTCTCCGGGCGCGCGACGAAGCTTGTTGCTACGCAGCTACGCAGATTGGTTGTCTGGAATGGCGTCGCGGCTCAAGCGACGTTGGGAGGTCCGCGTCCCGGCAGTGGGGGGCGTGAGAGCCAGGAGACCGGATGTGCCAGCGAGACGTGTTGAGTTGCCCTTAGATTCTTGCGAACTGCCGGACCCGCGGGAACCGAGACAGTCGGCAGGTTCGCAACAGCAGCCAAGGCGAAGGGGCAGGATAGCTCGCCGGAGGCATTCCTTGTCGTGTTTGACGGGACGTTTGTGTCCGTTTGCTCCGAGTTCTCGGAAATGGCGCCAGTCCTGAGATCGACGATGATGCTGCGTGCAGCGACCGCACCGCACATATGTACGACCAGCTGCCCGTCTTCTTCGGCGCGATCGAGCATGTAGCCGGACGGCATCAACGCGCGAGTTAGCGCCAGAACCGCCACAAGCAGGGCGACGATGGTACTTGCAGGCGAAGATGAGAAATGTCGTCTCAAGTTCATTTCATCCGTCGGGTCGCAATACTCCGTTGGGAGTACGACCAATCTTTTGTCCGGTGTCCGCCGAGCGCTGCGAAGCGCGAATGCCGCGAACCCGTCGATACGCCAACCTCCCACCCAGAGAACCTGCGTGAATCCGAATATACGCATAGAGCGGCATGCAGCCAGATTGATGTGCATCAAATCGCGAACGCCTGACGCTGAAGTGATGCTGGCGTGATCCGCTCGTTCGCATCCGTGTGATGCCGGGCGGCTCGTCAGGCATCTGACGCTCTTGAAGACAGGCGCTTCGCTATTCCCGCCGTCTAGCGATCTCGTACGCTAGATGCGGACAAGTCGGGCATACCCGCTTTGATCAGGAACATCGACCGAACGGGTCGTCGCGACGAAAAAATGCTGCTCCAGCAAATAGGCGTGGGATGGTGAGGCAGGCGCCTACGCGTCGGCGCTTCGAGAACGGAGACCTCAATCTCAATACCGTCCGCCCTCTGCATAGTAGCATATCACTCTCGGCACGAGGCGATATTCGATCCACGAGCAAGTCAGCTACGCGCCGGCGCGATTTGGGAGATGAGGCCAGACGCAAGTCACTCTGTAACATACTGCCCCATCATGCCTCCGTCCTCATGCTCAAGGATGTGACAGTGGAACATGAACGGGAAATCACGCCTCGCGGGTTGCGTGAAGGTCATCAGCAGTTCTGCCGGCGCATCGAGGAGAATGGTGTCCTTCCCGCCGGCCAGATGCGGGGCAGGGGCTTTGCCGCCAATCGACAGCACCCGGAAGATGACGCCGTGCACGTGGAATGGATGCGCCATCATGTTCGGCGTCACCTCCCAGATCTCGGTGTCACCGAGCTTCGGGGCAAAATCGATGCGGCCCATATCGTAGGTCTGCCCGTTGATCCCCATTGGCGGGCCCATTCCTCCGCCCATTCGCATTCCACCGCCGGGACCTTGCCCGCGCATCATTGACGGTCCCATGTCGAGCGACACGCGACGCCGTCGGATGGCGCGGCCTGGGTCGACCGCGGCAAGAGGGACAAGCGTCTCAGGGATCGCTCTGGCGGGTCCAGCCGATGTGGGATGAGGTTCGAAGCGCAGCAGCTGTCCGCCGACGCTTTCCGCCATTCCGCCCATCATGCCGCCGCCCATGCCGCGCATCATGTTGTCGTCGGGCGCTGTCTCGAGAATACCCGCCTTGCCGTCGGAGAAATCGACCAGTACTTCGAAACGCTCGCTTGGGGCGATGGCCAGAGACGTCATGCCGACGGGCGCCGGAAGATAACCGCCGTCCGATGCGATTACGTGGAATGTGCGTCCATCAGCAAACCGCAGATCGAAGTTTCGGGCATTGGCGGCGTTCAGAAGGCGCAGCCGAACGAGACCACGAGGCACCTTTGCAACTGGCGAGATTGCGCCGTTCACGAGGAGCGTGTTGCCGCGCATGCCCATCATGCGAGTCGGCCCGCCGGTGTTGTAAATGAGAGAACCGTCGGGATCGATCTGGCGATCCTGGAGGATGATCGGCAGATCATCGACGCCGTAGTCTCGTGGCAGGCCCAGCCGCTCGCCCGTGCCGTCCTCGATTATCATGAGGCCGGCAAGTCCCATGTAGACCTGCCGCCCCGTATCTCCGTGGGGGTGGGGATGATACCAGGCCGTCGTCTCAGGCTGGTCGATCTTCAGTACCGGTCGCCAGACCTCGCCCGGCTTGATCAGCACATGAGGCCCGCCATCGACCGCTGCTGGCACGAGCACGCCATGCCAGTGCGCCGTCGTATCTCGATCAAGCCTGTTTTCGACGGTGAACTCTACTTCATCGCCTTTGTGCACGCGCACGACAGGACCTAGATATGGTGAAGAGAACCCGTATGTCCTGGTGGGACGGCCCGACACGAAAGCGTGTCGCCCTTCGGCTGCGACGAGTTTGATCGCGCCGTTCTGAACGCGCGCATCGGCCAGTTCCGGAAGAGGCAGGGGGCTTCCAGAATTTTGACCCTGCGCCGTGCAGCCGCCCAACACGGCGGCCGTTCCGAGGCTGCTCTCAAGAAATCTGCGGCGCGTAAACATTTACCAGTAGCCTTTCGCTGCACCGCATAGGCACCCGCTGACAATACGAAAAGGTTTGGATCGTGTTGAAAGGCTATCGACGCATTCGACCACAGAAAAATACAGGCGCAAAGCCGATTTCCTATGTTCGGCATGCACCTGTGGTCCAATCGTTCGCGCAAGTCTGCTCAGTCCAACCACATCTCGTGAGCATCGATCTGAATCTTGAGGATGGCGAAGTGCGCGCGGGTGCGTGCATCTTGTTCGAGGAGCCGAGCCCCCAGAAAGCGACGCTCTGCCGCCAAGAGATCTATCAGACTGGAGGCGCCAATGGCATAGCCATCGCGAAGTCGTTGTACGATGCGTGCGCTGTCGTCAAGTCCAGCGCGTGCCGACTGCCAGGCTTCGTATTCGGATTGAGCCTGGATGGCGTCGGCTTCTGCGATGTCGGCGACCTCGCGGCGCACCCGCAGCGCCACCTGCCGTGCCGCAGACGCGGCGGCCAGCTGTTCATGGGCAATTGCCTCACGTGCGCCGCCGCCGATTGGGATCGAGAAGGTCAGACCAACGCCTGTTTCATCGCCACCGCGCTCGCTGAAGACGCGCAGGCCTAGCTGGGGGTCGGGCACTCGGTCTGCGCGGGCCTTGTCCGCGACGGCGCCGGCCCGAAGCGCCAGATCGTCGGCATAGCCAATTTCGTGGCTGTTCTGGACGACTGACAAGCGAAGCCTCTCCAGCTCTCGAGGCAAGTGAGGCCCAGTGATGGGGGGTGGAGTCCCGGGAAGGGGTAGATCAGGAAACAAGGCCACTAGTGAAGCATGTGTCCGGGAAACCTGCCCACGGCTCCGCGCCAAAGCTGCTCTTGTCTCCGCGAGAGCGGAGCGCGCCATTTCGACGTCGATGGCTGCAGCATCGTCGATCAAAAGCCGCTTCTCGACGGCATCGAGCTCCTTCTCGAAGCTTGCCAGCTGCTCATCATTGATGGCGTCGATCTCCCTAGCGGCCAGCCACTCCAGCCATGCGCCCATGAGCAGGAGCGCAGCTTGGTGGCGCGCGTCTTCGGCCGCGTTCTTTGCCGCAGAGACACTGTGCTGGCCAATCCTGGTGTCGATATGGGACTTGCCCGGAAGGCGGAAGCCCCTCGTCACGCCTAGATCATACTCACCGAAATCGCCTAAGCCGGCGATTGAGCGCTGCTGATAGCTTCCCGAAAGGGCCCATTCGTAGGGCCCCTTCTCAAATCGCCTAGCTTCGCCGAGCGAACCCGTCGCGCGAGCCTCCGCCGCCAAAACCTCCGGGTGGTTCGAAAGGACTCGATCCGCGACCTCGACCGGTGGCAGGAAGTCCTGGGCCACTGCTGTCGGTATGAGGCAGACGAGACCGGCGAGGGTGCTAACCGTGAGGAACTTCATGTCAGGCGCCCTGCGGCAAGAACGGGTTCAATCCAGTACGTTAGGCGAGGTATTGGAGCCTGCTCACGAACGGCTTCAAGGACGCGGTCAATCGTTTCGCGGGACATGATTGAAGTCAGGATTGCACGGGCGACCTGGCCGCTGACGCGCTCGCCATGTGTGGCGCTATCAAAGCCTTGGCCGTGTCCGGCGCCGCGCCACGTTGTGAAGCCCGGCAAGGGTGGATCCATCGCCAGCATAAGCGCAAGAAGTGGTGGTTCAGATGCTGGCGGATAGACCAGGGTCAATCTGCAGAGATCGATGACCATTTCGCAGCCTTCTGACTGGTCCGTGCCGAGCCGGGTGAGACGCCGTAACGACGGAATAGAACGGGGAGGAGGAGCAGGGTGAGGGCGGTTGATGATACCAGGCCGCCGATCACGACGATCGCGAGCGGTTTCTGAATCTCGGATCCAGGACCATCGGCGAAAAGCAACGGAACAAGGCCGACGGCCGCGATGGTGGCAGTCATCAACACGGGTCTAAGCCTGCGTACTGCGCCCGTGCGGACGGCCACATCCACAGTGTGACCAGCGGCCAGCAACTGGTTAAAATAACTTACCAGCACCAGGCCATTCAGTACGGCAATCCCCAGCAGAGCAATGAAGCCGATCGATGCCGGGACAGAGAAATACTGCCCGGATAAGTAGAGTGCGAGGATGCCGCCGACAAGCGCCAACGGAACGTTTGCGAAGATCAGGATCGACTGCCTTATGGATCGCAGTGTCACGAAAAGCACGACGAAGATCATCGCCAGAGCAATCGGAACGACAAGCCCAAGGCGCTCGGATGCGCGGCGCTGGTTTTCGAACTCTCCGCCCCATTCCAGGCGATAACCTGGCGGCAGGACGACCTGTGTGGCGACTGCCGACTGAGCATCCTCGACAAAGCCTACAAGATCCCGCCCATCAACGAAGGCCTGCACGAGAGCAAAGCGCGACGCATTCTCGCGTTCGATCTTCACTGCGCCGGGTTCACGTCTGATTTCGGCGATGTCTCCGACGTGAATGGAGCCTCCGCCCGCGGCCATCGGCACGTCGGCAAATCTCTCAGGAGATTCTCGCAGCGTACTGTCTCCACGCACAACGATCGAGGTGCGGCGGCCCGACTCGATCACCGTCCCGGCATTGACGCCTTCCAGCATCGCGCGGAGTTCATCTTCCGTCTGGGAGATGCTGAGCCCGCTGGCGCCGGTGGCTAGCCGGTCAATGTCCAGCTGCATGAAGTCGGTCGCGTCATTCGACAGAGTGAAGACTTCCGTGGCGCCGGAAACGGTCTGGATCGTCGTCTGAATCTTGCCCGCCAGGTTCGCGAGCGTAGAAAGATCCGGGCCAAAAATCTTGACCGCGAGGTCGCCACGGGCGCCGGTCAGCATTTCCGATGTTCGCATTTCGATGGGTTGGGTGAACGCGGGCTCAATGCCCGGCAGCGTTTCCATCGTCTTGCGCATCTCGTCGACGATCCATGCCTTGTCGGGCTCTCTCCACTCGCTCTTGGGCTTCAGCACAACAAACATGTCAGACTCGTTGAGCCCCATGGGGTCGAGGCCGAGTTCGTCGGACCCGACGCGGCCGACTATGCTTTCGATCTCCGGGACATCTGCGAGCAAAGCCTTCTGGACCGCGAGATCTGCTTCCACGCTGCGGTCCAGGTTGACCGACGGCAGCTTGGCGGTCTGCATGATGACTGAGCCTTCATCCATCGTCGGCATGAAGATCTTTCCGACCTGCGTGTAGGCAGCAGCGGCGGCGACCAGGCCCAACGCCGCGATGGCGAACAAGGCAATTGGACGCCTCAGGCTGAGGTTGAGGACGCGAGCATACGCTGGCGTCAGGATCCGCATGAGCAGCGGCTCCCTGTGCTTTGTCTTGGTGAGCAGAAATGACGACAGGACCGGCACGACGGTGAGCGACATCACCAGGGACCCAGCCAGCGCAAAAATTATGGTGAGTGCGACAGGCCGGAACAGTTTGCCCTCGAGACCTTCAAGGGCGAGTAGTGGCAGGAAGACAAGGCAAATGACAAGGATGCCCGACGACACCGGCGCCGCCACCTCACTTGCGGAACGGAAGATCAGGTGTACCCATGGCGTGCGCGCGCTGGCCGGTTCATGAGCCAGACGTTCAACCGTGTTTTCGACCACCACGACTGCTGCATCGACGATAAGGCCGATTGCAATCGCAAGACCGCCCAGGCTCATGAGGTTGGCGCTCATGCCGGTGAGCTGCATCATCAGAAACGTGAAGAGCGCCGCCATGGGAAGCATGAACGCGACGACGATCGATGCCCGCATATTGCCGAGAAAAATGATCAGAAGAACCACAACCAGAGCGATGGCCTCGAGGAGGGCCTCCTGCACGGTCCTGACGGCATGAGAGATGAGTTCGGAGCGATCGTAGAACGGCTCCACGGTCACGCCCTCTGGCAGGGATGGCGCAAGCTCGGCCAGGCGCGCGCGAACATCCCTGACAATCGAGTTGGCGTCCGCGCCGCGCAGCGACAGAACGATGCCTTGAACCGCCTCGCCCGCGCCATCCTTGGTTACAGCCCCATAACGCGTGAGCGATCCAAAGCGTGTCTCGGCAACATCCCGCAGGAGGGTGACAGCTCCACCCTCGCGACGAACGACAATGCTGCCAAGGTCGCCGAGAGTGCGTATCGCGCCAACCGATCTGACGATCAGGGCTTCGTCGCCGACGTTTATCCGACCTGCGCCATCATTGCGGTTCGCGCCTTCGATGGCAGTGGCGAGGTCGGAGATCGTCAGGCCAGCCGCTGCCAATGCTGCGGTGTCTGGCTGAACTTCGAAGGTGCGAACCAGTCCGCCCAACGTGTTCACGTCAGCCACACCCGCGATCGTACGCAGCGCCGGCCTTATGGTCCAGTCAAGCAGTGTTCGGCGCTCCCCAGTTGAAAGGTCTCCTCCCTCAATTGTAAACATGAAGACATCGGAGAGCGGCGTCGATATGGGGGCGAGCCCGCCTGAGATGTTTGCGGGCATCGCGTCGGCAGCGGCCGACAGACGTTCAGAGACTTGCTGGCGCGCCCAGTAGATGTCTGCGCTGTCTTCGAAATCAATTGTGATGTCCGCGATCGCATACTTCGCCACAGATCGAAGGACACGCTGCTTGGGGATGCCAAGCAGTTCCATCTCCAGCGGCGCCACAACGCGCTGCTCCACCTCTTCTGGCGTCATGCCGGGCGCTTTGAGGATCAGCTTTACTTGGGTGGTTGAGATGTCCGGGAAAGCGTCGATCGGTAGACGCAGTGTGGCGAAGAGCCCGCCAACGATTAGAGCCAGCGTTAGCCCGAGAACAAAGATGCGCTGCGTAAGGGCAGCTCGTACCAGCGCGGACAGCATTACTGGATTTCCTGTAGCGCCACGGATTTCAGCTCAGTCAGGCCCGAGGTGGCGACGATTTGGCCAGAGCGGAGGCCGCCACGAATGGTGGCGACCTCCGCCGTCTTGCCGACCACGTTGACAGGTGTCGGGGAAAACCCGTCAGCTGTGCGTCGGAAGACATGATCAATTCCTGCCAGTTGAACGACTGCGCGTGCTGGGGCCTGAACTAGGTCGCCATAGTCTGCCGGCCTGGAGAGCTTTGCGCGAAGCAGTTGACCATCGAAAGCTACGAACCCATCGGGCAGGGCGGCAATAGCGGAGGCGGACCGCGTTGCTGGATCGATGACATCGGTGACGGACAGGATCGTTGCAGCCGCTTCTCCCGGAAGTGTCACGATGTCTCTTGGTGCAATTTGACCAATCATGCGCGCGGGAATCTGGAATTCGACCCAGAGAGTCTTCGAGGTCGTCAATGATGCCAGAGGAGACATACTCTCGAGATTGTCACCAACGTGCACCGCCAGATTGCTCAGTCGCCCGTTTGCAGGCGCACGCACCACGTACGTGCCACGTTGTCCTTCTGCGCTTGGGGCAGCGCCTCCAAGCGATCGCTTCTCCTGAACCTGCGCATTCGCGATTCTGGCGCGCATGTCGGCATCTTCCAGCGAGGACTTTGGAGCCAGCCCCATGTCCACAAGCTGCTTCTGCCTTGTAAGTGCAGTTGCGGCGGCGCTGGCTTCCGCCTTCGCTTGCTCCAAGAGGGAAGCTGTCGACGCAAAGTCACGACTTGAGATCGTTGCAATTGGAGCGCCGACCTTGACGCTTGCGCCTGGCAGGACGTGGGTTTTGGTGACCGTGCCGGCGAATGGCGCAATGACTGTCGTTATGCCGTCTGGCGCGCGCGTAACCCGCCCAACGAGCTCGGAGAACGCTACGGAATTCGCCTGTTTGACAGTCTGAACCGTGATCCCTAGTCGTTCCACCTGCTGCTGGGACAGGGAAATTTCCGCGAAGTCCTGCGCAAAGGCAGCACCAGTCGAAGCAAGTATGGCTGCCATTACGGCGGCCAGTCTGGTGCGCATGTGCCGTCTCCCACCACTATACACTGGGGCTGGCCTAGACGCGCGGGCTGACGCCTACTTGAATTGATCCTGAAACCAAGCTGACAATCCGAATTCAGCTTCACTTCAGGCGGCAAGCGTAGATGCCTTGGCTGAAGACAAGCGCTGGAGTCTGGATTGCATATCCTGCTGGTGGAAGACGACGACGAACTGGCCTCCCGCCTGGAGCGTGGATTGAGGCAAGCGGGTTTTGTTGTTGAGCGTGCGTCTGACGGGCATGACGGACTTGAGCTCGCCCTGCAGCCGCAGATAGATATGATTGTTTTGGACCTTGGCTTGCCGGGCAAATCGGGTCTGGAGGTGCTCCGCGAGATCCGCAGTCGCGGTATCACGACGTCCGTGCTTGTTCTGACGGCGCGAGGCACCTGGGCCGACAAGATCGGCGGCCTCAATGATGGCGCTGATGACTATCTTACCAAGCCATTTCACCTTCCGGAACTAATTGCACGGTTGAATGCGCTGCGTCGCCGTTCCAGCGGGCACGCGTCGAGCGCACTTGTGTTTGAAGACCTGTCGCTGAATGTCGCTTCGGGCGAAGTAATGCGCAACGGCGAGCCGGTCGATCTGACCGCTCTGGAGCTTCGCATGCTGAAATACTTCATGCACCGCATCCGGCACGTGGTCTCGCAGAGTGATCTTGTCGAGCATCTGTACAACGTCGACGACATGCGTGAGTCCAACACGATCGAAGTCTACATCAGCCGCCTGAGGCGCAAGATTGGATCGGACAAGATCAGAACTATTCGCGGCCTTGGATACAGATTCGGATAGCCATGCAGTTTCCGAACTCACTACGTTTTCGTCTCGCGTTAGCGGCGGGCATTTGGGTCGCCATTGCCATGGTAGCCAGCTTCGTCGTGCTCTCGGCCATCTTTCGCGCGCATGTGACCGAGCAGTTCTATGAAGAACTTGGCGTTCATGTTCAGGAGCTAGAGCGTCTCAACAGCCTTGAGGATGGAGCCACCAATACGCTTCAGGCGCGCTTCAGCGATCCGCGTTACGATCTGCCGCTTTCCGGATACTATTGGGAGGTGCGCAATGCTCAGGGCAGGGGAACAGCCAGCGCCTCGCTAGTCGGACGCAGCATTGGCGAAACTCCCGAAGATGATCGGCAGCCGGGTGAGCTGCATTCTCATCGTATAATGGGGCCCACCGGCCCGCTGCTACTGGTTGAGCTGGCGGTCCCCTCTCTCAAAGGCGATCAAACCTATATCGTCGGGACTGACGAGAAGCACCTCAAACGTGCCGTCGCCGAATTTGATCGTGTGCTTATGCTCAGCCTCGCTGGTCTTGGCGGTGTTCTGGTTGCTTCGGTTCTGGGCTTTGTCACGTTCGGGTTGGCCCCTTTCAACGCTCTTGCGCGAGCCATGAGACGTGTTCGATCCGGCGAGGTCTTGAGCTTGGAGGGACGCTATCCCTCGGAGGTGCAGCCTCTAGTGAACGAACTGAATTCTATGATCGTCGCGCAGCAAGAGTCCCTGCAGCGGGCCCGCGCACACGCGGGCAACCTTGCTCATGGCCTCAAGGGGCCGCTGGCGATCGTTGCTGATGAAGCTTTCCAGCTTGCGGAGGGAGGGCAGGTCTCAGCGAGTGGGGTCATTGCGGAGCAGTGTCGCGCCATGCAGTTGCACATAGATCACCATATCGCGCGCACGCGGGCGCAAGCGATGGCTCGAACACCAGGCACGCGCTCTGATGTCGGAAAGGTTCTGGGGTGTGTAGCGACAGCCCTTTCGCGCCTGCACGCTGGAGGCGGAGTTGCCCTGGATTGCGATGTGCAGCCGGGGTTGTGCTGTGCACTGGATATTCAGGATCTCAACGAGCTTCTGGCCAATCTTGTCGATAATGCATTTAAGTTTGCCACGTCGAAGATAACTATTCGCGCAAGCAAACGGGACGACACTACAGTGAGCATTGCAATTGAAGACGACGGGCCTGGCCTGCCGCCGGAAGCGCACGAGATCGTCTTCTCGCCGGGCGCCAGGCTCGACGAGAGCAAATCTGGGGCAGGCCTCGGCCTGGCCATTGTGCGTGACCTTATTGAATTGTACCGAGGCAAGATCGTCCTGGGTCAGTCGCCTCTCGGCGGTCTGCATGTCCAACTTTTGCTGCCTGTTCCCGCAGCTTGATCGATCGGGTTCGAGGGCAGTGTCAGGGGAATCGGCTTTCTGACCACAGATTTCGCCCCATAGGCTTTTGGGATGAAAGCCAACCCGTTCCGGTACTTCAAGACGTCGCCTGAAGTGATCCGCCCGACGGTGATGATATACACACGGTTCCCGCTGTCTGTCTCAAAGGCCCGTGTGAACCGCCCCAGAGTGACACCCAGGAAGAAGCGCAGGGCCGTCGCATATCCCACGCCATCTGGTCAGGAGGCCGAACCAGCGCGATCGGCTGAACCGGAGTGCATCCGGACGTTCTGGAGGCGCGGTGTCTGGCATGTGACTAGAGATAATGCCTTCTACGGCCACTATCTTGAGGCGCGGCTCGCTCTACATGCTGCGCTCGATACGGAGTTATCGGGAGGCTCGGCGCGCATCGTGTTTGGGCCGCCGCCTTCGGCTGGGGACGATGATGCATCATCGAAGCGCGGGGCGGGACGCAAAATGGAAATACACCAGGAGCACCATATGAGCGCTGAAATCCTATGCGATCTTGATTGGGTCAAAGCGCAGTATGAGCGCGCCAAGCCCGATCAACCGAAAGCCGACAATTCCTTCCGCATCACCTTGGATATTCCGGGAACGGCTCCGTTAACTTTTCTTGTCGGAGAACGAGACGGTGACCAGCTTGCTGCCGAACTCGACGTGTTGTCAGCTATCATCCGCGCGAAGGTCGTGCGTGCCCGTCTGATCGGGTGGCATGCTGTGGCTTAACTGTTCTTCTTAGTCCACGCGATCTAGCCCCGCCAAGGCCACGTTTGCTTTATCCGCCCATCAAGCGTCCGTCGCATGACCGCTCAAGGGGCCGAGGCTTCGCGCCCCCTAAAGACAAGAGGGGGCGCTGCAGGCCGCACCAACCCCTTGCGCGGTCACCGCTGCGCTTGCTTTCCGACCGCTCCAGAGGGGCGTCGCAAACGCGACCCCGGCGGGGCTGATCCCGCGGGATCAGAAGGAACATCGTCATGGACCGCGCATCGTTCGAACTCATCGGCAATGTCGGCAAGCTCGAGATCAAGCCGATCAAGGACGGGAAAAAACTCGCCATCATCTCCCTCGCTACTTCCGAGCGCTGGAAACTCGAATCAGGTGACTGGAACGAGAAGACCTTCTGGCATCGCGTCGCGGTGTTCGTGCCTGCCAAGGTCGCGCTGATCGAAGCCGCCGTCCAGAACGGAACCCGTCTCCGCCTCGTCGGCCAGATCCGTCCGGGCTCCTGGGAAGATGAGCGCGGCAACACCCGTTACTCCGTCGAGTTCGTCGTGACGGGTTTCGGCGAGGTGGAAATCCTCGCCCGCGGCAAGCCGAAGACCGAAGCCGAGCCCGCAGCTCCCGAGGCCGACGCGCCCGCGAAAGCCCGCAAGGCGTCTCGTAAGCAGGCCGCCTGACGGCCGGGCCGGCGGCTCACGCCGCCGGCCACCCGCCTTTTCCAGCAATTCAATTCCTCAAGGAGGTCACCATGGCCGCCAACGCGAACGTGCAATCTCTCCACGACAACGTCACCAACCGCATTATCGACCAGCTTGAACAGGGTTGCTTTCCTTGGGTCCAGCCCTGGGCGTCGTCCGGCGGGACGCCGCTTGGCCTGCCGCAGAATGCTGCGACTGGCCGGATCTATTCTGGGATCAACATCTTGCTGTTGTGGTCGGCGGCCATCGAACAAGGCAGGCCGTCTCAGCGCTGGCTAACCTTCAAGCAGGCGCTCGCCCTCGGCGGCGCTGTTCGCAAGGGCGAAAAAGGCACTATGGTCGTCTATGCAGACACCTTCCTTCCCAAGCTGGAGCGGGATAAGGCGGCTGCCTCCGGCGAGGAGCCGCGGCGCGTCGGCTTCCTCAAGCGCTTCACCGTCTTCCATGTCCAACAGTGCGACGGCATTCCGGCTGATCCCGATGCTACGCCGCTGCCGGGCCGGACGGAGGTGCTGCCGCATGTCGAAGCCGTCATTGCCGCAACTGGCGCCGACATCCGCATCGGGGGCGACATGGCGTTCTATTCGCCGTCGCACGACTTCATCCAGGTTCCGCCGCAGGACGCCTATTTTGAGCCGATAAACTGGTTTCGCACGAAACTGCACGAGCTGACCCATTGGAGTGGCCACCCCTTGCGCCTCAACCGTGATTTCTCCGGCAGGCGGGGCGGTGAGGCCTATGCGCGCGAGGAACTTGTCGCCGAGCTGGGCTCGGCATTTCTGTGCGCCGAACTAGGCGTCGCCCCGACCGTACGCCACGCCGACTATCTCGGCGCCTGGTTGGAAGTGCTGAAGGCCGACAATCGCGCAATCTTCCAGGCCGCGTCGTTGGCGTCAAAAGCCGCCAACTTCGTCATGGGCCGAAATGTCGTCGCCTCGCTCCAGCCCGATCATGTCCCTTAAGTCCTTCAGCCCTTCCTCTACCAACTCAAGCGCATGGTCGCGCCAGTCGAAAGGTCCTTGGACAGCCAACCCAAGCTCGATCTTGGCGAGCGCGCCTTCCGCCGACATCGTTGGCAAAGCGTAGATGGCGCCAGCTTCTTCTTCCAACTCCGGATAGGCAGCCTCGATCCTTTGGTTGAGGATGCGCATGGCGCATGCCTCTGGCATGTCGCTATCGCAGCCTTTGGCGAATGTTTGATCTCGCCGCGTCTTGGCTTGAAGGATTGATTCCAAGCTCTGCCATTGCCTTATCATCGACTCGAGCCTGGCTTTCCTGGCTATCCATGACGCAGCTCTTTCCGGTACTGGATCACAAGCCGCGCCTGCCGTGATCGATGACAATGCGATCGAGGCGGCGGCCACAGGTCTACGTGCGCGGGTGCTTTGCTTTTTTCGCAAGACGATCTCCTCAGAGTAGTATGTCGCCTAACAAATCGACAGTCGCGTTTCGTCCTCATTTCGGGGACGCGGGCCAATTTATTTTGAGCGTGCCCGGCCGGGACGGCGCCGCCTCATGAAATTGTCGAACAGCGGGGCGGTGAAATGGCGGCGGACCCGACCAAGGGGATTCGGCTCTCTTCCTGTCTCCCCCAGCGCGGGAATTGGCTGCTCATTTAGTCCCAGCATGCCGGGCGGGACGGACCGCCTCAAGGGACGGCGGGGCCCCACCATTTTTTTGGCCCCAGAGCCAAAAAAATCGTGACCCCCACCGCCGCGATGCGGTCGCGCAAGCGCGCGATCCCTTGACCCGCTCCGTCCCGCCCGCCCGGCCGATGTCGTCCAAGCAAAGGAGACGACGATGTTCACGAAGACCTTCACCCTCGACCGTCACATCGAGGAGCTGCGCGCCGAACTGCACGGGTCCGCTGACATTGATGAGGCTTGCTGCATCAAAGCCGAACTGGAAGCGATGCTGATGATCAAAGACCGCCTGACCAGCGAAGCTGAGGCTGAGGGTTGACCGCAGTCAGGTGGCGGCGCTCGCCGCTCCCGCTTGGCGGCCTGCGCGCTGGTATCACTCACAATCGTCTGTAGGCGTCCTCCGACCATTCTCTAACCCGGGCGGCATTGCGCGTTTCGCGTTGGACTGACGTCTGCCCGCAGCAGAGGTTTATGGACCAGCGCGCGTTTGGGTTTCGACCACTGAGAGGATCACCACTCATGCGTCTCACCCTTGTCCATGCCGCGAACCCGATGGCGCGACGATCACGTCAGGGGTGAGGGCACAGGGCTGAATGTGAGGCTGCGGTCCGGCTCGTTGATTTCTCGCACGACGCGAGCCTGCTACGCAAATGGCTGATGCGCTCATCTCCTTTGTTGACGCCATGTACCGATGCTGGATCGCGCGTCGGTTCGACGATCTGTCAGCCTTTCTCGCGCTGACATCATCGTTGTCTCACCCGATGGCGCGACTTGCGTGGCCGGTCTTGTCGTGGCGGTCGAGAACTATCGTGCCTTCATGGTGCGGGCCAAGATCGCGTGGTTCGCATCGCGCGATCATGTTGTCACCGAACGCGGCGACGCTGCCATTGTCGAGTATCGATGGGACCTGGCCTGGCGGCCTGAGGACGCCGCGCATGAGGCGACCGGGCGCTAGGTCCTGGTGCTCGCGCGCCGGGAAGGCGCGTGGCGGATCGTCTGGCGCACCCAGCTCCCGGGCTAGGTTGAGAGGTCTGGGGAAACAGTGCGGCGCCGATTGAGGCGGAGGGGAGTCGTTTTGCAAGATAAAGCTGGCGCGGCGCTTTTTGGAAAAGCGCCTGTCTGCACATAGGAAAGAAGCGCCGCGCTTTCACCTCCGCGTTGCGGCGCATGCGCCGCGCTTCGTCGATGAGGTGCAAACGGTCGACCTCGCATATGCTTGTGACAGGATTCGCGCAT
>ERZ795056.3958-NODE-3958-length-15563-cov-10.797524_pt1 | contig 15563 bp, 18 predicted proteins | sample MGYA00375140_ERZ795056 | MGnify/ENA primary metagenome ERZ795056 (study PRJEB30185, sample SAMN05720227) | activated sludge metagenome | isolation source: Anaerobic digester | place: USA | collected 2015-03-09 ... | reverse complement strand
GTGGACGCCAAGGGCGCTGAAATCGACCTGGGTGAAGACATCATCGGTTACCTGCGTGCATCTGAGATCAGCCGTGACCGCGTGGAAGATGCGCGCAACGTACTGAAAGAAGGCGACGAAGTGACCGCTGTGGTTGTAAACGTGGATCGCAAGACCCGCAACATCCAGTTGTCCATCAAGGCCAAGGATGCTGCTGACCAAGGCGAAGCCATGGCGGCATTGAGCCAGGCATCTGCCCGCGAAAATGCTGGTACCACGAGCCTGGGTGCCCTGTTGCGCGCCAAGCTCGATAACAACTGATTAATCGACTAACCAGTTGAAAAAGCGACCGACCGTGCCCTGCACGCCGGTCGCTTTTGACTCCAGGTGCCACATCTGCCATGACACGATCAGACCTTGTTGAGGAACTGGCCAACCGATTTGGTCAACTCACCCATCGCGACGCTGAGTTTGCCGTCAAGGCGATTCTGGACGCCATGAACGACGCGCTGGTGCGTGGTCATCGCATCGAGATTCGCGGTTTTGGGAGTTTTTCAGTCAACCGCCGACCACCCCGCATGGGTCGTAATCCGCGCAATGGTGAGAGTGTCGCCATCCCTGAAAAGCGGGTGCCTCATTTCAAGCCCGGCAAGGCCCTCCGAGAGTCCGTAGATGAACGCACAGCCGAGATTGAAAGCAATAAAAGCAGTTGATCTGATTTGACTCGCTAGAATCGCCTCGTCATGAGGGATAAAAATGAAACAGCTCGCGTGGTTGCTTAAGTGGTTACTTAAGGCAGCCATTTTTTTTGCCCTTTTTGCGTTTGCGCTGAATAACCAGCAGGACGCAACAGTGCACTTCTTCTTCGGTACCCAGTGGCGCACACCACTGGTGCTGGTCGTGCTGACTGCCTTTGCCGCAGGACTGGCAGTGGGCATTCTGGGTATGACGCCCCGATGGTGGAAACAACGTCGTGCATCCAAGGCTTACCCAGAGATGCCACCAGACAGCATGCAAGACTCCTCCCTGATCATGCCACCGCACCATGGTCTTTGACATCAGTTGGCTATTGCTCGGGTTGCCCGTGGCATTTGTACTGGGCTGGATGGCTTCCCGTCTGGACATACGCCAGCTGCGTCTTGAAAATCACCAAGCCCCAAAGGCTTACTTCAAAGGCCTGAACTTTTTGCTCAATGAGCAGCAGGATCAGGCTATTGACGCCTTCATAGAAGCCGTACAAAGTGACCCGGACACATCAGAGTTGCACTTTGCTTTGGGGAATCTCTTCCGGCGCCGAGGTGAATACGAACGGGCTGTTCGCGTACATGAGCACTTGCTGTCACGCGGTGATCTCAGCAAGGCCGACAGACACCGGGCACAGCATGCACTGGCCATGGACTACCTGAAAGCTGGCTTACTGGACCGTGCCGAGGAATCTCTGCTCAAACTTGAGGGAACCGCCTTCGAGGCTCAGGCGCGCCTTGCCTTGCTGGCCAACTATGAACGCTCTCGCGACTGGACGCATGCTGCCGAAATTGCACAGAAACTTGAGAACTCCGAGCATGGCAGTTTCAGTCCGCGGCTGGCGCATTACCTTTGTGAGCAGGCAGTCAGCATGGATCCAGATATTGCAAAGGCCTTGTTGCGGCAGGCGATTCAGACTGCTCCCAATGCACCTCGTCCCCGGCTTGACTTGGCGAGCGTATTGAACTCGACTGGCCAATCCGCCCAGGCTTTATCCATTCTCGAAGAAGCAGCGACTGAATCACCCACTGCGTTACCGCTCATTGCAGGGCCGTTAGCACAGTCTGCGATTGCCAATGGGCAAATCGCTCGGGTACTGCAACTACTGAAAAACCACTATGCCTCCAGCCCATCGATCGATGTTCTGGAGGGTATCGTAGCACTTGAGGCTGCAACTCAGGGTCCTTCACCAACGGCGCGTGACTGGTATGTTCGTCATCTGGAGCGGGAACCCTCACTAGTTGCGGCAGCCAAATGGATTGCTGGAGAAAAGCTGGAGCATGAGCAGTTTCACCCGCAGGTGCAACGTGCCCTGGACCATGCTGTCAAGCCGCTGACCCGCTACCGATGCGCCGCCTGCGGTTTCGAAACCAAACAGCATTTTTGGCAATGCCCAGGCTGTCAAGCGTGGGACAGTTACCCTGCCCGACGTGTGGAAGAGCTCTGAGTCGAGCGTTACCCCTTGAACTTTCCTTTCCCGCGAGTCAACGGCGGCACCTGTCCAATCGTTAAGATGCAGGCCTTTGGCCGGTATGGGTCACTGGTGTCTGTCGATTTATAACTTTTTGGAGTTTCCCCCATGTTGAAGAAAATTCTGGCCATTGTGGCCATGTTGTACGCAGCGGTCGCTTTTGCTGCCGTGGATGTCAACAAAGCCACCGCTGCCGAACTCGACGGCATCAAGGGCATTGGCCCTGGTATTTCCACCAAAATTCTTGATGAACGCAAAAAGGGCAACTTCAAAGACTGGAATGATTTCATCGAACGTGTCAAAGGCATCGGCGAAACCAATGCAGCCAAGTTTTCCGCTGAAGGCGTGACCGTTGGTGGCGCCAGCTACAAGGGTGCTCCCGCCGCACCAGCCGCCAAGGCGCCTGAGGCTGCCAAACCTGCAGCCACCGCGACTCCAGCCGCCGCTCCAGCGGCTCCTGCCGCCGCCAAAGCCGATCCAAAAGCTGACGCCAAAATGAAGGCCGACGAAGAGAAAAAAGCCAAGGCTGAAGCAAAGGCCAAGGCTGCTGAAGAAAAGAAAGCCAAGAAAGAAGCTGATGCGAAGGCCAAGGAAGAAGCCAAAGCTAAGAAAGCAGAAAAACCTGCTGCCAAAGCCGATGCTGCCAAGCCAGCCGCCAGCGCAGCCAAGAAGTAACTCAGCTTCTGACTCAACAAAAAACCCGCTCAGGCGGGTTTTTTGTTTGACGATGACTCCAGCCCGGTACTTCGCTGGACTACGCCGAAGCTCGATACAGCAGGTTTATCAATAACTTAGGCGCGTCCATCATATGCCGGTGCTTTCTGAAACTTGACCCGGTTTCCCCTCGCGCCGCTCCTATGTGGCTCTTGGAACCGGGTCGTTCCAAGGAGTCATCATGGCAAAGATCAAGCTCACCAAGACCGCCGTAGAGGCGGCGCAACCCCAGGCCAAGGACGTCGAACTGCGGGATACCGTAGTGCCCGGCTTCCTGTGCAAGATTACCCCAGCGGGCCGCAAGGTGTTCATGCTCCAGTACCGCACGAACGCCGGTCAGCCCCGCAAGCCCTCGCTGGGGCTGTACGGGGAACTGACCGTGGAGCAGGCGCGCGTCATGGCGCAGGACTGGCTGGCCGAGGTTCGCCGGGGTGGCGACCCCGGCGGCGCCAAGGCCGAGGCGCGCAAGGCGCCCACGATGGAGGCGCTGTGCAAAAAGTTCATGGAGGACTACTCCAAGAAGCGCAACAAGCCCACCACGCAGCGCGGCTACCAGGCCGTCATTGACCGCTGCATCGTTCCGGTGCTGGGGCGCAAGAAAGTGCAGGACGTGAAGCGGCCCGACATTGCCGCGTTGATGGAAAAGTTCGCCTACAAGCCGGCCGAGGCGAACAACGCCTTTGGCGTGCTGCGCAAGATGTTCAACCTGGCCGAAGTGTGGGGCTACCGCCCGGACGGCACGAACCCGTGCCGCCACGTTCCGATGTTCCCGCCCGGCGAGGAAACCCGGCTCATCGTTGACGACGAGCTGGCGCTGATCTTTCGCCAACTGGAGAAGCTGGAGGCCGAAGGGCTGGAGAACTACGTCATCCCGCTGGCGATCCGCCTGCAATTCGAGTTCGCTGGCCGCCGTTCTGAAATCTGCACGCTCGAATGGAGCTGGATCGACCTGGAAAATCGCCGCGTCGTGTGGCCCGACAGCAAGACCGGCGGCCTTTCCAAGCCCATGAGCGCGGAAGCCCATCGGCTGCTTTCGACGGCCCCGCGCCGGGAGGGTTGCCCGTATGTCCTGCCGTCTCCCAACGACCCGGCCCGGCACCTGACCTTCGGCGAGCACTATGGCGGCTGGTGCCGGGTACTCAAGGCCGCTGGCGTCCCGCATGTCGGCACGCACGGCATCCGCCACCGCTCCACGACCGACATTGCCAATTCGGGCGTACCGACCAAGGTAGGCATGAAGCTGACGGGCCACAAGACCGTGGCGATGTTCATGCACTACGTCCACACCGAGGACAAGCCGGTGCGCGATGCGGCCGAGCTGGTGGCCAGCCGACGCCAGGCCATCACTGGCGCACGGCAGGCCGAAGGAGTGGCGGCATGAACCAGCGCAAGGCATCCGTAGCGTCACCCGCAGCGCCTTCGGCGCTGCTGGGCGACATTCGGGCACTGATCGAGGCGGCGCGGCAACGCGCCGCCTCGGCGGTGAATAGCGAGTTGACGATGCTCTATTGGCGCATCGGCCAGCGCATCCACACGCAGGTCTTGGAGGGCCGGCGAGCCGACTACGGCGAGGAAGTGGTGTTGACCCTGGCGGCGCAGTTGGTCAAGGAGTACGGCGGCAGTTTCGCGGTCAAGAACCTGCGCCGCATGGTGCAGTTCGCCGCCGCCTACCCGGACGAGCGAATTGTCGTATCACTGATACGACAATTGAGCTGGACGCATTTCATCGCCCTGATCCCGCTGAAAGACCCGCTCCAGCGGGACTACTACGCGCAGATGGCGAGCGCCGAACGCTGGAGCGTGCGAACGCTGCGCGAGCGCATCGACTCGATGCTGTACGAGCGCACGGCGCTGTCGCAGAAGCCAGGGGAGATGATCGCGCAGGAGCTGGCGACGATGCGCGATGCGCAGCGCATGTCGCCCGCGCTGGTCATGCGCGACCCGTACATTCTCGACTTCCTGGGGCTGCGTGACACTTGGCAGGAAAGCGACCTCGAAGCCGCGATCATTCGTGAAATGGAGTCATTCCTGCTGGAGCTGGGCGCAGGTTTCAGCTTCGTGGCCCGGCAGAAGCGCATCCCGATTGACGACGAGGATTTCCACCTCGACCTGCTTTTCTACAACCGCAAGCTGCGGCGGCTGGTGGCGGTGGAGTTGAAGGTCGGCGAGTTCAAGGCGGCCTACAAGGGCCAGATGGAGCTTTACCTTCGCTGGCTCGACAAGCACGAACGGGAGCCGGAGGAAGCCTCGCCGCTGGGCATCATCCTTTGCACCGGCAAGAAGCGCGAGCAGATCGAGTTGCTGGAGCTGGACAAGTCGGGCATCCACGTCGCCGAGTACCTGACCGCCTTGCCGCCAAGGGGTGTGCTGGTGGAGCGGTTGCAACAGGCAACGCAGCGGGCACAGTTGCAGATCGAGCAGCGCAAGACCGATAGCGGGTAGTCCTGTTCCCAGCAGTCGGGCGTCCCGGCGTTCCGCCGTCGCGCTGTCGTGCTGCGCATCGAGCCTCGCTGCGCGAGTCTCGCCCCATGCGGGCTTCCATCACTGACGCCTCCGGCCCTGGCGGGCCTGCGCGCTCCGCTTGCCCCAACAGCCGAGGGTGTGCAGTGGGCGGGGTGTAGGCGGTCTTGCTGTTCCCTTCACCGTATCACGGCGTTCTCGCCGTCAAGGGCGGCGCGCGCCATGCGCGCTTGCGTCCTGGCGGCCGTCTGCGACCCCTGACTGCTTGCGCTGCGCCGTGCTGGCGACGGTTCCGGGCAATTCCGCCCGAGCAACCGGAGCACGATCATGTCGCAACTGTCCTTTTCCTCGTTCGATTCCTCGCTGATGGTGCGTGACACGCAGGGCCGCTACCTGCTGGCGACTGCCGAGCAGATTCTGGACGCCGCGCGCCAGGCCATCGAGCGCAAGATGCAGCGCGGTACGTCGTTCACATCGCCGGCGGCAGTCAAGGAATACCTGTGCGCCAAGCTGGCCGGCTTCGAGCATGAAGTCTTCGCGGTGCTGTTCCTCGATACACACCATCGGTTGATCGAATACGCCGAGATGTTCCGCGGCACCATCGACGGCGCATCGGTGTATCCGCGCGAGCTGGTCAAGGAAGCGCTGCGGCACAACGCGGCGGCGGTCATCATTTCGCACAACCACCCGAGCGGCAATCCCGAGCCGTCGCAGGCCGACAAGGTACTGACGCAGCGGCTCAATGAGGCGCTGAGGCTGGTGGACGTGCGCGTGCTGGATCACGTCATCGTCGCGGGCAACAGCACGGCATCCTTCGCCGAACGCGGCCTGATTTGACCTTGGGGGCTTCGGCCCCTTTTTGCTGCGCCTGGTGGCGCAACTCCGGCCCTCGCGGGCCTGCGCGTGCTGCGCACTTGCCGAAAGCCGGGGTGCGTGGAGGTGTGAGGGAGGCGGTCTTGCTGTTCCCTTCATCGTGCCACGGCGTTCTCGCCGTCAAGGGCTGCGCGCCGATGGCGCTTGCGTCCTGGCGGCCGTCGTTGACCCCTGACTGCTTGCGCTGCGCCGTGCCCCGGAAGGGTCGGGCAATTCCGCCCGGCAACCTTTCAGGAGTTCACCATGAACAACCTACTCATCACTACCGAGCAGCGCATCGTGCTGCTGGCCAACGGCCGCGCATCGCTGGAGAACCCGGACTTCGATCCGGCTCCAGTGGTCAAGCTGTTCACGCCGGACGGCGGCGCGACTTGGCTGCTGACCGAGATTGATCCAGACGACCACGACCACGCCTTTGGTCTTTGCGACCTGGGCCTGGGGGAGCCGGAAATCGGCTGGGTCAGCTTGGACGAGCTGGCGAGCGTGCGCGGCGGGCTGGGCCTGCCGATCGAGCGCGACCTGTCTTTCCGGGCAGAGAAGCGTCTAAGCGGCTATGCGCGTGATGCGCGGCTGGCCGGGCGAATCGTCGTCTGACTTCGCCCTTGGAGCGCCGCAAGGCGCTCCTTGCGCTTTTTCGACCATCACAGGAGATCAATGCCATGAGCAGCCATCACGACTACATCATCGAAATCACCGCCCAGCATGATGCGCTCAAGCCGTTCGCGCCGGAGAACGGCCAGCCGCTGCGCTTCAAGATCGGTGACGCGGTGATCTACACCAACGAATACGGCGTGCAGTTCCGTAGCTGCATCAACGGGTTCTACCGCCCGACCGAGCCTTCGGGGCTGTATGCGCGCGGTATGCGCTACTACCTCGATTCGTCAGCGCCGTGGATGCCGGTTGCGCAATCCAGCCTGCGCCCTGACGACTCGGCCTGATGCCTTCGCGCCCCTTCCGGGGCGCTGCGCGCTGCGCTTGCCTCCAGGGGAAAGCCCTGCGGGCTATCCCCGCCGCGCGAGGCTTGGCACCCCTAAAGACCGCCGAACCGGCTGCGCCGGATCGGCCAGAAATCCGCAGCCACAGCAGAACCCGCTTCCCGATGTGTGGGGCGTAGTGCGCTTGGTGCTCATCGAACCTTGAAGGCTGGGCGTCCCCGGCCACCTGGGAGATGGCCGGTCGCGCTGTCGTGCGCGTAGCGCATCAAACCCCCTTCGGGGTTTCGCCCCTGTCGGGCTTCCATCGTTCCCTCGCTCCGCTCGGCTGACGCCTCCGGCCCGGCTTCCAGCTTCGGGCCTGCGCGCTTCGCTTGCCGTGCGGTCAGCGCAAGGGGAAGGCCGTTGCCATGTCCAGCCGTCTCCCCTGACTTCATCACCTTGTCCGCGACTGTAGCCCGCGCCCGTGTGCCGTCAAGGCGCGCAGGGCCGTGTCCTCGGCTGCGCCTGCGGGCCGCACCAACCCTGCGCTTGCCTCCTTGACGGCACACGTTCGCGCGCTCCTGACCGTCGCGGGCGATGAACTCAGGAAAGACGGTGGCAACAGGGCCAACCGGGTTCCTCGTGCCGACCGCACCGAACAGCCGAAAGGCTGGGCTCCGAATCTAGGAATCCGGTGTGCGGTGTGAACAGCAAACCCTTTTTTCTTTGTCAGGAGAAATGAAATGCAACTCGCATCCCGATTCGCTTCCCGTTCCCCCTCGCTGCGCAGCGACTACCCGCTGTCCGATGACCAGATTCACCGCGTAGCGCCGTCCATCTTCGCGGACGCGCCGCATGAAAGCCGTTCGCAGCGGTACGCCTACATCCCCACCGCTGCCGTGCTGACCGAGCTTCGCAAAGAGGGGTTTCAACCCTTCATGGTGACGCAAACCCGCGTGCGCGACGAAGGCAAGCGCGAGCACACCAAGCACATGATTCGCCTGCGCCACGCCAGCCAGATCAACGGCGCGGAGGCCAATGAAATCGTGCTGCTGAACTCGCACGATGGCACGAGCAGCTATCAGATGCTGGCCGGGATGTTCCGGTTCGTGTGCAGCAATGGCCTTGTGTGCGGCGACACCGTGGCCGATGTGCGCGTGCCCCACAAGGGCGACGTTTCCGGGCACGTCATCGAAGGCGCTTACGAAGTTTTGCGCGGCTTCGACCGGGTGAAGGATTCCCGCGATGCCATGCGCGCAATCACGCTGGACGAAGGCGAGGCCGAAGTGTTCGCCCGCGCCGCGCTGGCCCTCAAGTACGACCCCACCGACAACAAGCCCGCGCCCATCACCGAATCGCAAATCCTGATGCCGCGCCGGTTCGACGACCGCCGCCCGGACTTGTGGAGCGTGTTCAACCGCACGCAAGAAAACCTGACCAAAGGCGGATTGCATGGCCGCAGCGCCAACGGACGCCGCCAGCAAACCCGCCCGGTGCAGGGCATTGATTCCGATGTGCGCCTGAACCGCGCCCTCTGGATGCTGGCCGATGGCCTGCGCCAGTTGAAAGCCTGACCCCTTCCGATGTTTCACCCGCCGGAGGGGCGGTTTCCCCTCCATTCCCTTGTTTCACTTGATTGGAGAACCACCATGAACGCCATCACCTACACCGAAGCCCGCGCCGTCAACACCGCCGCCGCTGTCCCGCTGGAAGCCGCCGACCCGACCAAGAACCTGATTCTGGTTCCGCTGTCGCGGCTGGTGCTGCGCCCCACGGGCCGCAACGTGCGCAAGACCCCGCGCATGTCCATCCCCGAATTGGCCGCGAGCATCCAGCGCGTGGGCCTGCTGCAAAACCTGATCGTGATTGCATCCGCCGATGGCGAGCACTACGAAGTCGTGGCCGGTGGCCGCAGGCTGGCCGCGTTGAAGCTGCTGGCGAAGAAGCACCGCATCAGCAAGGAATGGGAGGTGCCTTGCCTGCTGGTGGCCGATGGCACCGCCCGCACGGCCAGCCTCACCGAGAACGTGCAGCGCGAAGCGATGCACCCGGCAGACCAGTTCGAGGCATTCGCCGCGCTGGTGGCCGAAGGCCGACCCATCGAGGACATTGCAGCGGATTTCAGCGTGTCCCCGCTGGTGGTGCAGCGCCGCTTGAATCTGGCGAACGTATCGCCCCGCCTGCTGGCCGACTACCGCGCCGAAGCCGTGAGCCTTGACCAGTTGATGGCCCTGGCCATCACCGACGACCACACCGCGCAGGAAGTCGCCTTCTACGATGCGCCAACATGGCAACGCCAGCCGTCCGCGCTGCGCGACCGCCTCACCGAAAGGGAAATCGACGCCTACCGGCATCCGCTGGTGCGCTTCGTCGGGCTGGACACCTACGAGGCCGCAGGCGGTGGCGTGCGCCGTGACCTGTTCGCCGAAGGTGACGCGGGCGTGTACCTGACCGATGCTGCGTTGCTGGACAGGCTGGCGCAAGACCGGCTGGCGGGCATCGCCGCCGAAGTGAAGGCCGAAGGCTGGGCATGGGTAGATGCCACGCCGGGCGTGACCCATGCCGACCTGCACGCCTTCCAGCGTGCGCCGAGGGAGCGGCGCGAACCGACCAAGCGCGAAGCGCAGCGCATCGAAAAGCTGCAAGCCAAGATGCAGGAACTGGCCGCAGCCGTGGATGACGCGCTGGACGTCGACGACGAGGAAAAGGCCGATGCCTTGCAGGAAGAAGGCGAAGCCGTGGGCGAGCAGTTGCAGGCGCTGGAAGATGGCTTGCAGGACTACAGCCCGACCGTGAAGGCCGCAGCCGGTGCCATCGTCACCATCGACCGCAACGGGCAGGCCGTCATCCATTGCGGCCTGCTGCGCGAGGCCGAGGCCAAGGCGCTGCGCACGCTGGAACGCCTGCGCCAAGGTTTCAGCGGCGAGGATGCCGTGAACGACGACGAAGGCGAAGACGGAGACAGCGAAGGGCAGCCCAAGACCGCCGCCATGTCCGACCGGCTGGCGCAACGGTTGAGCGCCCATCGCACCGCCGCGCTGCAAATCGAAGTGGCACGGCATCCGCAAGTGGCGCTGGCCGCGCTGGTGCATGGCATGGTGCAGACCGTTTTGCAGGAAAGCCACTACGGCCACGATCTGCCGCTGGGCGTGAGCCTGAAAGTGCAAGACCGGCTGGAAGGCATGGCCCCGGACTGGCCGGAATCGCCCGCCGCCGTGGCGCTGCGCGAACTGCAACAGGTGGCGGGCGAAGCCTTGCCCGAGGACAGCGCCGAACTGTTCGCCGCGCTGCTGGCGAAGTCGCAAGACGAACTGGTGCGGCTGCTGGCGGTATGCGTGGCCGTCACGGTGGACGTGGTGACACCCCGCACCACGCGGCAGCAGCCGGGCGAAGAACTGGCGCAGGCCGTGGGGCTGGACATGGCCGCGTGGTGGAAGCCATCCAATGAAGGTTATTTCCGGCATGTGCCGAAGGCCGCGATTCTGGAAGCCGTTGAGCAGTTCGCACCGTCGCACGTCACCCGGCTGGCGAAGTTGAAGAAGGCCGACATTGCCAGCGAAGCCGAGCGGCTGGCGGATGGAACCGGATGGATGCCCGCCATCTTCGCCACCGAAGGCACGCAGGAAGCCACGCAGGCAGAACCGCAGGCGCAGGATGACGCCCCGGAGGATGCCGAGGCACTGGCGGATGAACCCGCCGTGGCGCTGGCCGCTTGACCTGCGCCGATGGCAAGCGCCCCGGCCTTGAACCGGGGCGCTTCGCTTGAAGGAGAACGCCCCATGACCCACACCACCACCAGCCGCCTACGCATGGCGGCGATCTACGCCCCCGGCGCGGTACGCGCCCGCCGCTGGCACGGCGACGGCGACGTGCGCGGCTACCGCCCGCCCTCGGGCTGGTTAGCCCGTGCCGACCTGACCGACATTCACCCCATCACGGGCCGCGCCTTGCCGCGTGCCGTATGGTGGCTCATCGAGACGAAGAAATAACCCGAACAGCACCGCGCCCAGGCCGTTCCGTCCTGGGCGCGGTGAAATGCAAATCCGGGCGCGGCGGTGGCCGCGCCCGGTGTTCAAGGCCAACAGCCGAATCAGAACGCCGCCGCCTTCGCGCTCGCTCAGGCGGCGGCGTTGAAGGCATCGCTGTAGTGCGCGACGCCTTCCGGCACTGGCCCGTGCAGAGCCAGCGCCATGAAGTAGCCGGGCGGTACGCCCGGCAGTTGCAGACCCGCATGGGCCTCAAAACCAAAGCGCGCGTAATACGCGGGATCTCCCAGCAGCACGCAGCCTGCGGCCTGCATGGCTCGCAGTTCGGACAGCGCCTGTTCCATCAGGCGCGAACCGATGCCGTTTCCCTGCCTTGGCGGCAGGACGGAGATTGGCCCCAGGCCGTACCAGCCTTGGGCCTCTCGCCCGTGGTCATCGGTGATCGTCACCGGCGACAGCGCGACGTGGCCGACGACCTGGCCATGTTCTTCGGCCACGATGGAAAGCGTCAGTTCGCCGGCGGCTCGCAAGGCCCGCACGATGAATTGCTCGGTGTGGCTGGTATGTGGTGCATCGGCGAAGGCGGCCACCGTGACTGCCTCGATGGCGGCAACGTCGTCCGGGGTTTCGTGTCGGAGCTGGAGGGTCATGGACTGGTCTTGGTTTTCTTCCTGAGAGCATAGAACGGCCTGGGCGTGTCGGCGCGATGCGCCGCCGGGCTTTGCGGGCTTCGCCCCGTGCCGACTTCGCTGTCACGGCCATTCGGCTTCAATCCCTCACGTCTTCGCGCCTGCGGCGCTGCGCGCTGCGCTTGCCTCCAGGGGAAAGCCCTGCGGGCTATCCCCGCCGCGCGATGCTTGGCACCCCTTGATACCGCCGAACCGGCCTACGCCGGATCGGCCCGGCCAGCGCCCCACCGCGATGGGCGCGGCACTGGCGAACACGCTGGCGCTTGCTGCGGCAGGTTGTGCAAATGCAGGCCGTCCTCAACGCTGGCGGTTCGTACCCATCACGTCACGAAGGACGGTTCACGCCAGTTCACGGTATGCCTTTCCGGCATCGCTATGGAGCTTCCACGCCACGCCTCAAGACCGGCACCGCAAGGTGCGGCAGGGGCGTTCTCGCGTGTCGTCGGGGGGTTGACCTGGCCCGCGTCAGCGGGCGAGCCGGTGCAGCCTTCATGCGGGGATGCCGAGCCGGCCCCATCTCCTTTCGGAGCGGTTCGGCCCAAGGCGTCCTTGTCTCGTTGTGAATCCTGGCGGTGGCGCGGCTGCGCCTCGGGCTTCATGGCTGCAACCGTCCTTCGAAAACAATTTCCCCGCCGCTGCGCGGCTTCCTCGCGCAGCAAATTCTTTTCGCCTCCCGGCTCTCCACTGCGTTTCGACCGCAAGCGGTGCAGCCAGCCCGTCCCCCGCCGGCCGGATCACAACAAGGACGCGATGGGCGCGAACCTTGTTCAACCGAAAGGAGATCCATCATGGCCAACATCGGCACCTTCACCACCGACAAAGACGGCTTCACCGGCACGCTTCGCACCCTGACGCTCAACGTCAAGGTCAAGCTGGTTCCCAACGACAAGGGGGACAACGAGAAGGCCCCGGACTTCCGCCTGCAGGCCGCCGGCCACGACATCGGCGCGGCGTGGAAGAAGACCAGCGAGGCCGGGCGGGAGTACATCTCCGTGACCCTCGACGATCCATCGTTCCCAGCCACGGTCTATGCCCGCCTGATCGAAAGCGAGGACGGCACGCACGACCTGATCTGGTCGCGCAGCAAGCCCCAGGCGGCGTGACCGCCGCCCGCAGCGCCCCGCCACACGGCGGGGCGCTGCGCTGTTTCTTCGCCCCAAACCTGGCAGCGGCAAGCAGCAATCCATAGCAGGTTGCGTTTCCATACGCGGAAGCTGCGTTGGTGCCGTCGGTCAGGGCATGGCGTGTCGGCGCGATGCGCCGCCGGGCTTTCGGGCTGCGCCCCGTGCCGTCGTTGTCGTCACGGCCATTCGGCTTCAATCCCTCACGCCTTCGCGCCTGCGGCGCTGCGCGCTTTGCTTGCCTCCAGGGGAAAGCCCTGCGGGCTATCCCCGCCGCGCTGCGCTTGGCACCCCTTGAGCGCCGCCGAACCGGCCTGCGCCGGATCGGCCGGGCCGGCGCCTACGGCTGGGCCGCTGCTGCTGCGAGCTGGCTTTCAGCCTCGCTCATCAGCACCGCCGTGCTGCATTCGAGCGCGCTGGCGATCTTGAAGATAAGCGCCAGCGTGGGCATGTGTTCGCCGCGCTCGACCTTGCCCATGTGCGAACGCTCGATGCCGGCCAGGTGTGCCAGCGATTCCTGCGCGATCCCTCGTTCCGTCCGTAGCGCGCGCACCGCCGCGCCGAAGGCTTGCGCCAGTTCGGCATCGAAGGTGGTGGCACCGGCCGGGCGGCCAGGTTGGACGGAGCGCTTCTGCATGGACAGAAGCGTCAAATCGCAGGACAATTAAAACCACGTTATCTTTAACTCATTGCCAAAAAATCGCTGTTCCGTGCTTTTACGGAAATCCGCATTTACGGATTTCCACAGAACCGGGGAATCGCATCCGTGTCTTTCCGGCTTCCTGCAATTGCGCTTCCGCGCTTGCGTTCTTCTACGGATGCGATGGCTTGTGCATCCGTGCTTCCACACGCATGCACGGTTCCGTGGGGGTTCTGCCCATGACCTTGCCGCTTGTCACCGCTGATGAACGCGCCCGGCTGCTGGCCCACGGCGCGGCGCTCGCCGCTGGTCAGCGCCTCGACCCGCTGCCGGTGGTGCGCCTGTTCACCCCTGACGCGCATGTGACCTGGCTGCTGGTGTCGCTCGACCCCGCCGATGGCGATACGGCCTATGGCCTGATCGACCTCGGCATCGGCATGCCCTCGCTGGGGACGGTCAGGCTGTCCGACCTGGCCGGCATCGTCGGGCCGCGCAAGCTGCCGTTGCAGCGGGATCGGTATTTCCAGGCGGTGCGCCCGCTGTCGGAGTACGTCCGGCTGGCGCAGGAGAACGACGCGATCACGGACTGATGAACGCCAGCGCGGCCCGGCCAGCCGGGGCGCACTGTGACTATTTCAGTCTTGGTCAAGACCGGGTAGGTCTGAATCGGCATTGATGCACCGAAGCGATGCCAGTCTGATGCAAACAGTCCTGATCTTTGGCGCGGGCTGCGGCACGGTATCCGGTGCCGCGCACCATTTCCGGGTGGCGCAGCCGTCGCATTCAGACGATTTCCCCAACACGCCGGAGCCAAACGGTCTTGACACCGACAGTTACAGCTTAACCGTTTTTGATGATGACCTGATGGCATTTCGATAGCTCCCGCATCGCGGAAATCGTGGCGACGCATCCCAAGCACAGGGAGCTTTCGCCATGACTGATCGCAGCGCCGACCACTGGTATCCGACAGCCGCCTATCTCTACGTCCTGCACCTCGATGGCCCCGCGCTGGCCTGGGAATACCTGCGCAGGAATCCCGACTACCGCCGCGACTGGCTGCGCCGTCGCCGCCGACCGGACGCGGCGCAGGCTTGGAGCCTGCGCCTGTTGGAAAACCCAGCCCTGGATGCGCGCGAAGCGCATCCGGCCTGGTTCCCTGACCACGATGCCGTGGTGCAGCTCTATCCCGACGCCGACCCGCCACCCGAAGCCCATGCCTTCGAGTTCTGGCGCGTTCCTGGCCGCAAGCAACTGATCCACGATGGCAAGCGCCTGGTGCTGGTGGCGCATTGGCCCGGCTGCTGCCTGCGGCTCGCGCTCGCGCCGGGCCTGGAGGACGGTGTGGCCTACCTCTACGCCACTCGTGCCTGCGCCACGCCCTGCACGCGCTATCGCACGCTCGCGGCGGAACTCGACGCCCTGGCTGCCGCCACGGTTGCCGCGCCTGCGGCGGCGGCCCGTTCGCGGCCCACGCCTGCCGCACTGCTGGAGCTGCACACCTTGCAGGCGCTCGACGCGACCCTGGCGGGCGCGTCCTTGCGCGAAGTGGCCGAAGGGCTGTTCGGCGCCGATACCGTCGCGGGCGACTGGCACAAGGACGGCGCCTTGCGCGCCCGCGTGCGTCGGCTGGTGCGCCGTGGCGATGCGCTGATGCGCGGCGGCTATCGCCGCCTGGCACAGCTTCCGCCACTGCCGTTGCAGTAGGGGGGACGTTTCGCAGCCCCTGCAATTCGTCCCTTAGCAAGAAGCCTCGCTTTCTTGAAAGTGCCTTCATCCGGCTGCGTGGTGTGGCCGGGCTTGATGGAGGTTCATCCCATGCGACCAGCTCCCTTGCGGCCTGCCGCCACTGTCTCGACCGCTGCCGCGCAGCCGCAGCGTTACCTCACCAACGACGAAGCCGCCGAGTACCTGCGCTTGTCGCCGCGCACGCTGGAAAAGCAGCGCGTGATCGGCGGCGGCCCGCGCTTTCGCA
>ERZ795056.3956-NODE-3956-length-15566-cov-14.404165_pt1 | contig 15566 bp, 9 predicted proteins | sample MGYA00375140_ERZ795056 | MGnify/ENA primary metagenome ERZ795056 (study PRJEB30185, sample SAMN05720227) | activated sludge metagenome | isolation source: Anaerobic digester | place: USA | collected 2015-03-09 ... | reverse complement strand
GAAGGCAAGGAGTACGTCGTCAAGGACGGCGACGTGCTGAACTTCCTGTTCAACGTCTGAGACCAGCCACATCAATACCGCCCGAAGTGACCTGAGCGACGAGCTGCTGGAAGCGAGCCCTCATGACGGCACGATCTTCTGACCCGATTTCGCAGCCACGCCGGCAGTGGCTTGCCGCATGCATCGTTGCTCTTGCGACGGGTGACACGCGTGCACAGGGCCGTACGGCGCGCCTCGTCGTCGGCTTCGGCCCGGGCGGCACGTCGGACGTCGCCGCGCGCGCCGTGAGCGGGTCGCTGCGCGAGGCCATGGGCGGCGAGGTCATCGTCGAGAACCGCACGGGTGCCGGCGGGCGTCTGGCCGTCGAGCACGTTCGCAGCGCCGCGCCGGAAGGCGGCGTTGCCCTCCTGGTGCCCGATGCCATGATGTTTCTGTACCCGCATGTCTATCGCTCGTTGGGTTACGACCCCGAGCGCGACCTCGTTCCCGTGGCCCGCCTGGCCAACCTGGCCATCGCACTCTATGTGGGTCCGATGGTCCCGGCCACCGTGGTCAGCGTCGCCGACTTCGTGGCATGGGTGCGGGCGGACAGCCGGCGAGCCGTCTTCGGAACGTCGGCCGCCGGTGCGACGCCGCACTTCGTTGGCGAGATGTTCGCCCGTGCCGCGGGCCTGACCATGACGCCTGTGCACTACCGCGGCGGCGCCCCCGGCGTGCAGGACCTCGCTGGCGGGCAACTGCCGGCCATGTTCGGCGCCGTGCCCGACGGTACGGTGATGCAGAGCGCGGGCCGCGTGCGCGCCCTGGCGACGACAGGTCCGCGTCGCAGCGCCGCGACGCCCGACGTGCCGACCTTCGCCGAGCAGAAGTTCGGTGATCTCGTGGTCGAGGACGGGCTGGGGGTCTACCTGCCGGCCGGCGCCGCGCGGCCGACCGTGGAGCGCTTGGCCCTGGCGCTGCATCGCGCGCTCGACAGCGCCGAGGTCCGCCGGGTCTTCGCGTCCGTCGGCCTGGACAAGGATTACGAAGGACCCGAGGCGTTTGCGCAGCGGCTGCGCACCGAGCGGGCCAGGTGGGCTGGCATCGTTCGGTCTACGGGCTTCAAGGCGCTGGACGAGCGCTAGCGCCCAGCACTCCGGACAGTTGCTCGGCGAGTTGCGCGAGCCCGGCGCCCAGCTGGCGCGCCTGCTCCCACGGCACGGCGGGGTCGTGCGCCGCGCGCATGCCGTCGATGATCGCTCTGGCCTGGCTCTCCAGCGCCACGGCGCCAATGCTGCCGCAAGCACCGGCCAGCGCGTGCGCGGCCTGCAGAAGTGCCGCAGGGTCGCTGGTTTCGATGGCCCGGGCCAACGCGCTGTCGCCGCGTTGGTAATAGCCGGCAAAACAGCGCAGTACACGCTCCAAGGTCGCCACGTTGTTGCCGACACGCCGCAGTGCGGACTGCACGTCGATCAACGGCAGCGCTCGCAGGCGCTGCTCGACCTCTTGCCCATCGCTGGCCGCCATCGCCGGCAGCACGGCAGGCGCACGCACCGGCAGCCAGGCCAGCAGCACCTGATAAAGCCGGTCCGGATCCACCGGCTTGGCGACATGGTCATTCATGCCGGCTTCGATGCAGGCGACCTTGTCGTCGTCGAAGGCATTGGCCGTCATCGCGATGATGGCAATGGCCGGGCCGAGCGCCTTGCGGATCCGCCGCGTCGCCTCCAGCCCGTCGACGGTTGGCATCTGCACGTCCATCAGGATCAGGTCGTACGCACGCGTCGAAGCCAGTTCGACGGCGCGCCCGCCATCCTCGGCGGTTTCCACGTCGAGCTGCGCGCGCCGCAGCAGTTCGGTGGCGACCTCGCGGTTGATGGGGTTGTCCTCGACCAGCAGCACACGCTGGCCGGCGTGCTTGTGCGACAGTTGCTGTCGGTACGCGCCGGGCTCATCCGGGGCTGGCGCCACGGCAGCGGTCGCGCTGTGGCGCAGCAGCCGCACCAGGGTGTCCAGCAGGGCCGAAGGCGACGTGGGCTTGTCCAACACCTCATGGCAGCCCACATCGAACGCGAGGGCCCGCAAGCCCGGGTCGGAGAAGGCGGTGAAGAGAATCGTTCGTGGCATGCCGGCGCCCAGCAGCCGGCGCAGCGCAGCCAGCGTCGCGATCCCGTCCAGGCCGGGCATCTTCCAGTCAACGAGCACCACGTCGAAGGTCCGGCCAGCCGCGTACTCCTGCTGCACAAGCTCCAGCGCTGCCTCACCGCTGGGTGCCGTAGCGACCTCCATGCCGAACAGCGCCAGGCGCTCTGCCTCGGCGGCCAAGGCCTCCGGCAGGTCATCGACGATCAAGGCGCGCAGGCCGTCCAGCGACACCGGTGCCGCACGTCCGGATGCGTCCTCGGCGTGGGCCAGGTTCACCCGGATCCAGAACCTGCTTCCTTGACCGACAACACTGTCCGCGCCCGCATCGCCACCCATCATTCGAGCCAGGTGCCGCGTCAGCGCCAAGCCCAGCCCCGTGCCCCCGTGGCGGCGCGAGCTCGAGGTGTCTGCCTGTTCGAAGGGTTCGAACAGCAGCGCCAGGCGCTCAGGCTCGATGCCTGGGCCTGTGTCCTGCACCTCGAATCGAAGCTCGAGCCGGCGCCCGTCGTCAGCCACCACGGTGCCCCGCAGCCTCACCCAGCCGGCGTCGGTGAACTTCACGGCGTTGGCCAGCAGGTTGATCAGTGCCTGTGACAGCCGTGTGGCGTCGCCCCTGGCGTGCTGCGGCAGATGGTCGGCGTCCATCACCAGTTCGAGGCGCTTGTCCTGCGCCGCCGCGCTGACCATCTGCATCGCGCCGGCCATCACGTCTTCGAGTGCGAAATCGGCCTCGCGGATCGTCATCTTGCCGGCCTCGATCTTCGACAGATCCAGGATGTCGTTGATCACCCGCAACAGGTGCTTGGCGGCGCCGTCGATCTTGGCCAGGCGGTCGCGATGCTGCGGGTCGCGCAGTTCGTGCGACAACAGGTGCGTCAGGCCGATGATCGCGTTCATCGGCGTGCGGATCTCGTGGCTCATGTTGGCCAGGAAGGCGCTCTTGGCGCGATTGGCCTCGTCAGCCAGGCTCGCCCGCCGCGCCAACTGCTCGTTGGCATGTGCAAGTTCGGCGGTGCGTTGAATCACCAGTTCGGCCATCTCGGCGTGCGAACGCCGCAGCCGCTCCTCGGCCTCGTGCCGGGCGCTGACATCGACGTGCAATCCGATCACCCCGATGGGCTCGCCCGCATCGTCGTAGATGCCGACACCGGACGACTCCGCGCTGAACAAAGTCCCATCCTTGCGCAGGTAGCGGATCTCGAAGATGGCTTCGCGATGCTCCAGCGCCTGGCGAAAGCTCTGCGCGCCGACCCCTTGGAAATCGGCAGGGTCCGCATAGAAGAAGCCGGGATCGCGGCCGACGACCTCATCGGGCTCATAGCCGAACAGGCGCGTGAAGCCTGGATTGACTGCCGTGATGCGCCGCTGCGCATCAAGCAATACGATGGCGTGGGGAAGGCGGTCGAAGAGGGCCTGGAAAGCCAGGGCGAAGTCGCGCGTGGGCATGTGGGAATTGTGCCTCCCGCGCAACGGGTCGGCACGAAGCTGTCGGGGCAGCCTTGCGGCGATGAGATCAGGACACCGTATGACTCCTGAGCACCCCCAGGCCCGGGCTGCGCCCAGCCCGCGCCTTATTCTGCGTCAACGGCACTGCCTTCCCAGGCTCGCAGAATGAAGCGATCGGCGCCGCCGCGCGCCGCTGATCGGCACGACGATGAGCAACCGCCCCGACGCACCGCACGAAGAGTCTCCCACCGAGCGGCTGGACCGCACGCTGCACGCTGCGGCGGCACCGCTGACCGGCGGCCTGTCGCCGGTGTCGCTGTCGCTGGCATTGGCCGACTGGGCCTGGCACCTGGGCGTGTCGCCGGGCCGGCAGATGGAACTGGCGGCGCTGGCCGCCCAACTCGCCACCGACACGCTGCGCGGCGACGACGCGCCCGCCGGCGCCGCCGACGACGACCCGCGCTTTCGCCACCCTGACTGGGCACGCTGGCCCTTCAACGTGATGCGCGCGGGCTTCCGCAATGCCGAGACCTGGTGGCATGCGGCGTCGCGCCTGCCCGGCATGACGCGCCACCACGCCGAGCTCACCGACTTCATGGCACGCCAGTGGCTGGGCGTGCTGACACCGGCCAACTGGCTGCCGACCAACCCGGTCGTGCTGAACGCGAATGCGGAGAACTTCGGCGGGCCTTTGCAGCGCGGCTTCGCGAACTGGCTGGAGGATCTGTCGACGCCGGTGGCCGCACGCGCCGCCGCCGAGCGCGAGGCGCGGTTCAAGGTCGGCCGCGACGTGGCCGTCACGCCGGGCGAGGTGGTGCTGCGCAACCGGCTCGTCGAGCTGATCCGCTACACGCCGCAGACGAAGACGGTGCATCCCGAGCCGGTGCTGATCGTGCCCTCGTGGATCATGAAGTACTACATCCTCGACCTGTCGCCGCACAACTCGCTGGTGCGCTACCTGGTCTCGCAGGGCCACGTGGTCTACATGCTGTCCTGGCGCAACCCCGACGCGGCCGACCACGATCTGACGATGGACGACTACCTGCAGTTCGGCCCGTTCGAGGCGCTGGAGGCGATCGCCAGGCTGCACGCGCCGCGCACGCCGGTGCATGCGATGGGCTACTGCCTGGGCGGCACGCTGCTGGCCATCGCCGCGGCAGCGCTGGCCCGCGCGGGCATCGTCGCCGGCGCGAAGCGGCTCGCGCCCCTGGCCACGCTGACGCTGCTGGCCGCACAGACCGACTTCTCCGAGCCGGGCGAACTCGGCCTGTTCATCGACGAGAGCCAGGTCGCCTACCTTCGCGAGCTCACGCGCGGCACCGGCTACCTCACCGGCGAGGCGATGGCGGGCTCGTTCCAGTTCCTGCATTCGCGCGACCTGGTGTGGACACGGCGCATGCGCGAGTACCTGATGGGCGAGCGCGAGCAGCCGAGCGACCTGATGGCCTGGAATGCCGACACCACGCACATGCCGGCGCGCATGCACAACGAGTACCTCACCTCGCTGTACCTGCACAACGCGCTGGCCGCGGGCGCCTACCGCGTCGGCGGCCGCGAGGGCCGGGCGGTGTCGCTGGCCGACCTGCGCATGCCGGTATTCATGGTCGGCACGAATCGAGACCACGTGTCGCCTTGGCGCTCGGTGTACAAGCTGCACCACCTGTGCGAGGCGCAGATCACCTTCGTGCTGGCCAGCGGCGGGCACAACGCCGGCATCGTCTCCGAGCCGGGCCATGCCCACCGCAGCTACCGCATCGGCACGCGTGCCGCGCACGGCCCGTGGATCGACCCGGCCGCGTGGGAGCGCGAAGCCGCCGAGCACGAGGGCTCGTGGTGGCCGGCCTGGCACGAATGGCTGGCGGCGCATTCGTCGAAGAAGCGCGCGCCACCGGCGTTGCCGCGCGGCGCCTCGCTCGGCGCGGCGCCGGGCGAGTACGTGCTGACGTGCTACGACGACTGAGCCGCCGAAGCGAGGCGCCTGTGAAATTGCGCAGCGCAGGCGGCTCGCTTCATGACGACGCTGGCCAGCTTCGCACGGCCATCGCTCTGTCATGAAGCCCCGGCCGCATCGGGGCCGCAAGGCGTTGCGCCGGCTGTTCCAGCGCAGCGCGGTGCCGCAGATGCTGCGCGGGCGGCACTGGGGCCAGCCGCTGCCGGCGCAAGCTTCGGCACCCCTGCTGGCCGCCGCGCAGGCCAAGCCCGAGGCGCTGTTGCAGCAGCTGCGCAGCCACCCCGACGGGCTGAGCGCCAGGCAGGCCGCAGTGATCCGCCGGCGCAGCGGCCGCAACGAAGTCGCCCGCGCCGCGCACGTGCCCTGGCCGCTGCACCTGTGGCACTGCTACCGCACGCCGTTCAGCCTGCTGCTCAGCGCGCTGGCGGCGCTGTCGGCTTTCACGCACGACGCCCGCGCGGCGATCGTCATCGGTGCGATGGTGGCGCTGTCCACGCTGATGCGCTTTCTGCAGGAGGCGCGCGCGCGGCGCTCGGCGGAAGCGCTGCGCGGCCGCGTGGGCAACCGCGCCACGGTGCTTCGGCGTGGCCACGTGCCGGCGCAGATCGAGCTGCCGATCGCGCAGCTGGTGCCCGGAGACATCGTCCAGCTCGCCGCCGGCGACATGGTGCCGGCCGACCTGCGCCTGCTCGCCGCGAAGGACCTGTTCATCGACCAGTCGGCGATGACTGGCGAGTCGCTGCCGGTCGAGAAGTTCGCTCGCAGCAGCGCGGCGGGTGCCGAGGACGCTGCCAGCGCGCCCGGCATCTGCCTGATGGGCACCCATGTGACCAGCGGCAGCGCCACCGCGCTGGTGCTGGCCACCGGCACGCGCACGGTGTTCGGCACGCTGGCCGAACACGCCACCCGCACGCCGGGCACGCCCACCGCCTTCCAGCTCGGCATCGACCGCGTGAGCTGGCTGCTTATCCGCTTCATGCTGGTGATGGTGCCGATCGTCTTCGTGCTCAACGGCCTGACCAAGCACGACTGGCTGCAGGCGCTGCTGTTCGCGCTGTCGATCGCGGTAGGGCTGACGCCGGAAATGCTGCCGATGATCGTCACCTCCACGCTGGCGCGCGGCGCGGTGGTGCTGTCGCGGCGCAAGGTGATCGTCAAGCGGCTCGACGCGATCCAGAACTTCGGCGCGATGGACGTGCTGTGCACCGACAAGACCGGCACGCTGACGCAGGACCGCATCGCGCTGGCGCGCCACAGCGACACCTTCGGCAACGAGTCGGCGCAGGTGCTGGAGCTGGCCTGGCTGAACAGCCACTTCCAGACCGGCCTGCGGAACCTGCTCGATGCCGCCGTGCTCGCGCACGTCGAGCTGCACCCGCGCCTGGGCGCGCCCGGGAACTTCCGCAAGGTCGACGAGGTGCCGTTCGACTTCCAGCGCCGCCGCATGTCGGTGGTGGTGGCGCGCGCCGACGGCACCCGGCTGCTGATCTGCAAGGGCGCCGTCGAGGAGGTGACGGCGGTGTGCAGCGCGGTGCTTCGCGACGGCAGCGCGGTGCCGCTGGACGACACACTGCGTGAACGTGTACGCGCCGTCACTGAAGGGCTGAACCGGGAAGGCCTGCGCGTGGTGGCGGTGGCGGTGCGCGAATTCCCGCCCGGCGACGAACCTTTCGGCGTGGCCAGCGAGAGCGGCCTGACGCTGGCCGGGCACATCGCCTTCCTCGACCCGGCCAAGGACTCCGCCGCGCCGGCCGTGGCGGCACTGGCGGCACGCGGCGTGGCAGTGAAGGTGCTGACCGGCGACAACCTCGAGGTCACGCTGAAGGTGTGCGGCGACGTCGGCATCGAGGTGGCCGGTACGCTGCAGGGCATCGACATCGAGGGCCTGGACGACGCACGGCTCGCCGCCGCGGTGGAAACCACCACCGTGTTCGCCAAGCTCAACCCGCTGCACAAGGAGCGCATCGTGCGTGCGCTGCGTGCCAACGGGCACGTCACGGGTTTCCTCGGCGACGGCATTAACGACGCGGCCGCGCTGCACGCCGCCGACGTGGGCATCTCGGTGGACTCGGGCGTGGACATCGCCAAGGAGGCGGCCGACATCATCCTGCTCGAGAAGAGCCTGGCCGTGCTCGAGGCGGGCGTGATCGAGGGGCGGCGCACCTTCGTCAACATGCTCAAGTACATCCGCATCACGGCGAGCTCGAACTTCGGCAACGTGCTGTCGGTGCTGGTGGCCAGTGCCTTCCTGCCCTTCCTGCCGATGCTGCCGATCCACCTGCTGGTGCAGAACCTGCTGTACGACCTGGCGCAGACGGCGATCCCCTTCGACAACGTCGACGACGAGGCGCTGCGCACGCCGCAGCACTGGGGCCCGCAGGACCTGCTGCGCTTCATGCTGCATTTCGGGCCGGTCAGTTCGGCCTTCGACGTGCTGACCTTCGCGGTGCTGTGGGCGGTGTTCCAGGCACAGACGCCGGCGCTGCAGTCGCTGTTCCAGAGCGGCTGGTTCGTCGAGGGCCTGCTGTCGCAGACGCTGGCGGTGTTCCTGTTGCGCAGCCGCGCCATGACCTTCGTGCGCAGCCGGCCCGCGGCGCCGTTGCTGGCGGCCGGCGTGCTGGTCGCCGGGGCCGCGCTGTGGCTGCCGGGCAGCCCGCTCGCCGGCGCGCTGCAGATGCACGCCATGCCGGCAGCCTGGTTCGGCTGGCTGGCCGCGCTGCTGCTGGCCTACGCCGCGAGCGTGGAGGCGATGAAACACCTGTTTTCACGCCGCTTCGGCTGGCGTTGAACGAACCATAATGAGCCCTTCATGACGCTGCCACTGACCGAACTCGCGCCTGGCGGCCCCAGGCTGTCCCCCATCGTGGCGGGCGCCTGGCGGATGGCGGACTGGCACTGGGACGCCCAGCAGCGCCTGCGCTGGATCGAGGAATGCGTCGAGCTGGGCGTGACCAGCTTCGACCATGCCGACATCTACGGCGGCTATGCGGTCGAGGGCCTGTTCGGCGAAGCGCTGGGCCTCGCGCCGGCGCTGCGCGAGCGGCTGCAACTGGTCGGCAAGTGCGGCATCAAGCTCGTCGCGCCGGCGCGCCCGGAGCACCGCATCAAGCACTACGACAGCTCGGCGGCACACATCGCGACCAGCGTCGATGCCTCGCTGCGCGCGCTGCGCACCGACCGGCTCGATCTGCTGCTGATCCACCGCCCCGACCCGCTGATGGACGCCGACGAGGTGGCCCGCGCCTTCGAGTCGCTGCGCGCGGCCGGCAAGGTGCGGCACTTCGGCGTGTCGAACTTCGCGCCCGCGCAGTTCGAGCTGCTGGCCAGCCGCTTCCCGCTGGTCACCAACCAGATCGAACTGCACCCGCTGCAGCGCGCAGCGCTGACCGACGGCACGCTCGATCAGCTGCAGCGTCTGCGCATCCGGCCGATGATCTGGTCGCCGCTGGCCGGCGGCGCGCTGATCTTGGGCGGCGGCGAGGCAGAGCGGCGCGTGCAGGCTGCGCTCGGGCGCATCGGCGAGCGCCTCGGCGCGAGTGCCGCCAGCGTCGCCTTCGCGTGGCTGCTGCGCCACCCGAGCCGGCCGCTGCCGGTGGCCGGCTCGCGCCGCATCGAGGCGCTGCGCGAGGCCGTCGCCGCCTTGCGGCTGACACTGGATGCGCAGGACTGGACGGAAGTCTGGCAGGCCGCCGCCGGGCACGAAGTCGCCTGAGCCGATCGCACCCATGCTGCCGACCACGCACACCGGCGCTGCCAGCTCTGGCCACAAGTGGCTGGCGCTGTGGGTGATCTCCGGCACCGCGCTGGCCTACCTGCTCGTCGGCCTGGCAGCGCTGCAACTGGCCATCCCGCCGAGTTATGCGGCGCCGCTGTTTCCCGCGGCCGGCATCGCTCTGGCGGCCGTGCTGGTGTACGGCCGCATCGCGCTGCCCGGCGTGGTGCTGGGCGCGCTGGGCGTCAACCTGTCGCTGAGCGCGCTGCGCGGCAACCTGGATCTCTCTGCGCTGGGCGTGCCGATCCTGATTGCGCTGGGTGCCGGGCTGCAGGCCTGGCTGGGCGCGTGGCTGGTGCGACGACATGCCCGCCACCCGCAGGCGATCGACGATCCGCGCGACGTGGCGGTGCTTTTCGGCCTGGGCGGGCTGGTGGCATGCATGGCCAATGCAAGTGTCTCCACCCTCGCCCTGGTCGCCGGCGGCACCGTGCCGCTGGGTCAGGCGATCGCCACCTGGGTCACCTGGTGGGCCGGCGACTCCTTCGGTGCGCTGATCGGCACGCCGATCGCCTTGACGCTGATCGGCAGGCCGCGGGCCGACTGGGCCGGCCGGCGCCTGATGGTCGGCCTGACCTTGGCGCTGGTCACGCTGGTGATGGCGCTGGGGATCGCGCAGGTCGGGCGCTGGGACGAGGAGCGCCTGCGCAGCGTCTTCGCGCGCGATGCCAACCACGCCGCCACCGTGCTCGAGGCTCGCCTGAAGGAACCGCTGATGGCGCTCGAGGCGATGCGTGGCGTGTTCATCTCGTCCGATGATGTCAGCCGCGATGAACTGCGCCGAGCTGCCGCGGCCTGGCTGGCACCGGGACGCATCACGGCCATCGGCTGGTACCAGTCGGTCGAGCGCAGCGCGATACCGGCCTTCGAGGCCCGCGTGCGCGCCGAGGGGCTGACGCAGTACCGTGTGTTCGATCGGGCCGACGCGCCGGCGGGGTTTCCACGCGACCGCGTGATCGCGATGCGCTACATCGAACCGATGCGCGACAACGTCGCGGCGCTGGGCCTGAACCTGCTGTCGCTGCCCGCCGCACGCGCGGCGGTGGAGGTCAGCGACCGCACCGACCTGCCGGTGGCGAGCGAAGCCTTCACGTTGACCCAGCCGATGGCCGACGGCGAGCGCACCGGGGTCGTGGTGTACCGGGCCGTGCACAGCGACGAGAGCTCGATCGAGCCGAAGCACCACGGCGACCTGGACGGCGTGCTGTTCGTCACATTGCGGCCAGGGCCGCTGCTGGCAGCGATCAGCTCGGACCTGCCGCGCTACCTGCGCCTGTGCCTGGTCGACGCCGATGCGCAGGCGGCTCAGCGTCGCCTGGCCGGGCAGCCCGATTGCGAGCGCGCCAGCGCACACGGGCTCTGGCACACGAGCACGATCGAATACGCCGGTCGCCGCTGGGAGTTGCGCACCGGCGCCCTGCCGAGCGAGGTGCCGGAGGGCCAAGGCGTGAACGCGTGGCTGTTCTCGCTGGTCGGCCTGCTCGGCGCAGCGATGCTGGGCGCGCTGCTTCTGGTGGTCAGCGGCCGCGCGCGGCGCATCGAGCTCGCGGTGCGCGAACGCACTGCTGCGCTCGAGGCCGAGGTGCACGAACGCGAGCGTGCCCAGGCGGCGCTGCGCGACAGCGAGCAGCGCTTTCGCAACATCCTGAACACCGTGCCGATCGGGATCATCTACACCGACCTGCGCGGCAACGTGAAGCAGACCAACCCGCGCTTCTGCGAGCTCACCGGCTACAGCGACGACGAGCTGCTGACCATGACCTCGGCGCAGTACACCCACCCCGACGACGTGGCGCAGGACGTCGAGCTGTCCAGCCGGCTGGTCATCGGCGAGATCCCGATGTACCGGCGCCAGAAGCGCTACATCGCCAAGGACGGCCGCACGTTGTGGGTGCAGGCGACGGTGACACTGCTGCGCGACGAGTTCGGCCAGGCCCGGCGCATCGTCGGCGTGGTGGAGGACATCGGCGAGCACCTGCGCCTGCAGGAAGCAGAGACGGCGCGCGAGCGGGCCGAGGCCTCGAATCGCGCCAAGAGCGAATTTCTCTCGCGCATGAGCCATGAGTTGCGCACCCCGCTGAACGCCATGCTGGGCTTCGCGCAGCTGCTCGAACTCGATCGGCGCCAGCCCTTGTCGCCCGACCAGCGGCCCTGGGTGGGCCAGATCCAGCAGGCCGGCTGGCACCTGCTGGAGATGATCAACGACGTGCTCGACCTGTCGCGCATCGAGTCTGGCAATCTGAAGCTGCAGATCGAGCCGGTCAACCTGCCCGAGCTGCTGGCGGCGAGCCTGGCCATGGTCGAGGCCGACGTCAAACGCCGCGGCCTGCGTGTCAGTACCGAGCTGGCCGACGGCACCGGCGTGCTGATGGGCGACACCACGCGCGTCAAGCAGGTGCTGGTCAACCTGCTGAGCAACGCGGTGAAGTACAACACCGACGGCGGGCGCGTGCACATCGCCAGCCGGCTGCGGCCGCACGACATGGTGGAGATCGCCGTCACCGACACCGGCCTGGGCATGACGGCCGACCAGCTCGGCGAGCTGTTCCAGCCCTTCAACCGCCTCGGCCGCGAACGTTCCTCGCAGGAGGGCACCGGCATCGGACTGGTCATCAGCCAGCGCCTGGCCGAGCTGATGGGCGGCTCGCTGCGCGCACGCAGCATCGCCGGCGAGGGCTCGTCCTTCATCCTCGCGCTGCCGCGCGCCGTCGAGCCCGACACGGTTCCGTCGAACCTGGATCCGTTGATCACGTCGACCGCCGAGTACCACCGGCGCATCGTCCACTACGTCGAAGACAACGAGACCAACGTCGAGGTGATGCGCGGCATCCTCGCGCAGCGGCCTCAGGTGCAGATGGAAGTGTCGATGAACGGCCTGGACGGCTTGCGAGCGATCCGCGCCCACTCGCCCGACCTGGTGCTGCTGGACATGCACCTGCCCGACCTGTCGGGCCTGGAACTGCTGGCGCGCCTGAAGGCCGATCCGGCCACCGCCGACATCCCGGTGGTGGTGGTCTCGGCCGACGCGACGGCGCAGCAGATCGATGCCGCGCTGCAGGCCGGCGCCAGCCTGTACCTCACCAAGCCGGTGAGCGTGGCGGAGCTGCTCGCGGTGGTCGACGAGGTGCTCGAGCGCAGCGAGACGCGCTTCGGCTGAATCGGCGCGCTACCAGCGCGCGCCGAAGCTGCGCCGCAGTTCGTCGATCTGCGCCTCGCTCAGCGGATCGACCTCGCCGCGCGACAGCAGCCAGAGCCTGGCCGTTTCTTCCAGTTCCTCCAGCGTCGCCATCGCTTCGGCCGGGCTGTCGTGCCACACGTTGGGGCCCAGGCGCTCCAGCATCACCGCCCGGATCGGCCGGCCGGCCGCGCGTGCGCCGGCGATGCACGCGGCCACCAGCTCGGCGGCCTCGGGTGCGCCCGGCCGGTGGTACGGGATCAGCGGCACGTGGCCGACCTTCATCACGAAGTACGGCGTGATCGGCGGAACGATGTCGTCGGGCCGCCAGACGCCCTGCAGCGTCAGCGCCACCAGGTGCGTCGAATGGGTGTGGATGACACAGCGCGCCGTGTCGTCGGCGGCGTAGATGCGGCGGTGCAGCGCCAGCGTCTTGCTGGCGCGGTCGCCTTCGAGCTGGCGCCCTTCGAGATCGAGCCGGGCCAGCCGCGCGGGCTCGAGCCGGCCGAGGCAGGCGTCGGTGGGCGTGATCAGGTAGCCGTCGGGCAGCCGCACGCTGATGTTGCCGGCGCTGGCGTGCACGTAGCCGCGCGCGTACAGGCTCGCGCCGACGCGGCAGATTTCCTCGCGCAGCGACGCCTCGCCGTTCATCGTTGCACCTCGAAGGCCTTGTCGAAGAAGTCCGTCGTGCCGAAGTTGCCCGACTTCAGCACCAGGTGCAGCGGCTGTCCGTTGCCCGTGACGGCATGGCACCAGGGCACGCCGGGGTCGATCTGCGCGCCGATGCGCAGGCTGCGCACGCCCAGCGCCTGCACGCAGGCGCCGGAGGTCTCGCCGCCGGCCACCACCAGCTGGCCGACGCCGCGCTGCACCAGGCCGGCGGCCACGGTGGCCAGCGCCTGCTCGACCAGCGTGCCGGCCTGCGAGACACCCAGCCGCGCCTGCACGGCCTTCACCGCGTCGGGCGGCGCGGTGGCATAGACCAGCAGCGGCTCGCTGCCCAGCTGCGAGGCCGCCCAGTCCAGCGCCTGCGCAGCGAGGTCGTCACCGTCGGCCAGTCGCAGCGGGTCGATCGCGAAGCCCCGCCCGGCATGGCGTTCGAGAAAGGCCGCGACCTGCGCGTTCGAGGCCGTCGAACAACTGCCGGAGACGATGGCCCGCGCTCCCTGCACCGGCGGCAGCTCGGCCGCGCCGGCGCTGGGCGCCAGGCCGAAGTTCGCCGGCAGGCCGATGGCCACGCCGGAGCCGGCAGTCAACAGCGGCAGCGTGGCGAAAGCGCGGCCCATGGCGTGCAGGTCGGCGTCGGCCAGCGCATCGACGATGGCGATGCCCACGCCAGCGTCGCGCAGCTCGCGCATGCGCTGCACGATGGCTTCGCTGCCGCACTGCACCACCGCCTGCTCGATCAGCCCGACGCGGCGGCGGCTCTGCCGCTGCATCACGCGCACCAGGCTCGGGTCGGTCATCGGCGTCAGCGGGTGATCGCGCATGCTGCCTTCGCTGAGCAGCACGTCGCCGGTGAACAGGTAGCCCTTGTAGACCGTGCGGCCGTTGGCCGGGAAGGCCGGGCAGGCGATCGTGAAGTCGCAGCCCAGCTCGTCCATCAGCGCCTCGGTGACCGGGCCGATGTTGCCGCGGTCGGTGGAATCGAAGGTCGAGCAGACCTTGAAGTAGATCTGCTGCGCGCCCTGCGCCCGCAGCCAGTGCAGCGCCGCCAGCGACTGTGCCACCGCCTCGTCGGCCGGGATGGTGCGTGACTTCAGCGCCACCACCACGGCATCGGCACCGGCGGGCGCGTCGCCGCCCGGCACCCCGATCGTCTGCACCGTGCGCATGCCCGAGCGCACCAGGTTGTTGGCGAGGTCGGTGGCCCCGGTGAAATCGTCGGCGATGCAGCCCAGCTTCATGCACTGTCCTCCAGGGCCGGAAGTCTGGCACAGGCGGACGCGCCGCACGGGCCACGCCCGGACCTCATCCGACCAGCCCGGCGATGTGAGCGACTGCACACATTCGTCGGCCCGGCGTCGTCAGCACTCTCGGGACACGAGTGCTAATATGGGGGAACAAAAGGAGACTCAGAGTGTCTGATGCTTCCATGAACATGAATCCGACCACCGCACTGACCGTTCGCGACCCGTGGGCCATGGTGCCCTCGCTGGGCAACCTGGACGCCTACATCAGCGCCGCCAACCGCCTGCCCCTGCTCACGCAGGAGGAAGAGGTGTCTCTGGCGCGCCGGCTGCGGGCCAGCGGCGATCTCGACGCGGCCGGGCAACTGGTGCTGTCGCACCTGCGCCTGGTGGTGTCGATCTCCCGCCAGTACCTCGGTTACGGCCTGCCGCACGGCGACCTGATCCAGGAGGGCAATGTCGGCCTGATGAAGGCCGTCAAGCGATTCGACCCCGAACAGGGCGTGCGCCTGGTGAGCTACGCGATGCACTGGATCAAGGCCGAGATCCATGAGTACATCCTGAAGAACTGGCGCATGGTGAAGGTCGCCACGACGAAGGCGCAGCGCAAGCTGTTCTTCAACCTGCGCTCGATGAAGCAGAGCCTGAAGGACGACGCAGCCGATATCGACACCCACCGCTCGACGCTGACGCAGGGTGAGGTCGACACCGTCGCGCGCACGCTCAACGTCAAGCGCGAGGAAGTGCTCGAGATGGAAACGCGCCTGTCTGGCGGCGACGTGGCCCTGGAGCCGCAGACCGACGACGGCGAAGAGAGCTTCGCGCCGATCGCCTACCTGGCCGACGACACCCACGAGCCCACGCGCGTGCTCGAAGCGCGCAGCCGCGACTGGCTGGCTGGCGACGGCATCGCCCATGCGCTGGACGCGCTGGATGCGCGCAGCCGCCGCATCGTCGAGGAACGCTGGCTGAAGGTGAACGACGACAGCAGCGGCGGCATGACGCTGCACGAACTGGCGGCGGACTACGGCATCAGCGCCGAACGCGTGCGTCAGATCGAGGTCGCCGCGATGAAGAAGATGCGCAAGGCGCTCGCCGAAGCAGCCTGAACCTTCACGCCAACGAACAACGGCCCCGCGAGGGGCCGTTTGTCATGGTGGGTGTCCAGGTTCAGCCGGCGGCCAGCAG